>TARA_R110001592_G_scaffold4546_2_pt1 | contig 27875 bp, 30 predicted proteins | sample TARA_R110001592 | Tara Oceans TARA_R110001592 (sample SAMEA4398387) | marine metagenome | biome: Polar Biome; feature: [SRF] surface water layer (ENVO:00010504); material: water (ENVO:00002006), including particulate matter (ENVO:01000060) such as... | depth 5 m | reverse complement strand
TATCTAGCTCTTGCTATGTTAACAATAAAGATATCTTCTGTATTGTGTCCTAAACCTGATGAAGATGCAAATGTAAAATGTGAATCTCCTTGGTCTAATAATGCGGAACGATATTGAGAATAAGTTGCTTTAGTAGGAGTTTTAGCATTATCATTAGTTGCAAGGGAGACAGAACCACTACCACTAATATGACCGTATGCTACTGCAAACTGAAGGTTTGCTCCTGCTGTATCGTTAAATACATTATAATAATAATCACCTGATGAAGATTGAGATTGAGATGAAGTATAGAATGTTGTAAGTGAACCTGTATCACCTGACCATAATCCCGTTGTTACTACTTCTACTTTACCATTAATCAAATCAAACTGATTAAATCTTTTATAAATACCCGTTGCTGCACTAACACCACTTGCTTCAAGTTGGTCACCGCCGGAGAGGTATTCGTTAACAATTCCTGCTATTTCTTCAGAGGATACTAATCCATCTGAATTTTGAAGGTATTGTGCTAACTCATTGGTTAACGATGCTCCTTGTTGTCCTGTTATTTCTGCCATTTTATTTTATCCTCTATTAACTATTTGGTATATAACTAACTTTCACTGGGATAGTTTGTGAACCACCAGTTTCGTTACCGTATACTGTTATTGTTGTTTTAATTGATTCAGTTATATTTGGATTAGGTATAAATTCAAATTTTAATCCACTTTCAACTGCTGCTGTTGTAGTAACTTCATCACCTAAAAATACGGGTACTGAACCAGCCGAGACAGCCAATCCACTACCAACGATTGTACCAGCGTTTTTATTTGCTAATACAACTGTATATCCAGCTGAACCATTTCCAGCGGGAGATGTTGTAGGTGCAAGTGCTACTTCACCACTATTCTGATTTACAGAGATAGATGGGATACCAAATTCTATTTTTGGAATCTTAGTAGTACCTTTTGGTAAAGTTACCAATTTATATCTTAATACTTGTGTTTCATCGGGGGATGCTTCCAAAATCGGGATTGCTTTAATTGCTGCATCATAATATGCAGAACCCTTTGGATGAGCTGGTTCGTATAAACCATAATCTATCTCGTCATCTCCTAAAGCAAATCTCGTAATGTTCAAACCCTCACCTGTTGCGAGCTTCTCTCTACCTTTTTTGGTAAGAATCGCATCGACTGTAATTTCTGTGTTGTCTAAATATGCCATAATGTTTTATTCCTTTTATAAAAGTGTATTACTTTCAGTATATAAATATAACTATTTTTAATTTTCGATTAATTATTCAACTTCTAATATTGGTTCACCACTTCCTCTACCACTATCAGATACTTTTAATGTGTTCGGATTAGTAGTAAATATTTCAATTGGAGGTGTTCCATCTAACGTTGTAGCTTGCGTTTGCTTACTACCTCTAAAGTAAGAATTTTCCATACCAGTTGTTAAATCTCCCGTATTCCTATAATGAGTTGGGAAGTAACCTTGATATGGTGTAACCTGTACAACTGTTCCATCTGGGTCTATATCACCTACATTTGGTGCTGAACCTGATGGGGATTGTATTGTTACTAATGAAAACTCTTTTATCTTAGTTGCCACTTTTTTACCTAAACTTGAATCATTAGAATCTACATTAACTTTTTCTTTGAATTTTCTACTTTTCTTAACTAAGAAAACTTTAACTTTTTCCTTTACCATATTATTATCCACATCTATTCTAGTTCTATGTGCAAATCCATTCGTACCCGGTCCAAGTGAGAACCCAGCTACTGATAATGAATCTTTTGATAATCCAATAATATTATCTTCTGTAAATGAATCTATTTCAGATGATACAGAACCTGTATTTTGTGCATCTATTTCTATTGAGAACCCAGCCATATCAGAACCAGAGTTTCTTGTTATTACACCTTCTAATGTATTTGTATCATCAAAAACAATCTTAGCATTAATATCTTGAATATCAACAGTTAGCGTTTCTATCGTAGTATCTGTGATAACTCCTTCTATATTTTCTATAGTTGCGATAGGTGAAATTGATTCAGATAGATGTAAGAATGCTTCCTTTGGTATAAATTCAGTTTGAATTTCAGGTGGTATATCACCAATCGATGCCGAATGATGATGTAAAGATGCTTGTATTTCTTTATTTTCTACTTTATTTCTTTCTAAGAAATGTGGTTCAATCAACAATCCATCAATTAACTTAACCCTAGCAGGTATAAGTTGATGTAATGTTTCGAACATAGATTTATCTATATATTTTATTAAATTAATGTATTCGTATATGTTTAAGTCATATCTACCGAATACATAATCTCTTAACTTATCCAGTGATGGATAGTGGTCTTTGTATAAATCATTTGGGTCTCCAATATAATCATCTATAACAAAATCAGGTAATGATTTAATAATATCCATATTCAACTCCTTTGTAGGAGATAAGAATATACCTAATTTGTTAGAATCAATTGGGGCTTTATCAAATGATTTTTTTGTACTTCTTTGTCTGTAACTCAAATTCATATCTAATGTTTGAGTTTCAAACCTAAATTTATCAGCTGGTGCGAATCCTACTGATGGTACTTTAGCAGTTACCTGTCTTTCATATATTTCAAAGTTATATGGGTATTCTGTTATATTTTGGAAATTAGATGCGGTAGCGTATGAAGTTCCATAATCTCTCTTAACTGCTATATTTGTTATTGATGTAGATACGTTTAAGTTTTCAGGTTTTTCAAAATCTAATCTCAATTCTAAATCTTCAGTAGATGATGATATATGATTACCATTTGTTTTATCAGGCATAAACGTATGGTCTCTAAGAATAGATTCTGATAAAGCTGAACTCCATATTCTAAACTCATCCATTGAACCAGTAAACCCATCACCTAATGAAATTTGTGAACCACTAAAGAAAGTATCCACATTATTAAATGAACCTGTAGTACTACCAGTAACTTCCATTCTTATTCTTCCTTGGGAATCTTGAGCTGCAAATAAATCAATAGATGCCGATGCTGGTCCTTGTGAAGCTGTATGGTAATTTACATTTACTCCAATTTGTGTGTATTCATTATTAAATAAAGAACCTGAATGTGTGTAAACATATCCTTCAGATGATGAATAAAATAATCTACCTAATGTACTAACTTTATGTTCTAATCCTATATTCCAATGTGGTTCATTACTAATAATAGTTTGATTATTTTTTTCATTAGTTTTTACTCTAAATTCAAGTGCATGGGATGAAGATACTGCATTGTTCACATTCCAATCTACATTTACTTTAGAATCATAGTCAGATTGAAATACTGCAGCTGCAGTTCTATCATCAAATGTAAATGTTGAACTTTGTGATTCTGTATTTCTTGGTCCACCAAACTCCATAATAGTAAGAAGTGATGATGGAATACCATAAGTAGTTAATAATGCACTTATACCCCTACGAGTACCTTTGTGTTTTAGTAAGTATGGTAAATTATTTAAAATTCTTCTCCAAATAGTATTTTCATACTCTTTTCCAGTTTTAGCAAGTTTGGATGTTTGATTAGAATCTCTATATCCTAAAGCATATTCCCATAATTGTGCTGAGTTTTTAGATGATGCTGGAATCCAACTGTAGTTTTTAAGAACATGCTTTAACATATCATCGGTTACACCCATTCTATGCTTTTCTTCAACAGTCTTTAAACTTTCTAATCCTTTGATATAACTCCATATAATATCAAAGTGATGACCTATCATCTGTAAGAATAGTTTATAATCATCGTTCTCTGAATCTACTGCTACAAACTCAGGTATATTATTTACTAAATAATTTTCATTTAATGAATCATAATCAGAAGAAGATACTATAAGTTGATTAAACCAAGCTACAGAATTTTGACTTCCAGTTGATTGTAATGTTACCCCATTATCTTTTTTTGGATAAGCCAATGATGAAGTTGATTCATATAAGAATTTTTCAAATCCATCTAAATTAACTGTTACATCATTTATTTTCTTTTGTATTGATTCTTTTTCTCTAATTACACTTAATGAAGATGTAGCAGAACCAATTGCGTTATTAAGATTATTTAAACTTCCACTATAGATTTCTAATAAAGAAACTTTATAATAGAAATTTCTACTTCGTTCTTCAGCTGAACCAAAGTGTGAGAAGTTATCAAATGAATAGTTTTCTGTTATTGTACCATCCGAATCCCAACCTTTATCAGTTTCTTTGAAGTCATATGAAGATGATACATATTCTATTTCTAATTTATCGGTATCAATACCACTTTTAGATACAAATGTATTTATAAGCATTGCCGATGATTGTGAACCACTATCTACTAATTCATCGATTAGTGTGTATCCCATATCACTTGGTGTTCCACATAAGTTTACACCAAAGTTAGGTCCTTTTAATGGTACACAATATTCTTCCGCATCATCTATAATAGAAATTTCTTCAATAGTAGAAGGTGTAATTATTTTAGATATAAATAATGGAGAGTTTGGTTGGATAGATTTATCTAATGGTTCGTATAATTTTAAAACTAAACTATCAAATCCACCCTGCCTTTTATCTGTTGCTTTACCTGTGATTGGATGAGGTGCATAATCAACAAATGTTACATCATCAGTTTCCCAAGTTGTTATAAGTTTATTATCACCATCACCAAAATGTGCTAAGTGAGTTAAGTATTTAGATGTTTCTTCATCAAATGTAGTATAATCAAAACTAAACGCAGAACATAATCGTTCTACTACATCTGGTCTTGGTAATGTTAAATTACCTTTATCAAATGTAATTGCTAGTTCTTCTACTTTACCCTTTACAACTTTATCTGTTGCTGTATTAAATGGTGTAAGGAATATACTAAATTTAATATTATTCTCATCTTCATCTTTTATTTTATCACCAGCTAACTTTAATATTCTTCCTACATTAAAATCAACGGCTTGTGCTTTTCCAAACTTACCATAAAATATATCAGGTGCACCTACAGATATATTTACATAGCTTGTATTTATAGATTCATACCCAATACTAAAGTTTACATCTAATCCTCTGAAATCTGCTCCTTTTACTAATGATGGGTATGTTATATTAATAATATCAGGTCCAGGTAAATAACTTTTAGAAATAACATTTACTACAAATCTTACCTTATCACCATCACCATAACCACTATTGCTTGGGATTATATATCCAACATATTGACCTACTCCTTCAGAAAATACATTAGGGTTAAGTGAAAATGTTCCAGCTTCCAGATTATTATTTCTTGTTGTCTTTCTAAGTTGTAATTTGATATTGTCTGCATTTTCAGAAAGATATCCTATAGTTACTCCACCCATTCCAGCCGATACTTCAGCTGTATTCAATGTGTAACTACTATTATTTAATCTTACACTTGGTTTAACTATTTTTATTTGGTCTCCCCAATCAATGTAGATAGTCATTTTACCACCAACACTAATGTTCAACTCATTTAAATCGAGCTTTTCCATAGAAGGGGCATCGGGTTGGTCATCTATTTGTCCTTTTAGAATCCCAAATCCTTTTATGTTATACCCATCTACTTGCGTAATTGTTATATCAAACGAATTAGCTGATTTATAGTTTCCAGCTGAGTTAGTTACTGTAGACCCATTACCTTTTGCGGATACTCTAAATGTATCCATTCTTCCACCCTTAGAAACTATTAATAGTTCTGGCTCTATTGGTTTTGGCGGGTCTTTAACATCTTTTGGATAGTCATCTTTAACATCATCATCTTTAATATCAATTATTAATTTTTTAAATTGAAAATTTAGATTTGCTAAATTACCAGCTATAGGAGGAGCAGATACTTCTTTACCTAATTCATATTTTTTAATTACAACGATATATTTATCTACATTTTTAAGTCGTGTCTTTGTTATCCTTTTTCTAATATTGGTTCTTGATAAACTTCCTGCAGCTGGACCATATGCCCCAGTACCCCTACCCAGTGTATCTAACCTTTCTTGGCCACGCAAAAAGTTGTTCCTCCCATAGCCTTCGGGAGAGCCCTGACCACCGAAATTATTAAAAGAATTTGGACCTAGCATTATACGTTCATCAAAGAAGTCATCAGGATCTTCGAATACATCAAAATTTTCTTTGATTTGAATAGTTGTTGCAACTCCTGATATTGTGTAATAACAAGCATCTGTTCCTAATCTACTTGTATATCCAGTTAACTTAGCTGTTAGTTTTTTTGTTACACCCTGAAGAGATTTCATTGGTAACTTTAAAATAGTACCAGTTGTTCCTACCTTCGCTCCATCAAGAAAAATATCTGCACCCGTTGGGTCAGAATTAACCGATAGGTTAAAATCATCATTTGGAATTATTGGCTTCGGCCTCGGTGGAATCGGGTCAGGTTTAGGTAAAGTTTTAATTGGTGGTTTTGTGAGAATTGGTTTTTCCCCAATTTGATTAATAACTTCTTGTTCTAATTGACCTGTATTTTGTGTAGCAAAAGGATTATTTCTAATTTCATTAGCTTTAGCATCGTACTCATCCATCAATACAGCCATTGGCTGTAATCCTTCATTTAAACTTCCGCCTGATGTATTTGCAACAACTTCATCTGTAAATGCTTTATCACTAGGTAATCCTCTTACCAAATAAGATGGACCACCAATTGCTATTGGTTTTGTTGGTATGTTTCTTGGAGGTACAACCATTGGGTTGGTATTGAACGCAAAAGGCCTCGGTATAATGTTTGGAGAAAAACTTTTAACTATTGGGTTTCTTGGAGGTACGAATTCTGATCTTGGCTGCAATGCCATATTTCGTTCTCTCTGTTTTGGGTTAATTTGCGCCTGAGTAACTATCTGAGGTCTCACCAATGGTTCAAAATTATCTCCCTTAAATTTACTTCTTGGTGGTGGATTTACTCTTGGTGGAGGTAAAACTGGAGGAGCTGGTGGTATTGCTACTCTTCTTGATGGAGGCGATGATACAATAGCTGCGGTAGGAACTCTTACTATTTTTATTGGGGCTGGTTTAGGTTGTATTTGTTTCAACCTTTCAAGTTGTCCAGCTGCACCAGCTCCAAGATTTAACATCATCCCGGTGCGTGTAGGTGTTCCCGTATTGCCACCAAACGTTCCACCCGCTCCGAATGAAGTATCTCCTACTCTTCTACTCTTTTTATTTCCCCTACTTCTTCTAAACATATATTAGTTTTAAAACCCTCCGTATATTGAACTGAATGGGTTAAACCCACTTCCAAAATTTGTTTTGTTGTATCCTCCGAATGTTCCCATTCCTGCACTTCTTGCTCCACCACTTCCTCCCGGATTGCCACCAAACGTTCCACCCGCTCCGAATGAAGTATCAATTGGTGTTTTTGGTGGTACAAATATTGGTTTAAATGGTGGTGTAACAGGCGGAATATTTCCACCTACTCCTCCCATACCACCAGATATAGTTAATGGCCATTTGATTGGACCTATTTTAGGCATCCCTAAATCAATTGGTGGAAAGTTGAACTTGAAATCCAAATCAGGCGTAAACGGCACAATTGGCGGTATTACTATTGGAAAGAGTTCACTCTTTGGTATAATTATTGGGTCCGGCACCGGCTTTGGTGGTATTGGTAAATCTGGCTTTTTCACCACAATTGGTGGTGGAATTGGTTCTGGCTTTGGTGGAACGTATGGTTTAGGTGTAACTATATATGGTTTATAGTTTTTAACCTGACATAATTCCTGCTTTGTAATTCTACCTCCTCCAGAAACCTTTACTGAACCTTCCAATGCACATATCTTTGAACTACTACCAGGTAGTAGATTAAACTTAACCTTATCACCTGCCATATTTTCATAACTGAAAAATGCTGATAACATTTGATAACACCCTCCTCCTCCTTTAGCAGAATGACCTCTTCCAAATATTCCTGGTTTTCCAATCTTACCATTTGAATTACACGAGTAGAAATAATATTTCTTTGCTGGTGTTTTGATTATTATTGGTTCTGGTTTTGGTGGTGGCGGTGGTGGTGGGTTAATAACAATATTACCCTTTTTTACTGGTCTTGGTTTTATTATCTTAGCTACTACACTAGCTTTAGTATCTAATGTTTTATTAGATGTAAACTCTTGAAGTATCTGTGCTACTTTATCTCTTGATGCTACCAACTCTGGTGATGCGTATGTTTTTCCTATAATATTACGTTTAGGTAAAAAACTTTCAATAACATCACATACAATTCTATTGGATACTTTATACAATTTCATTATATCCAATGCAGCGCTAGCATTTGATTTTTTTAAAGGTTCTCCATATCTTCTAGAACCAATTTTCCATTCCCTACTCCCTATAAAATAATTTATAGCTTCCTTTGATTTTTCAACAACTCTTCTTAGAAAGTCATCTATATCAGGAACTTGGAATTCTGATTTAACTAAATTAACCCAATCTTCACCATACGATTGCATTAATGCTTTTTTAACTTTTTCTGCGCTAAGTGTTGATTGAAATGATTGTATTCTATTTACAATATCATCTCTAAACTCACCATCTCTTAGAAATATATCATATCGAGTTAATATATCTTGTTGTAATCTTTCATTATCAACCTTTAATGGTAAAACTCTAATTTCAGTTCTTGATGGGGATATTTCATGCACCCAAAGTTTATTTTGTTTTCTCTCACTACCAACTCGTTTGTTAAGTAATGTTACTTGTGTTTTAAATATACCATTTTTATATCCAGCTTCATTGATTAATTTTTCAACATCAACAAAATATTCATTTGGTTGGTTAGATACTTGAGGTCTTACAATAAGAATGTATCTTCTAATAGATTCTTTATCAGTAATATCCACATACCTTACTTTTAAACCACGCTTACCTTGCGGTAAAATATTATCAGCTTGGTCATATAAAATAAATTCAATAGTATCAGTTTGACCTCTACCAAAGAAAGCAGGAAGAGAACCTCTTTCGAAAATTTTCCTATCTTTCTCACTAACGTAGTAGCCAGTCTTATCTAAAATACTTTTAAAATCTTTTATAGCCATTTTATCTTCTTATATTTTGTTTGAATTCCTCTACGGATTCAATTAAAACCTGTTTTAATAAGAACCTATAGATACGGTCTCCTCCATAAGTATCGTAAACATAATAAGATAGGTGTTTACCTACCCAATGAATTGCTTGACCTAATAAGTTATTAGTTGGAACAACTCCCATTTGGTGAGCCATCCAATGACACCAATATTTACTCATTCCATAATAAATTAATCCAGTGTATTGTGGATTCTTTCTCATAAAGTTAACAATATGTTTAGACCACATTTGATATCCTATCACTAATTTAGGGTCTGTTAAGAACATAGCATCTCCCCAATCTTCATCTGCTCTGAATATTTCATATGGTATCCAACCCTGATGATATAATTCAGCACATACTATTTTCTTACTATTTTTATCTCCTCTATATTCTGCACTAAAGGTTACATTTTCAGCTCCCGATACTACATTTACTGAACCCTTCTTATCTCCCTTTTGCCAACCACCACGTTTACTACATCTAAAGATTCGTTTTTCTCCAGAAGATACTGAACCTGCGCCCGGTAGATTCAACCATTGAACACTACCAGTTTTCGTAAACGATATTGATATTGTATCTTCTGATATGTTTAATATCTCAATCGTTGGTCCATTCTTCCAACCTGTATTTGGTCCTTTATTCGCTTCATAGTACCTTAAATCTCCTTTAGTTGGTTCTGTTTTTTCTTTAACAATAGCCGTAAATTTATTACCAGCGGCTTTACCACCTTGCGCTACTGCTGATGATTTACCAGACAATGTTTCTTCTAAAGAAGCAACTTGAGAAACCAATGCTTCTTTTTGTGCAGCTAAACCTTCTACTTGAGCTTCTAATGAAACTCTTTCAATTGCTTCTAACGTTCCCTTTTGTATTGATTGTTGTAAATCATTTACTGTACCTACAAACTTATCATTAGTAGCTTCAGATTGATTTTCAGCAACTGCTACTCTTACTAACGATGCATCTAAGTCACTTATAAACCCTTGTATTTGTGATTCTAACTTAGCCGTATTTCCTTTTGCTCCAGCTAACTCAGCTCTTACTTGTTCTAATAATCTATTAGCTTGTTCTACTCTGGCTAATACTGTTTCGTAATCTTCCAACGGAACAACATCTACCTTCTTTGCTGGTTTAGATTTTATAAGTTCATTTACAGAAGTATCAATTGCTTTAATTAATTCTTCTTCATCATATTTCATTCTTCGAAGTCTACCAGCAATCTCACCATCCATTTCTCCACCCATTTGTGGAGCAAGAAAGGTATGCCTCCCAAAATCATCAATTGATTTCAGAGCAGCTGAACCACTTTGTTGTAGTTCAATTATTCTTTCTTCTTTTTCTAATGCCATTATTTATTTACTTCAAAAATATAATCATCATCTTCAAAAAACTCAACAGAACCACTTCGTTCTATTTTCAATTCTACTTTATAACTTCTATTAATTTCAAAATTTGTTAAATCTAAACTAACCCTACTTTTGTTTCCGTATGTACTTAATTTAGAATAATCCGAAAATGGAATAATAATATCATTACTTTCGAAATCTCTTATTTGGTAGAATGATGATGATGGAAGTAAACTGCCGGTGGAGTATCCGAATGTATTATTAAATGTTTTTGATGGATACAATTCTCTTGCGAATACTTCAATATCAGCGGTTGTTCCTTCTTTATAAGATTTCTTTAACCTTTTTAGTGATATTTTATATTCTTCTGGTAAATCTATTAGTGTACCTGTTTCATACCTACTATCATCCCAACCTATTCTAATCTTTGGTTGATATATTGTATTGGTATCCTTACTAAAGAATTTTAATTGTCCATAATCTATATCATCATTTTCTTTAGCATCTATATGTTTTATGATAAATCCTTCATTTGGATAATTATCATCTAACCAAAATGAAAGAGATGAAGATACATCAACTTGTAAATCGGCGGATTGATATTCATATGATTGACTTTGTTCAGATGAAGTGTACCACATACCACCCTTTCCATCATATGAACCAGTTGCTAATCCTCCGTTTGGAACATTAGTATTTAGCCATTTGCTACCACTTGTTCTATAATCCCAAGTACATCCATCTGTACTTATATTATCAAATCGAGTACCTATACCCATTTCCCAAGATTGAGATATTGGGTGTATGTGTATTGAATATGCTAATGGAACTTCTGATGGTAATGTTTCTCTCATTACTAACTGAGCTTCACTCATTGTTACTGCTCCAGTTGATAATTTTGATGAAAGAGAATTTAAATCAAATTTTAGTAAAGAACGAGCCGTGTCCTTTAAATCTCCATAATAAACTTTAGACACCTCTAATATCTCATCCAATCCTGTATTTTGAACAGGTTGTTGAGAAAATATCGTAGTGTCCTTAGATGCGGTTAAAAAATAATACATTATACAACTCTTCCTTTTATATCGTTATCTGGATATTTAATTTCAAATATTGATGGGTCTAATGAAGGATAAATTTGTTTATTCTTCGTAGCCGCCAATACATCATATGCGTTTGGAGAATACCCAGATGATTCTCCACATAAATTTTTAAACGTACACTCTACAACAGATTGTACACCTTCAATATTTCCAATTAACATTTCTATTTCTCCAATGTTGACTGGCATATTAAAAGTCCATTTATCTATTTCAAAGTGTCCTTTAATAGATGAAATGCAATTTGTAAGTACTTCTCTTTTATTATAATCTCTATATACTCTTATTGAAAAATCTAATCCAAGGTTTATTACAAACCCATCCATTAAGTTAATACCATCAGTTAAAACTCTAAATTCATTTAAATATGTTTTAACATTTTGCTTAACTGCGATATTTAATGGAGATAAGTGTTTATCTGCATTATACCCCATTACATACAGATTTACTGCAAATGGGTTATTTTTTTCTTTGGTATTTGATTTTTTGTTTGATAAGAATTTTGTTACCTTCTGTTTAATATCTTTATCTGATACATCTCCATCTTCAACTAAATCCTGAATCAATGTACTAAATTCAGATAATGTATCAGGTGATGCTAATATTGAACCAGGTGAGTTATCATCTAAATTACCATCTGCGGCAACGTGTGCTTTTGTTACATTACCAAACTTAGGTGGTAATGATAATGCTCTAACTTGGTAATCCTTAGCAGTTACTGCTCTATTTTGTGAACCAAAGTTTGCTATAGCGTTTTCTCTTATCTCTTCTAATGTTTCAGCCCCTCTACCACCCTTTGCTGGTTGGTCGTTATTTACTGCTAATGAATTTTTAGCTTGAGCGTATAATCCCTTTTTAACATCATCAAATATTGTTAAGTCCTCATCAAAATTAACATTGGTTATTCTTTTAATTGTATTAGATGCAACGTTTGTTTTAACACCACCACCTCTAAAATACTTAACTGTTATAGTAGTATTTTTTGGCGATTGTCCATATGATTTTGTCATCAAAAAGTTAGATGGGTCAAATGATGCTCCTAATCTATTTATAGAGTTTGGTAACCCCAAACCTACATTTTTAAAATTAGGTATTAATAATTCATCATTTTTACCAGCATCACCACTACCGAATTGAATTGTAGTAGAACCATTTGGATTAATTACACTTTTAAATCTTCTTGGTGTTTTTATTAATTTTAATACAGATGGAACTGTATCTTTAAATTGATACAAATCTTTATCATTAGCTTCCGTATTGGAGTATTCAACATAAACCATTTCTTGAGCTAAATAGGGTACTTCATAGTATTTGTTATTATTACTATCTCTTATATCATATATTTGAATAACATCAGTATCAGGTATATCTATCTTAGCATGTTCTCCTTGACCTGTTCCAAATGTTATTTCTAATTCTTTTTCTTCTGCTGATATACAATCAACATATTTTTTTATTAAATAGAAAGTAGGTGTATTAGTATCACCATCTCTTTCATATATTGTTATTTCTCTTTCATCTTCAACTGCGAAATCAAGTAGCTCTGTTGTTCTAAATGTTATACCATCAGCATCAACTTCCATACCCTCCTTTATTCGTAAGAAGTAATCACTATCGGGCTCATATCTTAAATCACCACTTGCAATTGGGTCTGCTTTTATTCTTGAAGGTACTAATTGATAAACAGTCAAATTTGTAACTGCTGGTGAAGTTACTTTTGGTTTATATCCCATAAACTTAGATAGTTCAAATATATTCTCTCTATCTTCAGCAGTTGTTAGTAATGATTCTTTTAATGTATCATCAATATAGTATCCTAATACATCTCCAACATATGATGCCATTTCAATAAACATCATACCCGGTGAGGATTCGTTAAAATCATTATAAGTAGAAGGGAAGTAAGTTTTTGCGAAATCAATCAGATTAGTTCTGAATGCTTCAAAATCTTTGTTAAGGTATTTTATATCCCTACCCTTATTCTTAAAATTCGTTATTTGATTATTTAGTGCCATATTATTCTGAAACTACGAAAGTTACTGTATCTAACGTTTGTTGTCCTTCTAATTTAAAATTAATTGAAACCGATGCTTGATTAAAATCAGTCATTTCTTTACTAATATCAACATTTATCTCATCTACTATAACATATGGTAACCATTGTTCTAATGCTGAGTTTATTGTATCTTCTATATCTTCTTCTAACGTATCGGTAGCTTGTTCAAATAACAAACCATGCAACCCACTACCAAATTCTGGTTGAAATAATCTTTCTCCTCTTTTAGTTTTTAAAAGATTGATAATATTACTTCTCACTTGGTCGGTAGTTGTAAACGATTGCGCAAAATATCCAGTGTTACCTCTTTGTAAAGGTAATGTTAATCCGATTGCGAAGTTGTTAAACTCCTCTGTATCGATTACTAATTTTTGCCCTAATTCGTAAGCCATCTCTCTTTCCTATACTATCGTTTAAATTTCTTTACCAATTCACTGTTATCTCTATTTAATATTTTATCCAATCCTGGCAATCCAGTTTGAACACCTAATCCACCACCTTGAGGTTTACTAGCTCCTCCCATTTGCATATCACCATATCCCATTTGAGCAGCCATAGAGCTTCTCATATTTGAAATTGGTTCTGTTCCTATTGGTTGTTGTCCCGTTGGTACATTGTGTGTTCCAAAGGATAACGTTTTATCCATATTCTCAGTTGATTGTGCTTGTGCGGTTTCATTCAATATTTTATTCAATGATTCGTTTTTTGTGTAACTTACATTTTGAGTAGATTCTGTTCTGTCTTGTTCCAATACAGCCTCTGCTAAAGTAAATGGGTCTACCTCTGTTCTTGTAGTCTTAGGTTTCGATTTAATTCTTGATTTAACCGCCTCTTCTAAAATTTTAGGAAATTGGTTTTGTAAGAAGTTTAATTGTTGTTTTTTAACTTCAACTTCTACCAATGCCTTAATAACTTTAACTAATTTTTTAGATTCCATAATTGTATTAATGTGTTTTTCTTACTATAAATATATGTTTTAAATATTTTGATGTTTTATCCCGGCACAGTAAAGGTACTCCACATAATTACACCAGGACCTGGTACAGGTGATGGACCAGCTGGATATAGTGAAACTGTATTAATGATACCCGAAACAGTTGTTAAGTGAGTTTGAGCGGCTGTAACGAACCCATCTATGAAAATCATAACATCTTCATTAGGTGGAGTTGGTATATCTACACTCCATTGACCGGGGTTGGTACAATTACCAGTAACAAATTGTATGTTAGCTATAGAACCAGGTGCAGGTGGTGGTGGAGGTGGTCCTTGTAGAGTTAATCCCGTCCAATATAGTTTTACCGCTGGACCTAATTTCTTTATCCAAGGAAAACTTCCTGATTGTTTTGCAAATCCCTCCGCTAAACATGCCTTAACCATAAGTTCCATTCCAGATGGATTACCTTTTTGAATTTTAGATAAATTAGGATTTTGAGTACCAAATGATTTTACACAATTATCGTATTCCTTTGTTAGCTTTGCTGCAAAATCAGCTTGTGATGGAGAACCTCCTTCGGCTCCCATATACGATTTCATGTTTTGTTTGAATATTCCCCATCCCATGTGTTATACCGTAAAGTTTTGTTTACTAAGAATAGTTTCTAATTTAGATTGTATAGAAGCATATTTAGCAGCGTTAGTTGGTGGACCTGATGGACCTGCTGGTGTTGGGTGAATCTCAGCTTGTAGTTCTGTTAGTATTTCACCTAAAATATCTATTAGAGTTTGCCCTAATGCAACTGGTTCATCTTCGTTTCCATCTTCACCCAAGTAAATCTTACCCCCATCACTATTAATAATAAAGTTGTTACCCTGAGTGTTCCATTCCATATTATCATTCGTTTGGGCGAATATACCTCCCTCATTATCGATTGATAAAGATTTATCAGAAATAAACCCATAGTTACCCTTTGCATAAAAAATCATTTCAGATTCTTTAGCTGAAATTATAACTCTACCACTATTGATTAATATTTGGTCTCCTTTTAGTTCAGAAGGATAATCTTCGAACATCGTTGGTTTTGTTTCAAAATCAGATGAACCTCCATCATCAACAATACCGGGTTGAAATCCCATCAAGTAATCTTTACTTGTCATAGCTATGATAGAACCATCTTGATTTATTTCTTCTTCTACTGGGTCTGGCTGTTCTACCTCATTTTGACTAATATCAGATTCTCTATTTCTTATTATAATTGTTGGTGATTCGGTTTCTTCTTCGTTATTATATCCACTAAATCTAATTGATTGACCAAATCTACTTTGTAATAAAGTATCACCTTCGTATAATTTAAGTCTATGAATTGTTTCATTTGGCTTAAAGTACTCACCATATCCAGTTGTTTCTCCACCAGCCGTAGAATTAGATATGCCTGTATTGGAAGTGGATTCATATCCAGCCGAACCACCTTGTGGTCCACTATCTACTTTTCTTGGTTTGTACGCATCATCTAATGCTGTTTCAGATGAATTGAAGTTTTGAAACTCACCAGCTCTCCTTCGTTGATATCTGTAGGTAGTACCTATTTTTAGTAAATCAACTACTTCATTTTTTAGTGGTAATGTAAATGATGCTGGGTCTATCGGATATGCTAATACATTTCCTCCACCAGAATCACTCAACCCACCTTTACCTAATATTTTAAATTGTACAGCCCCTATAGCTATCGGTGATACTAATGAATCGGATATTGCTTGAGATTCTTCATCTAAAACTACAGAAACAATTATAGCAGGAATTGAACCATCTTTCCCAGCGGGAGATGGTTTAGCTCTTTTGCCTGCACCAGCACTTGAAAATCTATTTTTTGGCATTGTCTACTTTTTGTTTTAATTCTTCTACCTCATTGGTTAGTTCATCAACCTTTCCTTCAGCTTCATCAGTTGCACTAACAACCACTTCTTCTAATTGATTTAGTAGTTGTTCTTTTTCTTTATCAGAAAGAAACCCAGTATCACCCTCTGCTTTATCTTTAGATGCAATCATTCGTTGGGCAATTGCTGCCATTTTAATTAATGATTCATCGTTTCTAACGGAGGTATCTATTAAGTCTTTTAGTATCGGACCAATAACTGCCATATCCCCAGCATGTCTAATTACTTTTTTCATTTCAGCAATTAGTTCTGAGATTTTCTCTTTCTTGTTCTGTTGATTATCGTAGATGTTTTTAAACAATCCACTTAAATCCTTTCCCGGAAATAATTCAAAATTTGTACTCATAATTTTTATACATTCTCTTGTATATAAATATCATAAACAAAAAAACCTCACTTTTTTCAAGTGAGGTCTTTCTATAATGTACATTTTGTTTACCAGCTATTACGCCTTCTTTTTAAGAATGTGGTATAAAACTCCAGCACCTACTAAACCTAGTAGTCCTTCGTTACTTAATGAACCGATAATACCCATAATGTTATCCACTACTGATACTTCAGGCCAGAAAGGAATCGCTGCACCCTTGAATAATACTTCTAATACTACTCCCAATGCGATGATACTCATACCGATTTCTGTTAGTGATTTTACCCAATCACCCATTTTATTTAGAAATTCCATATTACTCTCCTCTGTTTTTAATTAATTGTAAAAATAACTTTTCCATTTGTTCAAAACTTCGGACATGTCGGTAATAACTATAGTATATATGAAAGAAAAAGTACGTTTTTGTTTTTCACACCAAATGAGTGAACACTATCGAGTGTCAAATAAAAAACCCCTCTGACGAAGGGTTCTTTTCTAACCATTTTATTCTGCGATTAGGGAATGTATCCACTAATAAATATGGTAATATTTTGATTAAATAATTTTTTTAGATATAAAAAGATTGTCAATTACTAAATAATCTAAGTCACAATTCATAAAAGTATCAATTGCTTCTTGTGAATCTCTAACCATAGTTTGGTCTTTTAGATTAAATGATGTGTTTAATAATATTGGATATTTAGTAATCTTTTCATACTGTTTTAGTAAGTTAAACATCTTAGGATTCATAGTCCTTCTTAATGTTTGTACTCTAGCCGAACCATCGATATGTGTGATGGCTGGTAACTTAGACCTATATGGTATTTGTACCTTAACTATTTGATTCATATAAGGTATTTCTATATCAGGTGTAAAAAACTTATGCATATCATTAGATGTAACCATTGGAGCAAATGGTCTAAATCCTTCTCTCTTTTTTACCACCGAATTAACTCTCTGTTTCATTTGTGGGTCTCTAGGGTCTGCTAATATAGAACGATTACCTAAAGCTCTAGCTCCGAACTCTAACTTATTTTGTACCCATCCTATGATATTTCCTTCTGAGATAAGTTTAGCTACTTTTGGTAATAGTTGTTTTTCAGAAAGTGCTTCGAAATATATTCGTTTTTCATTTTTTTGTAAAACCTTTACTACATCTAATATTTTTTCAGATGGACCTAAGAATGGTGTATAGTTATCTATACGTTCAGAGTTAGGATTTAAATGATAATATAAAAACAAAGCTGCTCCAATAGCAGAACCAGCATCCGATGGTGCTGGTGGAATCCATATTTTTTCAAATTCCGTTTCATTTTGTATTTTACCATTAGCAGTACCATTGTATGCACATCCACCACCCAAACACAAATTTTTACTTCCAGTCAATACATAAAGGTTTCTTAATAAATAAAAGAATACCTCTTCGTACTTCTGTTGTAAGATTAATGCTAAATCTTTATGTATTTGCTTAATTGGTTCATTTGGTAATCTATTTGGTAATCCTAACAGATTAGATAGGCTTGAACTAAACATCATATCATCAGAATAATGATAGCTGAAATAATCTAAGTTCAACTCATACCCACCATGTTTCTTTGTTATAAGTGAATCAAATTTTGATGATAGTGATAAGTTTTCTTTACCATATGGGGCTAATCCCATTACTTTATATTCACCTTCATTTGGTTTGAATCCCAAAAAAGCAGTTATAGTAGAATATAACATACCCAATGAATGTGGATATTGTATTGATTGATGTGTATTAATACCATCATCATCACCAGTAGCCATAACAGTAGTATCCCATTCACCCACACCATCTACTGATAGTAATGCTGATGATTTAAATGGTGATGTATAATATGAATATGCTAAATGAGATAAATGATGATTACCTATCATTACCTTAGCTTTAGGAAAGTAGTTTTTTAAATCATCAAATGATTTATCTTTTAGTTTGAATCCAAATAAATTTTTATACCAATATTTTCTATAAATGGATTTGTTTCTATCGTTTTTTAATGTAGGGTTTTCATAAAAACAAACATAAGATATATCATCTACAGTAATATTATGTTCCTTTGTTATCCATTTTATAGAATGATGTGGAAAACTACTATCGTGCTTTATACCAGTAAACCTCTCTTCTTCTACGGCTGATAAAACTTTACCATTTGTTAATAATGCAACTGCTGAATCGTGATAACCAAATGATATACCTAATATATACTTTTGATTAGTATCCATCCTCAGTCCAAAATTGATTATCTACATTTTCATTAATTACTTGCCCATCTAAGAATTGATTAAACATAACCTTTTGGTGTTTTTTCATTGTATTGACTACCTTTGTTATATAGTGTGTTTTACAATCTGTCATTTCTCTTATTAAAAGATATAAATGCTTCTTATTAAAGTTTTCAATATAATCAGCTCTTCTAAATAATTCCAACACCGCATCTGCTATTTGGATATCCCTCTTCTTTGAAAATACAACTGTAAGGTTTTTATCCCAATAAGATAACATTATTCTTCTGAATTCAGTAAACTCATCGTTTTGTTCTTTTTGGTAGAAATCATTTTCAGGATTCCAAGTTACAGGCATCTCTGATATTAGTTGATTCTTTTGCCATCTTTTATAGTTACCATTATTATTTAATATTAAATAATTTTTAGCAATAATAGTAAAGTAGGAAAATGCTTTACCCCTTCCCTCTTTGAACATATGTATCTTCTCTACCATAGCTGATACTACTTCAAGTTGTACATCCATTTTAGGTACATCAAAATAAGTAAACTTAAATGTATTCAATACATTTTCAGCTAACTTTGCAAATGGGTATGCGATACCATCATTATAAATTTTGTTTTTAACTTCAGGATCACTTTCTTTATTATATGCAATAATTGCATCTTGTGCTGGTGTACCGAAGTACATTTTTGATTTTTTTCTTCTTGGTCTTGGCATATTATACTAAGTATTTATCTTTTAATTTATCTGTAATTGATTTAAGTTCTGTGAATACTGAACCCACCTCATCATCTGATTCAAATGAGCCTCTTAAATCAGCTTGTTGCATATCCGCTATAGCGGTAGTGATTGTTTCTTGTGTATCATTAACAACCTCTGTTACAGTATCTTCTAATTGTTCATTTTGTTTAAGTAAATTTCTTACTCCATACAAAAGTACTAAATTAGCTATTACTGATACTCCCAATAATATTTCTATAATCATAACTTTTTTAATTTAAATTAATATCGTATCCGCTAAACTGAGCCATATACATTGTAATCTTTGTACCTAACCCATCTTTAAAAACTTTACCATTCTTAAAGTATCGTTTTACAGAACCTTGTCCTCCAAGATGAGCAGCTGCTAATATACCACTTTCAGAAATAAACATACCATTAACGGTCTTTCCATCAAATACATCAATGTATTTTTGTAGTTTTTCTTTGTTGTGTAATAATAAAGCTAACATTGCTTCTTCTTGTAGTTGTGGGTTAGATAAGAATTCTTCTTTAGTTACTTTGAATCCTAATCCTTTTAAAGTACTTCTTCCAAATTGGTATTTACCCATATATCCCCATTTGTTTGTAACAGTATATCTGTTACCACTTTCTCTGAATCCAACATCTGTTAAAAATCTGTTAAGTTCGGCTTCGTGATGTATATTGATTTGTTTTTCTTCTTCTAATCGGTCTTTTACCAATTGAAGGTATAATGGTTCGCTTACTACCGATGAATCAATAACACCCATCGAGCAGAAAGTTGTCAGTAATGACAACACTATAATTTTTTTCATAAAGATTTCTCCTATTTGATTATATTACTACTAATATACAAAAAATATTTCATATATCCTAATTTTTTATGGATTATTTTAAGCTTCACCCACCGGCCCATAGTATAGGCCATCTAAAACATCATCATTTTCTATATTGATTTCTAAATCAATATCAGTTTGTTCAATGAGTATTTTACTGTATTCTTTAGCTAATTTTTGAAATAACTTTATGTTTTTTGCTACAGTATCGGATAGTTCTTCCGTTGTGAAGATTTTCTTTTCGATTAATAAGTCAATTACACTCTGATTTATCAATGCTTCGTTTACTTTTCTTTCGTGTTCTTTATTTGACATTTTTTGGTTTTGTTATCGTTTTAATTAGTTCTGCCAATTCTTCAGCTGAATCATCTCCATAAACTAAATCCCCAAATCCTTCTTCAATAGATTTTTGTTGATAACCTAATGCTTGTGCTAATCTAACACAAACAATTTTATATTCTCCAATGTTCATATCATTGGGTACAGATAATTTTACTTCATTTGCTTCTCTATTATCTGATTCTTCTGTATATCTAAATATTAACTCTGCCATGTTTTCAATAAATTATAAGATTTCAGCCCCATTTGCTAACAAAGGTTCTGCTTTTTTGTATTTCATAAATTCGGTATCTCCATTTGGTAATTTAACCATTACTCTATCGTTTCTACCATATTTTTTATCATTGGTTACTTGAATGTTGTATGCCCTAATCGGGTCTGTTATCAATATACCATCTAAATGGTCTATCTCATGCTGAGCAACCACACACTCTAACAACCCTTCATCAGCAAAGTAATTATGTCCCTCTGTTCCAATCTTAGTTGGTTCATCAGCTCCAAACTCTATTGTCCCTAAGTTATCAGTTTCTACAGTGATAGATAAACTCCTAACTGTATTCTTTGGTTTTTTCATTGTTTTAGGAAGAGATAAGCAACTTTCAATATATTGTACTGCTTCTTCACTTCTTTTTGTAATAATAGGGTTTATAAGTACTAATGGTTCTTTTGTACTAACCACACATACCCTTTTAGCTATACCAATCTGATTAGCTGATAATCCTAATCCTTTGTGTTTTTTTAATTGAGTTAATAAAGCTGCCCCAAGTACATCTTGCTCTGCTTTGTTTTTTGGTAAATCGGTAAGTGGAGTTCTTAACTTACTTACATCTTGTACTATATTAGTCATCGAATAAATTTAATTGGTTAATATTATTTACTAAAGTTCTTTCCGATATATCAGCTCCAAATGGTCTCTGGTATATTGTTTTACCACCATCAGGTGATTCAAATATTTTAGCATCTTTCATCTTCTCATTTAATTGGTCAGAGTATTTTCTCTTTTCCCAATATACTTTTCTAATCGCTTCTCCTAATTGTGCATCATTAGGATGCGTTTCTACTAAGTCTTTTATATCTAAATTCATAATTTTTTTATTAATGTTTTTGTATTTAATCTATTTTTGTGAACATTATCCCATAGTTGAGTAATATCATACTCATTAAGTGGCTTCCGTTCAGAGTTCCGTATTACTAATGGGTGTTTTTTTTCAAATTCTTCTAATACACTATTATTAACAAGAACATATCCTCCCTTAATAGTATAATCCCAAGCCCAACTGAACAAATTGAATCTTATATTTTTATGAGTACTAACCGAACCTACATCGATATCTGTATATGCTAAGTAACCATTTTTTGGTAAATCAGTTGATAAATCTAATGAATGAATATTTGGATGTTGTAGTGGATTAAATATATCGTACCCATAAACTCTTTCTTTTCCAAATTGATTACATAACTCTTCAATGGTAGTACCAATGCCAGTTCCTAATTGTATAATATCTCCTGTTTTAGGAATATCTAAAGTTTTAAGTAAGTGCCTTGCTATTTGGTATGAATGATAAGTATATCCATATTCACTCCACATAGATTCTCCACCTTCAAACCAATCTTTCCATTGTTTATTATACCCCATTTACTCTGCTATATTTAAATATTTTTCTAATAACCAAGATGATGATTGTACTTTTTTACCCAACCCCCATACTGATTCTATTCCGTATGTATTACATACATCGTTTTCTGGTGTAGTTGTTTCTGTTCTATCTCCACCATTACCAAACGCTACTTTACCTTTTATGTCATCTCCGATTTCAACATGGTACTTATGTTTTGCATGGTCAATGAAATCAATTGCTGTATCATCTCCATGTATAAGTGGATTCATTACATAAACATAATCCACATCTCTTAATGATTCCATTATAAACTTTCGTTCTCCTTCTTTCATAAAAGATTTACCTTTTTTTCTTCTTAACCAACTATCGTTGTTAAGTCCTATCCAAACTTCATCTGCTAATTTTTTAGCATTTTGAATACATTGTATGTGTCCTTTGTGTACAGGGTCAAATCCACCACTAATTAAAATTACTTTATATTTTTTCATTTATTTTCAGTTTTCCATTCCTCATCAAATGCACCTACTTCTTTTCTGTGTTCATCCGATGGGTCATATTTTCGTGTTACATAATATGCTAATATCGTTCCCGGCTCTAATGCCTTATATCCATGATAAATACCAGGTGGTATCTTTAGTACTTGTGGGTTTTTATCTGATAGGTATTTAAATTCACACCCATCTTTATCAGTTGCCCATCCAACTTTTAAACTTCCTTTTAAACAAACCCAATAATCTGTTTGCTTTTCATGTTTATGCCAAGCTACAATATGTTCTGTAGAATTTATGTGAGATACATTAACTTGACCTTGTCCATTTATTGGAAATATATCCAATAATCTTTGTGCTCTATCGTCTTCGTGATAATTCATATTAATTACTTAATGGTGCTTTAATTGTTGGGTGATATTCGTAATCTTTAATTTCATAATCAAACTCACCATTTAATACATCTACATTACTTAGTTCAATTGTTGGTAATTTAAATGAATCTCTTTTAATTTGTTCGTGTGTTTGTTCTAAATGATTTTTATATAAATGTACATCACCCAATGAACCAATTAGTTCACCTGGTTTTAAATTTGTTTCTTCGCATAGTAAAAGTAATAACATCCCGTAAGATGCTATATTAAATGGTAACCCTAAGAAAGTATCTACTGAGCGTTGATTCCACATTAGAGATAATTTACCATCACTTACATAACATTGGAATCCATAATGACAAGGAGGAAGTACCACTTTATCTATTTCACCAACATTCCATGCAGATACCATTAATCTTCTACTACTTGGATTTTCTTTTATATTTTTAATAAGTTCCGAAATCTGGTCTACTGAATATGGATTTACGTTAGTATCATATCCAAACCAATTTCTCCATTGTTTACCATAGATTGGTCCTAACTCACCCCATACTCTTGCAAACTCCCAATCGGTTTTTATTTTATTTATAAACTCCTTTTGAGTAAGTTTATCTTTATGTGGATATGCTTTATATGCATCTCCATCCCAAATATGACAATTGTTATCAACTAAGTATTTGATATTAGTATCTCCTTTTAGAAACCACTTTAATTCAGTCATCATAGTTTTAACTGCTACCTTCTTAGTTGTAAGTAAAGGAAATCCATTACTCATATCGTGTCTGAATGTTTCTCCAAAATAAGAAATTGTACCTGTTCCAGTTCTATCTTCCTTATCTTTTCCGTACATTATAAGTTTTCTTAAAAACCCCTGATATTGTTTATCTACTGTATTCATATTATGCTGTCATTCCATCATAGGATTCAAACCTATAATATACTGTTATTTCTTCACCTTTCTTTATTGGTCTTATAGAATACAAAGTTCTATCTTCACTCTCTGTATTGATATAGCAATTAGGGGTTTCACTATGATTGATGAATCCACCAAGTGGAGTTCGTACCCAATCTCTTCTACTTCTATTTACCACAAATACATGAGTTTCACCAAAATCCATTCCTGCATCAAAATTCATTTCTGCAAATAATCCTAAACCATGTACATCAGATTCCTTAATAGTTAATCCTTGATAAAGTGGTGTGTAAGTATCTTCAAATGACTTTTCAGCCATTAAATCGTAATCAGAATCAGATTCTGTCCATTCTCTTATTTCTTCGCTCATTATTATCGAGTAACTAATCCATAAATTATTATACCAATTATTGTAAGAAATAACCCAGCGGTTGCAATAAATGCAACTTTCGAATTATTCTCATATTGTTTTTTACTTCTTCCTTGCCTCTGTTCTATATCTTCTTGTGTCATTTCTTTTCTTAAATATTCTTTTCCGTTATTACTAAAGTGATTCATAGCTTGCTGTATTTAATAATCCACTATACTCACACTTATTTGAATTAATAAATGGTAATATAGATAATTCTTTTGCTTTTGCTTCTACCATAATATCAACATTATTACCATATGTGTTAGGTAAACTATTGATATAATCCGAGTGAGCTTGTGGTTTTAGTTTTTCGTTACCTTCATGTAACATTTTTGATTCTGAGTAATGTACAATTGGTGTAATATCTTTAGGCCAAGTTGATAAAGCTAATTCTAAAGCTTCTTGCTCTGATAAATCACCTGTACAAAATTTATGGTGATGGTAATCAAATACAATAGGAATACCAATACGTTCATGTATGTACATTAAATCTTTTACTGAGTACATACTAGCTTTATCATCATTCTCTACGGTCAAACGTGTCTGAACTGATTCTGGTAATCTTTCAAAGTTCTTACAGAATCTATCTAAAGCAGATTTCTTATCACCATATACACCATTACAATGTATATTTATTTTATTGTATGGGGTTCTACTTAATCCCAACATATCAAATATCTCACCATGTATTCGTAAATCAGTAATAGTATTTTCTACTACATGCTCACGCGGTGATACCAATACATTGAATGGACCTGGATGTGAAGTTAATCGTAATCCGTTTTGTTTAGCGTAGTTACCAGCACCAGCTAATAAAGTTTTAATTCGGTGGTATTGTGGTAAATCGTTGAAGTTGTATTCAGATGCCCAAGGAAAAAACTCAGATGATAATCTAAAACATTTTATATTATTTTCAACATTCCATTTAAGTATCTTACTTAAATCGGCTGCGTTTAACATACCTAATTCACCAGCATAATTTAAACCTTTTTCTTTAAAGGTTTTTTTAATCATACTACGATTTGTTGTTACTTTTGGTTTTTGACCTGATAAGGTCGAATTAATACAAGCGTATCCTATATTCATAACTTACAATTTGATACTCAAATATACGAAAATAATATTAGATATCCAAGGAAAAAGTGAATTATTTTTTATTCTTAATATTTTTAATCCAATACTGAACTGCTTTAGTATCATTTTGCCAAAGTTTTTTAACTCTCCAATCAAATAATGGATGTTTGAAATATGATGCTCCTTGAAAATTTGCATCTTCTTCTGCTGCTTTTATAAGAGGAGTTCCCATTTTGTCTAATGCTAGTTGAAGATTTAAATCATCTAATACATTATCTTCTAAACTTTCTATTTTAGAATCCTTTATCCTACCAATAACAATCTCCATATCGCTATCATCCTCAGGTTCTTCATCATATAGTTCTCTCTTACGGATTACTTGCTTTTTATCTATAATACCCCTATCAACCTTCAAGGCGTTGTTAAAAGCAATTACAAGTGCCACTGCCAGCGGGTCGAATACAAAGATGATAATAAGGATAAACCAATTAATAATAACATCCATTGGTTTGCCTAGTAATCCACTAAGATATTGTAGAGGTCCTAATTCAGATGATACACCTTCCATAGATTCTAAATCTAATATCTTTAATTGAATTGATTGTAGTGAATCTGATGCTACTTCTCTTTTGGATTGAACACCTTTACGATTTTGTTCTTCAACTTCAATACGTTTTTGTGAAATCCTAAGTTCGGAAGTAGAGATTGTTCGTCTAACGCCCCCAACCACCGAGGTGTCTCGTACTTCGATTGATTGAGATTTCGCATTAGAAAGAGTACTAATGTTACTACTAATTCTTTTAAGTTCCTCATCATATCTTATTACATCATCACCCCAAAACGTTTCTTTTTGTTCTAAGAATGCTAATTGTTTTTCTTTTATACTGAATTGATTAAACGTATCTTGGAATGCAGAAGTTAGGAATCCATAGATACCTAACGATGTTATAATGATTAAAACGATAACAGCCCCACTTAGGTATATTCTGAATGAGTTGTTTATCTTATCCCAATAGTTGTATAGATAACCAGCAGTTATAAGTTTTGCTAATTCCAAAGAACTAGCCATTATTATTACAGAGAATGCAGCCCCAGCAAATAGTTTAGATAAACCACTAACCGAAAAGAATGCCGCATTGAATGCCACAAACAATGCTGCTAATCCTAATAATAATGTTCTGAATTTCATATCTCTTACGAGATGTCAACCATTTCTTTGACATCATCATGAAGTTTTTGTACTTCTTGTAGTAACCTGATAGCCATAGCTTGGTCAACTTGTTGTTCGTTCTTTACACCTTTCTCTAATAGATTGGCTCTAGAGCGAATGCCTTCGAGTAGTCCGTAAACCTTCGTTTTGTAAATATCTTTCATATTTTTACGTTTTATTGTGTTTATATAAATATTAAAATATAAAAAAAGGGGAATTTTCTTCCCCCTTTCTTATAAGATTAAATGCGATTAATAAGTGATTTTTAAAGTTTTACCTTTTTTAGTTTCTTTCTTATCAATCAGGAGAGTTAGTAAACCATTTTCAAAACTAGCCGATGATTTTGTACCATCATAGTCTTTCCCAAGGGTCAGGGTTAAATCAATATTCTCAACAAACTTTGAAGTGGTTTCAACTTCTGATTTGACTTGAATATTATCTTCTGTAACATTTACTGAAATATCTTTCGGATTGTGTCCAGTAGTATTAATTATAACTTGTTGTTTCCCATCTTCTAAAATCTCAGCTTCAAACTGATTACAATTATTAGTATTGAGTTTTTTGTATTGGTCTTGAGATACGAAGGTATCGTTAATGATATCATCGAAAATTTTATTTGAAAAAGTATTAAATAGTAATGCCATAATTTTTTATTTTTAATTTTAGTATTTGCTTTCTATAGTTCCAATATCGTACCATTGGTGTTTTCACTATCATCACCTGACAAATTGTCAGGGTTTATTAGAAACTATCTGACATTTTGTCATATATTCCGTTTTTAATTCTGTATTCTGAGTTTTCCTG
>TARA_R110001592_G_scaffold160656_1_pt1 | contig 27987 bp, 17 predicted proteins | sample TARA_R110001592 | Tara Oceans TARA_R110001592 (sample SAMEA4398387) | marine metagenome | biome: Polar Biome; feature: [SRF] surface water layer (ENVO:00010504); material: water (ENVO:00002006), including particulate matter (ENVO:01000060) such as... | depth 5 m | reverse complement strand
CCTTGGTTTGGCTTGCGCCTGCGAGCGGGTAACAGCCTTATCGGTGCCCGCCGCAGCGTGTGGAAAAAAGATCAGCTTCTGCGCGGCAAACACTACGGCAAGTATGCCGAGATCCCACGCCAGCTCAAACCCGGAGAAGATCGCCAGCCAGGTGAGATCTACCACTTCCTGGTGTGGGATGAAGATATGGCACCGGCCGCTAGCGACAAGCTCATGAAAGAGCACTGGCCGGATGAGTGCGATGCCATCAATACATGGCGAAAAAAGCAGGTGAAAACCAAATGCTCGGTGGAGGAAGTGGTACGCCTGGAGCGCCTTAGCGAACGCATTGATGAACTATGGAAGGACTACAGTATTTCCCGCCAACGGGCCTTGGCGGATTCCGCCTGTACCTCCAGCGTATGGCCTAAGGCCCAAAACAGCCTGGAAGCCCTTCGCAACGGCCCGACCCTGCGCAGACAAGAGGGCCTTAAAGCAAGCCTGGAAGCGGAAAGCGGAGCTTTCCAACGCCTGAAGCTGCTGATGGACAGTTGGTGCAGCTTCTACTTCTGGCCTCTAGATCAAAGTGACAACCTGCCATCCCGTGCAGCCTGGCTGGCAGCTGCCGAAGTACTTCTGGGGATCGGCACTGACGACTTGGCTACGCGAGCTATGCTGGACATTCAGTTAGGGGAGGATATCGAGCTTGAGGCCCTGTTCCAGGCCAGTGAGCAGAAATTGCCTGATGCAGAGAATTTGAGTGAGTTGGTGCCCTGGTATGGGGTAGGGCGCAGGACAACGGCCGAGCAGAACTTTCACCACTGGGAGCTGATTTTTACTGAGGTGCTTGGGCCAAAGGTACAAGATGAAGCCGTACCGAACGGTTTTGATTTGATGTTCGGTAATCCGCCTTGGTTGGTTCTTTCTTGGGATGCGACTTTGTTTACGGCGGAGATTGACCCTCTCGTACAAATAAATGGGTTGGATCCTGATGATGTTGATAGGGTTCTAAAAGAATTTTTGAAAGACGATAAATACCTCTACTCATATTTGCGTGGAGTTGTTTCAGTAAGAGGTAGTATCTCATTTTTATCTGATCCGCAGATGTATCCAAAATTGTCAGGATCAGCTGGTAATTTATATAAGAACTTTATGGAGATAGGCTGGCGCCTGATTTCAAGTTCTGGAAAGTTAGCCTTGATTCATCTCAAAGGTATTTTCGATGATGAAAAAGGCTCAATCTTCAGAGCAGAAATGTATAAAAGGTTGAATTTTATTTGGTCTTTTAGGAATGAGAGGCGATTGTTTAAGGATGTCCATCATGGCAAGGAATTTGAATGTAGCCTCTGTGGTTCTGATAATAATTCTGTTGATTTCTATGCGATATTTAGTCTTTTCGATGTGAAAGCCATAGCTGATTGTCATGACGATACGTTAGCCGGAAGTGCTGTGCCGAGGATGAAGCAAGATAGTGGAGCGTGGCAAACAAAGGGGCATCCCGACAGGAAAGTTTTCATAGACGAAAAAGTACTTAAAATATTCTCTGAAATAACAGGCCATAAAGGCGATTTTTCTGGCACAAAACTTGTTCAAGTTTATGATTCTTCCGGAATAGTCGTAATGTCGAGAATTTCAAGTTACGGATCGCGCCTTAACTCATTTGAAGGTCAATTTAGGCATGAAACATTTTTTACGGAAAAGTCCTCAAAAATAGCAGGAATATTAAAAAGGCAAGACAACCCCAGCTTCCAGCCAAATTCTTTTTTAAGGCTGATTCTTGCAGGTCCTCATATTGGGATTGCTAATCCTTTTTTTAAACAGGCCAGAACGAACTGCGCTACAAATAATTCATATGATCATGTGCACCTGGATAGGATTAGTGACAGTTTTATACCGAGAAGCGCTAATGCTCCAGGCGATAAGAACGGAAATTTTGACGCATTTAATGAAAGTATTAAACATTGGCCGAATTTGGGTGAATGCTTTGATCTCGCAGTTGAAGCGGATGAATCTGAAGTTTCTGTAATGGATGAATATGCTGATCATTCTGAAGAAAAATATTACACCAAGTTAGAAAAATATTGCGGAGACTCTGAAGTTCCACGGCTAGTCACGGCAAGATACCGATACGCTAACAGGCGAATGACGGACCTTATGATGGAGCGAAGCCTTTATTCCGCTATTTATCCACCTGGCGTGACGCACACGGATGGAGTTTTTAGTATTATTTTTAAATCCACTTCAGAACTTACGCGACTCTCGGCATTCTCAGCCTCACTAATTGCTGATTTTTTCGTTAGGGTCAGCGGAAAAACAAATTTGGGTTTGTCTGTAATCGGGAAATTTCCGATAATAAAAAATACCGAAATAGCAGATATGATTGTAAATAGATATTTGCGACTGTGCTGCATCACCTCTGCATATAAAGAGTTATGGGAAGCTGAATATTCAGACATGGACGATGGCAGCGCGCTTGAAAAAAGTATTATTAATCTTAATGAAGTTTCATGGCGCGAATGCTGTTCGGTTTATGATCCTAAGTTTCCGGTTAGGAGTGATCTTGCGAGGAGAAACCTGCTTGTCGAAATAGACGTTTTGTTTGCTTTGGAGCTAGGAATTTCGATTGCTGACCTAACTGGCGTCTATCAAACATATTTTTCCGTTCTTTCTCGTTACGAAAATGTTGATCTATATGACGCAAAAGGATTTCGATTGCCTAATGGCACAAGGAAGGATCCAGGAGCTAAAGAGCTGTCTCAACAACTCGCCTCCCATGATGGATCGTCTCCGCTTACGGTAAGGTGGGAAATAGACAACGGTAACCAAACCGTCACTAAAACCTTCTACCCGCCTTTTTCGCATGTCGATCGCATCGAGGATTACCGCACTGCCTACCGCGTGTTCTCCGAACGCCTCGGTCTGACAGAAAATAACAAGGAGCCCGCCTGATGGATGCCAAGGCCAGAGACTTGAATCAGATTTTTGACGGAACCATCTCTTTCCAGATTCCGCTGTTTCAGCGTCCTTATGTGTGGAATAAGGAGAAGAACTGGGAGCCTCTTTGGGAAGATATCCAGGGGCTGTTGGACTATGAGGTTCAGTTTGGCCGGCACCGCAAACATTTCCTCGGTGCAGTGGTGCTGGAACAGCTCAAGAATGTGGCGGGCTCCATTGAAACCCACCAGGTGATCGACGGACAGCAACGCTTCACCACGCTGCAACTCATTATGTTGGCCGCTCGGGATCTGGCCAAGGGCCTGGATAACGAAAAGTACTTCGACCGCTTCAACGATCTGGTTACCAACAAGGCTAGCAAAGTCGACTACGATCACGAGAAATACAAGGTTTGGCCCACCAATCGGGACCGGGAGGCTTTCAAAGCGCTTCATGAGTCTGGAGCAATCGAAAAGGCGCCATTAGCCGATCTGACCCTTGAGCAACTTTTTTCCGACGAGCCTATCGAGCGTAACGGAAACAAGATGACAGAGGGTTATCTCTATTTCCGAAAACAGTTGCGCGATTGGCTCGCGGGCAAGTTTGATGAGATGGATGAGTCAGAAGAGGAGGTAAACCCAGAGGAACGCCTGGATGCGCTTTGGAAAATTGTCAGCGGAGGCTTACAGGTGGTGGTGATCAACCTGGACGATGATGACGAATCCCAGGTGATCTTTGAAACCTTGAATGCCCGGGGCACTCAGTTACTTCCAGCCGATTTGGTCAAGAACTACCTTTTCCGCAAAGCCCAGGCCGAATCTCAGAATATCGAAGAGTTGTACAAGCGCCACTGGTCGGCTTTCGACAACGATTTCTGGCGAACCGAGGTGACACAGGGTCGCGCCAAGCGTCCCCGGATTGATCTGTTTCTGCAGCATTACCTCACTCTGATGATGCGAGAAGAGGTGCGGCCGGCGCATCTGTTCGAGTCGTTCAAGGAGTACGTAGAAAACCAGCAGGCACTGGCGGATCTGCCGACTGAAAAGCTGCCGACAAAATCAAACCTCTCAGTTATGCCGGTAACCACGGAGGAGCAGCTAAAAGCGCTTGCCCGATATTCGCAGGCTTTCCAGACCTTCGCCGAGCCCCCCGCAGGTTCTCGCCTGGCTACCTTCCTGAAACGCCTGGAGGCGGTTGATACAGCAACTGTCTATCCATTGCTGTTGCTGGCTTGTGATCAGTTATTACCCGCGAAGCAGTGGGAGTTTGATCAGTTCCTGACGGTACTGGAATCTTTTCTGATGCGCCGCATGGTCTGCGGACTGACATCCAAGAACTACAACCGCCTGTTCCTGGATGTGATCAAGACCCTGGACCGGGAAGGCGTGCTTACCGCCAATGCTCTCAAGAGCATTCTTCAATCGAGTGAAGGCGACAGTGTGCGCTTCCCGTCTGATGAGGAGTTCAAGCACAGCATACTGAACCGTGCGATCTATCAAGCTCTGGCTCAGTACAAAGTTCGCGCGATATTGGAAGCCATTGATCAGAACCAGGCAGACCGTAAGAGTGAAAATCTGGAGCTGCCCAATGACTTGACCATTGAGCATGTGATGCCGGTGAACTGGGAGCTGAACTGGCCAATTCCCGAGGAGTATCTTGCTGACGGTGAGGCGAAGCTCAAGTTCGCCCAGCAGCGCAACCAACTCATTCATACCCTTGGCAACCTGACTCTGATTACTGGCAGCCTGAACCCATCGCTTTCGAACGGTAGCTGGCAGAAGAAGCGCCCGGAATTGGCGAAGTACAGCAAGCTGAATCTGAACCGTTATTTCTACCCCGTTGCCGCTGGGGAAGACCAGCTGGCGGAATGGGATGAGAGTTCGATTCTGGCAAGAGGCGGAATAATGTACAAGGCGGCAAGCGGCGTATGGCCCTATTGATGCTTGAGTGCGCTGGGTCGGTTACAGTATTGCGTAAAGAATCTTTGGAAAAGTCACCATGAAACAGTTACATGTTGAACAGTTGGCCCAGATAGAAAAAGCAGACGTTGAGTTTGGCGACCTTACGCTTCTAGTGGGGCCTCAGGCCAGCGGTAAAAGTGTGTTTCTCCAGCTGTTTAAGCTTGTGCAGGATCACGGGCCGATCACCAAAACGTTAAAGCAATATGGGTATAGTTTTGGGCCCGGCGCTACGGAGGGGGCAGGTGATCCCTTGCTTACGCTGATGTTTGGTGAGGGCATGGGCAGTATTTGGCGGCATAACACGGTGGTTAAGTCAGGCAACCGTCAAGTAGATCTGGCGTCCTTACGCAAAGGGAATGGCAAATATCAGGAATCGGTTTTCTTTGTACCGGCGCAGCGGGTCTTGACTCTCGATCAAGGGCGGCCACGCAGTTATGAAAGTTTTGCGGCGTTGGATCCGTTTGTGGTGAAAAGCTTCAGTGAGAAGCTTCGCCGCCTGATGGAGAAAGGTTTCGGCAGGCAGGATAGCCAGCTGTTTCCAATCAAAACCCGCCTGAAAGAAGTTCTGCGCGACCGCATCAACGACAGCATTTTTCACGGAGCGACCGTCACCCAAGAGGTACACGACCTGAAAAAGCGCATTGTGATTAATGTTGATGGTGCAACTTTGCCCTTTATGGCGTGGTCTGCAGGGCAGCGCGAGTTTATGCCATTGCTGTTTAGTCTCCATTGGCTGATGCCTTATGCTGGGACTAGCAGTCGAGAGGGGGTGGACTGGGTGGTGATCGAAGAGCCGGAAATGGGCCTTCACCCACAAGCGATTCAATCGTTACTGTTAATTTGTCTTGACCTAATGTACCGCGGCTACAAGGTGGTAATTTCCACTCACTCTCCTTTGCTGCTAGAAGCTGCCTGGGCGATTTGCACCCTTCAGGAAAACAAGGGCACGCCGGAAGCACTGTTTGAATTATTCGACTTGCCAGACTCTTCCGGTATGAGGAAGGTTTTTAATTCAGTACTGTTTGATAAGGCCGTACGAAGCTTCTATTTTGAACCGGGTGAGAAAGGCGTAACTACTCGGGATATTTCCTCGCTTGATCCGTTTTCAGAGGATGACTCAATTGCCGACTGGGGAGGCATTACGCAGTTTAGCAGTCGCGCTTCTGATGTCATCAGTCGGTTGATGCAGGAGGCGGATGAATGACGTTGGAAAAGGACTTTCCGGTCGCGATTGAGATAGATCTGGGCGAAGGAATGTTTAAAAAGGGACTTCAGGCGTTTAAGGCCACGGACCGCTCGCTTATCAAGCTTGAAAATTCCCGGCTTTGCCATGGAAGCGCCGACATCGATTCCAGCCTTGCTGCGCAGCAGCCTCAGGCCTCTCGGTGGGATTATGTGATTGCCCACAATCAAAAGCTGCACTTTGTTGAAATACATCCCGCGCATACCTCAGAGGTAAGCCAGATAAAGAAAAAAAAGGACTGGTTGATTGCTTGGCTCAATAGTGCCGAGCTAGGAACACTAGATGTGAACCGTCGGTTTCATTGGGTGGCCAGCGGCAAAATTGCAATTACCCGCAACAGCAAACAGGCCCGCGCTGCAGCTCAGATGGGCCTTGTGCCGGTTCGCCAGTTAGCGATTTAAGCTCTCACTAATCGAATTCAGGAAGTACGGTTATGTTACCCGCCACGCTGGCATTGGAAGTCAAAAAGCAAGTTCTTCACTATTTGGGCGCCACCTTTCAAATTCGCCATTCGGAAACCGAACGGGCACTAGAGGCGTTTTTTACACACCCAGATGAAGGCTTGTTTAAAGGACCGTGGTTACAACTAAAGCGGCCCTTTCGGTTGGAAAATGCAAACACTTCTCATCTGTTTGATCTCGATGTGCCCTGGGTTCCGTTCAAGCATCAGGCCCAGAGTTGGAAGAAGCTGACCACTCGAAATGGCAACGTGCCAGAACCTACGATCGTCACAACAGGGACTGGCTCTGGCAAAACCGAGTGTTTTTTGTATCCCCTTCTGGATCACTGCTTGCGTATGAAGCAGGCTGGTAAGAGCCAAGGCATCAAGGCGATTGTGCTTTACCCGATGAACGCCTTGGCCGCCGATCAGGCTAACCGTTTTGCTGAAGAAATTCTCACCTCTGACCAGCTGAGCTATGACCACAAGGGCCAACGCAAGGCGCGGATCCGGGTTGGAATGTATACCGGGCGTATGACCCAAACTTCCACCAAAGATGAGGGAGCAGAAAAAGATACGTTCGAAGAGATGACGATTATCCCAGACCCCGAGGGCGGCGGGAAAATTGCGTATCGTTCGATCACCAACCGTGCTGCGATGCAAAAAGATCCGCCGGACATCCTGCTCACCAACTACAAGATGCTGGATTACCTTCTGCTGCGTCCCAAAGACACCAGCATCTGGCGCTTCAATCAGGAAGACCCTGGATTGCTGCAATACCTGGTTCTGGACGAACTACACACCTATGACGGTGCCCAAGGCGCGGATGTTGCCTGCTTAATCCGTCGATTGAAGGAGCGCTTCCAGCTTCCTCAGGGCAAGCTGTGCATGGTAGGAACAAGTGCTACCGTTGCAGGGGGCGATGATGAGAAAGATATGGGGCCTATCTACAAGCTCTGTGAGTTCGCCAGCACCCTTTTTGAAGAGGAAATCACCCAAGAATCGGTGATTCAGGAAGATCGTTATCGCATCGATGAGGTGGTTCGCACTCCGGTTCGGGAGGTTGACGTTTACCCATCATCGCTGGATTGCATGCCGGCCCACCGCGAAGATGCGCAAACCTATGCATTGCGAATGTCGCAGTTGTTTGGAGGTCCCATTTATCCCGTCGCCTCTGATGATCCGGAGTGGGCAGAGTGGACAACGCAGTTAGACAAAATTGAAAGCGACTTGCCAAAACTTGACGACAAAGACTTATGGGGCGTTGCGGTCGGCGAATGGATTCGCAAGCACCCGTTGTTTCACCTGCTGCTGAAGGTGACTGAAGCCGGGGCTGTGTCTTGGTTCGACCTATTGCGAGAAATTAGTAAGTCTGACATGACGTTTGCCTTTCGTGCAGTAGGCGATGCGCCGGCCCGGGGAGAGGTATTGATGGCGTTTCTTGCTCTGGTTGCCCAAGCCCGGGAGTTACGCAGTGGCAAGCCTTTCCCGTTGGTACCAACACAGGTGCAGTTATGGCTGAGGGAGTTGCGCCGTATCGGCTCGATGGTGAGCCAGCACCCGATGTTTACCTGGCTGGACAACAAGCTGCAGGAAGGCAAGCGACAACTGCCTATTGTTCATTGCACGGAGTGCGGCGAGGTAGCCTGGGTTGGCCTGCGAGACCCGGATATGGATTCGGTGATTGGCCAGCACGGCATCAACGGCATGCAGCTAAGAGACGATGTTCGTGAGATCTATGATGCCTGGGGGTTCGAACGCCCACCGGCAGCTTCGCTGGTGATTTTGAGTCCTTGGCGGGAAGGTGATGATCCTGTTTCCGGTTCAGGTCAGCAGCAATTGGATGCCGTGAAATGGCACATGGCTGCTGGTTCCCTGGTAGTTCGGGAAGGCCCCGGCCCGTGTCCGATTACGGATGAGAAGACCTTTCCCGTGAAAATGGTGCACGCACCTTACAGCATGGAAAACGGTGGGCGTCGGGGGGTTCAGCAATGCCCCCACTGCCATGAAAATGAAAGCCTCATGTTTATTGGTAGCCGCGCTGCGACCATATCCAGCGTGGCCATCGATGAAGTATTTGGCTCAGTGCTTAATAACGATCCGAAGCTTCTGGCCTTTACCGATAGTGTTCAGGATGCCAGTCACCGGGCCGGCTTCTTTTCGGCTCGAACCTATCATTTTACGTTGCGCACAGCCTTACAGCATGTAATTGATGAGGCGGGCGATGCCGGTGTGCCGTTGGCAGAAATTGGGCAACGGTTGATTAATTACTGGGGTGCAGATGAACCGGGCCGCCCCGGGAGTTCGAAAAAGGCTCTGGAAACTCTAATTCCGACGGACTTGCGAGAGTACGATGATTACGTGGATTTCCGTAATCAAATTGGGGCCAAGCAGATACCGCCCAAGCTGCTAGTGGATATTACCCGCAGGTTGACCTGGGAGGCCACCAGCGAATTCAGCTTAATGCTGACTCACGGCCGAACTATGGAGTTGCATGCCAGTGCGACCCTGGGATGGGAGCCAGAGTTGATTGAGCAAACGGTGTCGGCGCTGAGGGCCCGACTACCGGGCATTAGCCCCAAGCTGGAGGCGGTCTCTTCCGAGGATATTACCTTGTGGGTGTTGGGGATTCTGCATCGCCAACGTGAGCGAGGTGGGTTGAATCACCCCTACCTGAGTAGTTATGCAGCTCAACGTTTCTGGGGTAAGTACCCGTTTGGTAAAACCATTGCTGGCCGAGAGACTTATCCGCCCCAAGGCAAGTATAAGCCTCGGCTGATGTGTACCCAGCCGAACAAAGACCATGACCACGTTCTTGCCCCAGCGAAGCCAAGCCAAATGTTGCCATGGCAACTCAAATGGGCAAGAAAAGTGATGGAGTTGCCGGGTATTGACGATGCAACACTGGTCGACTTGGTTGGGGCATTTCTCAAAGCTGCTGCGAGTGCCGGCTTGCTGGCGGAGGTTCACTCTGACGGTGACCAAACACTGTATGCCATCAGTGATTACGCAGCCCGTTTGTATCCGAATGGCGAAAAATTGATCGCTCCAATACGGGGTTACAAGCTATTCCGGCCGGAATGGGAAGCCCGTCTGTGGACTGGATCACCAAGCTTGGCTTACCTCGATGACGAGGGCCAGTATGAACCCGGGGAGCTGACAGACCGAGAAGAGTATTATCGAACCCGTTACCGCAAAGGCGCTCTGCGCAGGGTGTTCGCCCACGAGCACACAGGGCTGCTGGCGACTACAGAGCGTGAAGCCTTGGAATACTCCTTCAACAAAGGCAGTCATGCGGATGATCCCAACGTACTGACTGCAACCTCAACACTGGAAATGGGTATCGATATCGGTGATTTGTCCACCACCATGCTGTGTTCTATTCCGCCAACGACCGCAAGCTATTTGCAACGTATTGGCCGTGCAGGCCGTAAAACTGGCACTGCATTGGTTTTAAGCGTGATCAATCAGCGCCCCCACGATCTCTTTTTCTATTCCCGGCCAGATGCATTGATTTCGGGGGATATTGAACCCCCTGGATGTTGGTTGGATGCCAGCGCGGTTTTGGTTCGTCAGTATTTGGCCTTCTGCTTCGACCAAGGCGTGCGCGAGGGCATTCTCACTGATTTGCCCGCAACTGGTAAGCAGCTGATCGATGAGGTTATCCAGAACAGGTCCGGGTACATTCCGACATTGCTGGAGTGGGTGCTGCAAAATGAATCGACCCTGCAGAGCCGCTTTTTAGAGCGTTTTAAAGTAAATACTAAGGACGATACCAAGGGGCGTTTTCTTGCCGAATCACGCACAGAGCGGCTGCGCGAACGGATTGAGGAGGCGGCCAATGAGTTTCGTCAACAGCGCATGTTGCTGGAAAATGCCAAACGTCGCTTGAAGGGGCAGAAGCAGAAAATAGATGGAGCCGTTGATAATGCCGATTTGCTAGAAATTGAGCGCGAGGAGCGAATACTCAACGCCCGGCAGCAGAAACTCAATCAGATCAGTGCCTTGGAAGTTCTAACGGAGCATGGGTTGCTTCCAAACTACGCGTTTCCCGAACGTGGGGTGCGGTTCTCAGGTGCTGTGTTCCACCGCAAGCCCAAGGGTACCAGTGGTGATCATGAACTGCGTGTGCGGGAGCCTTTTGAGTTAGTACGTGGGGGCTCTTCAGCAATTCGGGAGCTAGCACCCTGGAATCATTTCTACACCCATAGCCACCGGTTCGATATACAGCAAATTGAAATAGGCTCTAAAACTCAGCCCCTGATTACCGAGTGGGGTGTTTGCGGCCAATGCGGGCACATGCGTTTAACGGCCGAGATTGATCGCCCAGATGCCACGCCAGCATGCCCCCAGTGTGGTTTTGATGGTATTGAAGGACAGACGGTAAAAGGCCAGCAGGCCAAGTTTTTGGAATTCTCGCGCTCTCAGGCAATTTCATACATGGAGTTTTACGACAGCCTGTCAGGTGATAAGGGCGATGAAAGGGAGAATGAGGTCTATCAGATGGTCAGTTCGTTTGACCAGACGATTGAACAGGCCAGCGGTGCCGTGGCGAATGACAAGCTACCGTTTGGTATCGAATACCGTGCGGCGATGATTTTGCGTGAAGTGAACGCCGGGTTCAAAGACCAGCATCGCGACTTGGCGTTTGGTGACGATCTGAAGGTTTCCAGCGAAGGCTTTGTTATTTGTTCTGATTGCGGGGTTGCGGTCAAGCCAAACGAAGGCCGGGACAAAGTAAATCACCGCCGGAGCTGCTCTGGGCACAGGGAAACACAAAAGCGTAAGCGTGAAGGGCGGCTTGAGGATGCTTACACCTGGGAAAACGTGTTTCTGTACAGAGAGCTTCGCTCGGAGGCTATTCGTCTGTTATTGCCTGAAGTGGAACCGGAGGACATCTCTACTCTGGAAGCGGCCATTTTTCTGGGAATGCGCCTGCGTTTCCAAGGAGATCCTGGCCACCTGCTGGTTAAACAGCAGACAGTGCCCAACCTGAAAGAAGGTTCTACCCAGAATTTCCTGGTATTGATGGATGCAGTACCGGGCGGTACTGGCTTTCTAAAGGAGTTGTTTCAGACTCGTGATGAAAAGGGGCGCTCCGGCGAGGGCGTTATGGATGTTCTACGCCGGGCGCTAGCGGAATTGGAAACCTGCCGGTGCCGCGAACTTCACCAGACTGATGACGATACTGATGGTTGTTATCGCTGTCTTAGAACCTATCACATGCAGTTCAGAGCCGATGAGATCTCACGAGAGCGGGGTATCCGCTTGCTGAGAAAGCTGATTGAAGCCGGCGCTGAACTAGAAACCAAAGCCGAGCTCGATGAGGTCAAGCCGAAAGCCAAGTTCGAAAGTGTTCTTGAAAAGCGCTTTGTTGGGAAGCTGCAGGACTGGGTGCAAGAAAATGGTAAGCCAGATGATTGGCGTGAAGAGCTAATTGGCGGCGGAACTGGTTTTCGTTTTACCTTGGGTGACGGGCGCATTTGGTCGTTACAACTCCAGCCCCAGCTTGGCAGTGCGCAAGGAGTATCCGCGCAGTGCCAACCGGATTTTCTGCTAACTTCAGACGATGAAGTTTGCTGGCCTATAGCTATTTTTCTGGATGGTTTTGACCCGCATGTGCAGCCTACTGAGCCAACCTCCAGATTGGCGGATGATTTGTGTAAACGTCGTTCGATCTTGGAAAGCCGGAGCTATTGGGTGTGGTCAATTAGCTGGGAGGATCTGTACGAGGAAAGTGGGGAGCGTTTCCGTTTCTTGAATAAGCAGGTTACGGACGTTGTTCTTCCCAAAAGGCTGGGTAGCTTAAGCAGCACCGCTGCACTTCGCTCAATGAGCGGTCATTCTCTCAGTCAATTTAAAGCATTTCTCAGGGTACCGGATGTAGACCTGTGGCGGAAGGTTGGCCAAGAAGCAGTGGGTTTTACATTGATGCTGATGGCGGGGAAAGGGATAGGCCAGCCGCGCGTGGATACCGCAGATAAATTGATGATGTGGCGACAGGGTTATCCAGTGCCGGCCCCCGGCCAATCGGATAATGCTGAGTGGAGCTGGTTAGCTCAGGGCTTGAGTGTTAGCAATGATCTGTTCACCTATGGACTGGCCGAGCAGCTCATCATGTTTGATTATACCAACTTAAATGTTGAACTTCGGCTGGGGGATTCTGACTCCGAGCGCTCAGGTACAGAGACCTACAAGCTTCGCTGGCGCCGTTTTCATGCCTTGATGAATCTTTTTCAGTTTTTGGAAAACACTTTGTTCTACACAACATCGGAAGTTGAAGATGGAGTTATTCCCGAGCCGACCTTGAGCCCGCAGGTTAGCTTGGGCGAACAATGGCAAGAGCTTTTGGATGATGCCGTTGGTCCAGCGAAAAAACTTATCCCTCAGTTTGCAGCAGCCAGTTGCGCATTGCCTGAGGGAGAATATTACAGCGATGACCTGCCAGATGCTGTCTTTGCAGAGCTGGCATGGCCGGATGCGAGTACTCCCATTGCCATTCTGGCTGGCACCCAAGAGGAGTTTGCAGCTCAGTGGCAGGCGGCTGGTTGGCAGGCGATAACAATCCGAGATATTGAAGAGCGTGGGGCGCAGTGGTGTGTTGACCAGTTGCCGAAACAAAAAGGAGGAGAGTAACAATGGCTAAAATGATGCTGCACCGGGACGTGCTTAAAAATTTCGGTAAGCTCCCAGCGAAAGTTCAGAAAAAAGTGTACGAGCTTACGTACAAATTTGAGAGCGACAGTACCCAGGCAAGTATTCACCTGGAGCCGATTGAAGCTGCAAAAGACAAGAAAGTGCGCAGTGCTCGCGTTGGACTCGACTACCGCGCCATCGTGATTGCGCCAGAGAAAGGCGATACGTATCTGCTGATGCATATTGATCATCACGATGAAGCTTACCAGTGGTGCATGAATAAGCAGTTTGAGGCCCACATGGCCTTGGGTACGTTTCAGGTATTTGATGTGGAGCTGGCGGAGCGGTCGGTTACCGACGCTGAAGCAGAAGCAGCACATTATGAAGCAGGTGCCGGCTCTTATGTGTTGCAAAAACTATCAGACCAGGAATTATTTCAGGCGGGTGTGCCTGAGGCTCTTATTCCCGCAGTTCGGGCGGTGCGCAATGATGAGGATTTCGAGCGCCTGTCGGATTATCTTCCCCCCGAGGCCAGCCAGATTCTGTATGGCATTGCAGCAGGTATGTCGCTAGATGATGCCTTGAACGAGATGCTCGGCGGTATTGATGAGATAGAGAAACCGTCTACTCCGGGCGACTTTAGCCATTTGGCCGACATGACCAATATGGATTTGGTGTTAGTGCAGGGCGAGGAACACCTGCAGGAAATCCTCAGCGAGGATATCGAAGAGTGGCGCATATTCCTGCACCCTTACCAGCGGAAGCTGGTGGAGTGGGATACAAAGGGGTCCATGAAAATTTTCGGGGCCGCCGGTACGGGTAAAACGGTGGCGCTGATGCATCGAGCTGCCTGGCTTGGCCATCTGTGTAAAGGCGATGAGAAAGTGCTGATCACGACCTACACAACGAATCTCTCTGTCACGATAAAGGGATTGATGGCAAAGCTGGCACCCGGTGTGGTCGATCGGATTGAGGTAACCAACTTGCACCAACTGGCACGGACAATCTGTTTCCGGGCACAGGGTCAGGCAAAGATCGCAGAGCCTGATGACCTGAAGGCAGTTTGGAAGCAAGTCATGGTTACTTCTGCGGCCAAGGATGTGGGTTTTAGTCCGGACTTCGTACGTGAGGAGTTTGAGCAGGTGATCGATCCGATGGGTATTACTATTGAGGACGACTACTTGACGATGGTGCGTTCAGGCCGGCCGGTTCTTCGGCGTAAGCAACGCCGGCAGCTATGGAAGTTGTTTGTGGAAGCCCGCAGGCAATTGGAATACCGAAGGCTAGTGACCTTTGATGGATTGATTCACCAAGCCCGATTGGTTGCCGAAAAAGGAAAGTTCCCTGGGTATCGCTATGTGCTTGTAGACGAGACACAGGATTTTGGTTTGGAAGCACTTCGCTTGATCGCAGCTATCAGTCCGATCAAAGAAGGCTTAAGAAACCCTTTATGTGTAGTGGGAGATGGCCACCAGCGAATATACACCACTGTTCCGGTACCGATGGCGAGAGCCGGCATTGATGTGCGTGGTCGTTCTCGGCGACTAAAGATCAACTACCGTACGAGTGAAGAGATCCGTGACTGGGCACACGGTGTGCTGAAGGGCATGACGATTGATGATCTGGACGGGGAGGATGTGTTAACCCAAGGTGATCGTTCGGTTTTCCACGGCCCTAAGCCAAGGCTGGTGAAGTGTGCTAGTGACGATCAAATGGCCGAAGCGGTGGTTACTTGGGTTCAAGGATTGATTGAATCAGGGGAAATCGCCACCCATGAAATTTGTCTGACGCCTCCGAACTCCAAAGTCATCAATGCTTTGGAAAGCAATGGCTTGGGCACCGTGGAGCTTAAGGCTCGTCAAGCTGATCCTGGCCAAGAAGAGGGTGGTATCCGATTCGGAACCAAGAAGCGGATTAAGGGCCTGGAATTTAAGGCCCTCGCGATTCTGGATTTTGGAGATAGTGAAGACCTGCTGGCACGATTTGAGAACTACGTGGCGGCTACTCGCGCACGGCAACAGTTATTAGTGGTAACAAGGGCTGAGGGTGGGAGCGAATGATAGCGCGAGTTCTCAGATATAGTATTGCTGCTCTTTGCCTGATTCCGGTGTTTGCGCAGGCGGACTCTCCCATCACGTCCATTAGCTTTGCTGAAGGTTATGATCTGGAGAAGGTTTACTCTCATGACCGAGACTTGATCATTCGAGAGCTGGCTCTTGGTGACTCTCCCATTGGAGAAAAGCTGGCGGTCGCGGCGAAGTACCCTGACAAAAAAGAGCTGGTGAGTAAGCTCAAGGCTTACTTGAAGAATCTCGATAGCCTTCAAGAAAGAACTGGATTTCTGCTTGTCTTGGCGCACGCCATGATGCTTAACAACCCCGACGATTCAAAGACGCCAAAGCTGGTGCTCGCTTTGGCGTATCCCGTTTACTCGAATAATGAATCATTACTGTTTTTGGAGTCATTAGTTCAAGGCCAGTATTGGCTGAATTCTGATAAATGGGACAAGATCTATCTACTGGTCACTCAATACCAAAGCCTTTCAGCGAACCTGACAGATGATATCGGGCCTCCAGTTACTGATGAGTTTCTGCGGTATTTGGGGTTATATGAAAAGTACTGTGAAGATTGCGACCGTGGAGTTGGCCCTTCGTTTTCGTGCTCGAATGTGAGCGCTCTTTCCATTGTTGAGCAACAAATTTGTAACAGCGTTGAGCTATCACGGGCCGATAGAGTATTGGCTGAAATTTACAATTTTGTGCGGCTAGAATCTGGAGCGGACGACGTTAAAACAGAGCAGTTGCTATGGCTGAATAAGCGAGCTGAGTGCTCTGATACGATTTGCATAGAGGGAGAATATTCAGGCCGAATCAAGACCCTCGCTGATAGCATTTCAATAGATCAAGTCCTTTCATACGTCGATGCAACGCATAAAACTGACCCTCAGACCATGATGGAAATCCAATATGCTGAGGAGATAAAAATGGAAATTGTATACGATGAGATGGATGCTTATTTAGCCGAGGCTTTAAGCGCAAATCCTGAGCTGCAAGATTCAATTCGAAATGCTCACGAATTATGGAAGAAGTACGCCGATGCCCAATGCGACTCTATTTACGAGAAGTGGGGTGGGGGGTCTGTCCGATTTTATGAGTATTATCGGTGCCAAAAAGAGCTAGCTCAGGAAAGGACTTATGTAATTTGGGACTCGTATCTGACTTACGTAGATAATACTCCTCCTATTCTTCCTGATCCGAGATGATTCGGTGGGCAATAACAAAGTCATTGAAGGTACCTGAGTTTTACGATTTTGTGTGTTCCTCAACGGCGTGCTCTGCTGCTTCGACAGTCTTGACCCCATTGGAACCTAGACTTGCATGCATGAGTGCTACTGGCTGTATACACACGAAATGCGGCTGGAGTCTTAAATGAGCCGTTTCACTCTCAATCCCGATCAGTGGTACGCCATGGAGCTCTTCGGCCCGGAATTTGGAGCAGAGGTTCGACATTGCTCACCTGTCTTGATTCATGCCTTAAAGCCAGCCGGTGGCGGCAAACGTTGCTTTGAGCTGGCGTTTCATCATTCGGCTTATGCAGTGGGTGTGCGTGACAAGGTGTATTCCATCCAGACGATCGAGCGAAGTGCGAATTTTTTGTTGGCTCGGGTTTTAGGAACCGATCGCCTGATGCTGTTGATGGATCTGACAGATGAGTGGGTCAACAAGAATTTTGAGCACTCAATCAGGTCTGAGTCTCGCCGTAAACGAGAGTCTTTGGCAGCGTCATCGGGTTTTGATTTGAAAAAGATTTTTGGCCCGTCGAAGAAAGAGGCTTTTGGTGACCTGCATTGGAAAGCAGGCATCCTATCGGATTATGGTTTGCCGAATATCGCTTACCCAGTCCCTTATGTGGCAATCAAGGCCAGCATCGCTGGGCAGCTGAGTATTGGTTTTGAAGAACTGCTTTATTGGCTGCAGCTTTACTCAAAATTTGATGTGGTGCATTGGCGTGATTATTTGTCCGCTATGGCTCGGTTGGTTGAGTTGATAACGGATGAGCCGGCCATGGATCTTGTGGGTGTTGAAGGTGAGCAGTTCGGGCTGGAGATTGGTGAAGTAAACATGCTCTCGAATGATATCGTGACAATTCAGCGAGATGATGAACTGGTGGGAGCCTTTCAGAACCGAGAAAACGGTACTTTGCGTTTTGCTGCTTACCAACCGCTGGATGCAAAGGCGATTGATTATGTACTGGGGCTTGCACTGAAGCCTGCGTCCAATGGCACTGTATGTATGCGGTCTAACAACTGGGAGTATGCGCTCAATTGCTCGGCAGGCAATGGGAACCATTATGCGGCTGATCGTGGTGAGTGTTATCTCTCACGCTGGGAGTTTGGCCTGGGTATCTCGGCAGACGGATCAAAGATAGAGGAATGGTATACCCAGAGATCAAAAGATCCGGTAGAGGCCCGGTTTGTGGCAACTCAGCTTGAGGTGTGCCTGGAAACTCGCAACCTAATAGGTAAGTGTAACGATACCATGAATAAACCCAGCATATGGATATCAAAACAGCCCAGCGGCACGAAGATGCCAGACCGGTTCAAAGGCTGCCTGCTCGGCGGCGCAATAGGCGATGCTCTGGGTGGTGCCGTCGAATTCATGTCCCGCGCTCAGATCCTTCAGGAGTTCGGCGAAAGCGGCATTGCCGACTATGCCAACGCCTACGGAGGCAAGGGAAAAATCACCGACGACACCCAGATGACTCTGTATACGGCTGAGGGGTTGTTGAGGGGCCGAGTGCGTGGGCTGGCAAAAGGGACTACAAGCTTTGTTGGCACCGTAGGCCACGCTTACATCCGTTGGTTGGCTACGCAAGGCGAACGCAACCAGCGCGTTCCGGCGGATATGGATGGGTGGCTGCATCAGCAACCGGAGTTGCACCATCAACGCGCCCCTGGGATGACTTGCCTGAGTGCGTTGCGGGATATGGAAGAAGCGGAAGTGCCCGCCGCAAACGACAGCAAGGGTTGCGGTGGCGTCATGCGGGTAGCGCCGGTTGGTTTGTTCTGCTGGCACTTTATGAGTAAGGCCGAAACAGAACGAGTTTTTGAATTGGGTTCAGATATCGCACAACTCACCCATGGCCACCCGAGTGGGTACCTGACTGGTGGTGTGCTTGCTGTGATGATTTACGCGCTGGCTGATGGTGCTACCGTGATGGAGGCGCTTGAGTACGCCAAGGCACTGTTGGTGTCTCATCGTGGCCATGAGGAGACTTTCCACGCACTTGATAACGCGGTTCGGCTGAGCACCGCAGATATCCCTCATTATGAGGCTATTACACAATTGGGTGAAGGCTGGGTAGCTGAGGAAGCTCTCGCAATTTCTGTTTACTGCGCACTGGTTGCACAGAGCTTTGAGGAGGCAATTGTTCTAGCGGTCAATCACGACGGTGATTCGGATTCTACCGGAGCTATTACGGGGAACATTCTTGGCGCAATGCTGGGCGTGAGCGCAATTCCCGAGCGGTGGTTGAAACCGCTGGAACTCAAAGCGGTCATTGAGGCTGTTGCTGAGGATTTGTGGATTTGTTCAACATGGACCAGCTTTAGCGATGACCGAGAGCTTTGGGCGCGTTACCCGGGGTATTAGCTCTTCTGTGATTGTTCTATCTGTTTGCGGGCTTCATTGTAGGCAATGTCCCAGCCCTCATCAGACGTCGGCATCCCGTTGGCACCTAGCGGGGGAGCTCCGAGTTTCTGGCGACGTTCATTAACTTTTTTGGTGTGGTCGGCACTCATGGGGCTGATCCCGCGTTTACGGTCTGCAGCATCGGCTATGGAGTCGAGTTGGTGGTCGTATTCCTCGGGAAACCAGTCTGCATGAATAGTTCGCGTTACCGCTGAAATCTGTTCATTCAGAGCATCTTGCTCGTTCACGCTCTTAATCTCGGTGTTGCTCAAACCCTCACGGGCTATTTGATGTGCTCGGGCTTCTTCTTTTTTAAAGCGGTTCATAAGCGTTCCTCAACAGTGGGTAGTATATGGAATTCAAAGGTCATCGCGTTGTGCGGGCTTATTAAAAGGGCGCGTATTTCAACGGTGTTTTGCTTCTGGGTAATGTCCAGGATTTCCCGGGTCACTGTGTTGTACCTGAGCTCGGACACCCAGCGTTGCAGGAAAAATGTTAATGCGCTGTTTGTATCGCTGTTGCGGGTAATCAACTCGCAGCGTAGGTAAGCACTGGGGTTGTTCCACTGGCGAATGATGTTCGATTTCTCGGTATCAAAACCGCTGTCTTGATCGAGTAGAGCGAACTGCAGGTCGTAATCGAAACCGGCGATGGTGGATTCAAAGTCGTACTGGTCTGGAGTGAATCCGTACTGTGCAAGAATGGCTGAAAAATCGTGCATGTTGTGTCCTTTGATGATTGGCTTGCCGTATTTATTGCCGGGTCATCGCAGGGAATTAGTACTATAGCTGAGGGGAGCGACAAACAATGTCGCGTTAAGAGGGTATTTCAATTGATATTGCGGCCACCTTTGGTAATCTCCGCGAAACGCTTCAATAGCAGGACACTGTCCAGACAGAGGGTGCTCCGGTCCGTCACCTGGCGCAACGCTCCAATCTTAAGTTCTTCGGGATAACGTTTGCTGCTCATGAGCACCTCTTTGATAGCGATTTTGTATGGCTGAAAGGTGGCGAGCAAACTGGTGGCGATTCACTATGCCACTACACGCATCGATGAACTGCAGGACCGAGAAAATCTGCAGTCTCTGGAGTCCTATCTTGACGAAGGAGGGCGGTTGCTCAAGGGTTTGTCGGTAGCATCTATTGTGCTCATGGCGGGTTACAGGCCATGATCGATTAATATCGGCTATTGTAGGGCAGCGGTCTTTCCGCTGGAGAGGCAGCAGGAAGGTTTACGGGGGCGATGGGCTTTCAAACGTCACCTGTGACCTTTCCGTACTTAAGCCACGCAGATGGCCAACGCCTTTAACCCCGCTGAACGCCTCGCTTCGGTGTCATTATGTGGTGCCACTGGGCATACAGAATGCGACTGATGACAAACAACAGGTCCGCGTTGAGCACATCCGGGACAGTTTTAATTCTCCGTTGAAACCATTCATGCTGAACTCCACATCCATTGGCAATGGAGGTCTGGATTTTCACTGGTATTGCAGCCAGGTGGTTCATTGGAATCTTCCGTCCAATCCGATCGATATTGAGCAAAGGGAAGGGCGGGTGAATCGCTACAAATCGTTAGTGGTTCGCCGTCGGGCTGCTGAATATGCAAATTCACTTGGGTTAGACCTGGATCAACCGGTTGGTGGCGGAGACTACTGGGAAACCTTGTTTTCAGAAATTGACCGTCTCTCTGAAAATCGCACCAGTGATTTGACGCCCTACTGGCACATTCCCTCAGGCACCGCGCAAATTGAACGGCTTGTTCCAATGATGCCGATGAGCCGTGAAGAAGCGCGGTTGGATGAGGCACTCAAGATTCTATCGCTGTATCGTCTGGCGTTTGGACAACCCAGGCAGGAGGAGCTATTGGGTAGTCTCGTGAGGAGAGAGTTTTCTGAGGATGGCTGGGAGAAAATTAGGAATGCTTTGGTTATCAATCTGGCGCCTTTGAATCAGATAGTCCCCAGAAATCAACCGGCGTAGCGATGGTTTCTACCTCAGTTGCGACGCGGGTCGAGATGTATTCGCGATTTACGACTCTCGTGGGTGAGTCACTTGGTCACTTGAAGCGACAGCAGGTGTCGGATTGAGGGGTTAACATCGGAACGAGTAGCAAGTGTCCTCCTTTCGATATCCAATCGGCTCGTGGCGGCGCAAATAGGGCACCTCAAATTGGACTTCATTATTTTTGCCGCCGGTTATGACGGAGTTGATCCCGTTCTCCGAGCAGCTTGATAGCGGTTTTGAGGAGCTGTTGTATGGGGTGCAGGTTTACATTGGAAATTCAGGTGCTAATTAGAATATAGCCATGAATTAAGGTCTCGCATGTATCAAACTTCGCAGGAGTAAAAGTCGTGGCACGACGCATTTCGCGGAGCCAACTGTTGGGCTACGTCGATAAATTATCGCGAGAAGAACCCCTGTCTGAGCCTAAACTAAAGCAAGCCGCAGACCAATTTGGCCTGTCTATTGATCAGTTACTTGCCAACGCCATTCGATCGCATATCCGACGCGACCTGGTGATATACTCGGAGGTGGATCAAGACACCCTGGTACAGTGGCAACGTATCGCAGAGGAACGTCACGAGATTCCCCGGATTGACCAGTCCAGCATGGGTAATAGCCATGGGGCTCGCGTTAGCGGCGCCATGGTTAATGTCCGTAGCGCCCGCCAGCCACACCCTCAGGTTGTCATGGTGAACGATCAAGGCGAGATCAGCGCGCCATGGGGGAGCAACCCTGCCGCCCGGCTGGTCATCGTGGAGAATCTTGAGAACTTCCTGAGCCTTGACGGCACGCTGTCACTTCTCCCTGCCTGTGGGCTAAGTCCGGCCTGGCAGGACGCCGATATCGTCTACGGCAGTGGTAACAGCATCACGAACATTCTGCTTACCCCTTTTTTCCAGCAGTACCAGGAGATCGGCTGCCTGTTCGATCCCGACCCTGGTGGAATCCGCATGTGTGACACGCTTCACCAGCGGGGAGACCTCCCGCCCCTCTACTTTCTGGCACCAGCGGATCTTCGGGAGCGCCTGACTGCGTCCACGCGAGAACTCAATATGAAGCAACGCCAACAGTTAGCCATTCACATACGCCGTTCACCGCCCTGCGCTCATGTAGCTGGCCTGATCCACACTACGGGCAAACACCTCGAACAGGAAACCTACCTTCTACCCCTCTCAACTACGGAGAGCACCCGATGAATCTGGGTTTTGATACCTTTGATACTTTCCGCTTCAAGCAGCTGGTCTTCGTCAACAGTGCGGCTTATGCATACACCCAGATCCGCATCGATCAGCACACCGCGCTTTTCGGCGAGAACAACCTGGGCAAGACCTCCATGCTCAACGCCCTGAAGTTGTTCCTCCTGCCGGAGGTTAACTTCCGAAACTGCGGCAGCAAGTTCAACTTTCGGGGTACCAACGGCAATCTTTATGACGGGATGGCGAGCTTTCGCTACTACTTCCCGGAAGACCGCACCTTCATCATACTTGAAGCCGAGAATCCCCACGGCGACTTCTGTATTGTCCTGCATCGTGGCGCTGCCACCGAAAAAATGGAATACGCCCGCCTGGTGGTGCCTTGTCCTTATGAAAGGCTCGAAGCGCTATTCTGGGATGTCGATGCTGGCGGGGACGGCGGAATCGGCGCTCCGGTCGAGACCATGACCCTGCAGGGGGTGAAGGCGCTACTGCGTGAGATGGGTGGTGAGCCGCTGAGTGACCCGAAGACCATTCTAGAGCGCCTGTTCACCAACCAACCCTATGACAACAAAGCCGGACGTTACAGCCTGCTCCCCCTACGCAATGGCGCCGGCAAGCGGGAGATGGATGCATGGCGCAAGCTCGTGCACCTCGCATTCGATATCTCCGCGTCGGACGAGCGGACCTTGCCGGATACCCTGGCTACTATCATAGAGGGCCAGAAGAGCCGAAAAGAAGAAGAATTGCAGCTCGACCTCAATGCTATCGTAGAAGAGGCATCCCAGCTTCGTGAGGAAGGCGACCGCATCACTCGCATCCGTAACGCCTCCGAAAGCTGGGAGAGGTTTGACGTGACGTTTCAGGATGAGACGCAACAGCGCGGCCAGGCGGCCAAGGCTTATGCGGATCTTTATGAGAGTGTTGAGGTCGAGGAGGGTCGACTGCAGGAGACGCTGGACAAAGCCTCACGGACGCTCAACGAAGCCGAAAACCGCGCAGAGACCCTTGGTGGCATCAAGCGAGACACCAATAATTCGGTCACCAGCACCGCGGCCGATGTGAAGGCCACCGGCAAGCAGGTAGAGCGCCTACGCAAAGAAATTAATGCTGCGCACGCTACCTTGAACGAGTTCCCAGGCCTGCCTCGCCAGGGAATTATAGAAAACCTCGACGAGCACATCGCCGAACAGGAAAAAGACATCAAGGGCTACAACGACAAGGCTGTGGCCCAACAGCAACACGCCGAAATCTGTGATCGGCTGGCCAGCAATGAACGTCAAGCCAAATGGCTGGATCAACAGCTCACCAATCGCACCCCAACGCTATTGGACGACCTCGCCGTAAGTGATGCCAGTATCCTGAACTCCCTGAATCGCTCACTGGGCACCACCCATGGAGTGCTCACCCATGAGCAGAAACAAGCATTCGCTCAGTTCAGCCAGCAATTCCGGTCGGAAGATGGTCACCTCATGTTAGGCGCCCCCCAAGAGGACATTGCTCTGAGTGATATTCCATACCAGGAATATGACGCCGAGAAGACCCGTCAGCAGATGCAGATCCAACTGGATGAGCTGAAAGAGAGGAATGCTCAAGACAAAAAGCGTCGCGACAGGCTACTGGAAGAGGCGACAATGAGCTCGGAGGAAATAGCTCGCCGCCGGCAACAGGCCGAGTACGAAATCAGCAAGGCCCAGAAGGACAAGAACGCGCTCAACGCCCTCGATGCAAATCTCCAGACGATGGAGAGTCTGGAGGGTGAACTGCGTGAAAATGAAGAAAAACTTGAAGAGCAAAAGCGCCAACACGCCAAAGCTGATGCGCAGTGGAAAGAGGCCGATGAAAACCGCCAGAAAGCGCGGCAGGATCATAAAACCCTTCAAGGTCAGGCACAGCAGGTACGATTGATCCGGCAGCGCCTCGACCGCATCGGCAGGGATGCCAACAACGTCCTAGAAGGGCGCCACAAGGTGATTAAGCCGAATCTATGCGAGGTCAGCGAGGCCAATATCGAGGCCCTTGAGAAGAATGTGGAAGACCTAAGCGCCCTGCGCAACAGGGTCCAAGAACAGCTCAGAAAGCTGCTTACCATGAACATCCTGCGCAATGCCGACAGTCAGGCCCACCTCAGCTCATTCGCCGGCGATCAGGTGGCTGATTTCCATGAGCAGTTCAAGGCGGTGTTCGACAACCTTGACACCCAGGAGGCGAACTACCGCCATCAAGTCGATCGCCACAACAAAACTACCCACTCCCAGGTCGAGATCCTGCGAAGCGCCAAACAAATGGTGGCTGCCTTCATCAGCGGGATCAACGCTGAAATGGGACAGTTCACGATCTCTGATCTGGAGGAGGTGCGGGTGGACTACAAGCTCCACCCACGCTTCGAACAGCTCCTGGCCGACCTTGAGAAGGCCGACCTCCTAAGCGACGAACTGCAGGACAAAAAGGTCTATGAGCAGCTGAAGGCCTTCCAGGCCGACTTCTTTAATGCGGATGCCCGGCGAACAGGGATCCTGCTCAGCCTCGACAAGATCTTGGCCGGTGTGCATTACAAGTACCGCAAACGCGGCGAGGAAGGCTGGACAACGAATGCCCAGTCAAATGGCACGACCATGATGATCACCACAAACCTGCTCTCGGTATTGATGTCGCGCCTGGTAGACGGTGACGCCCAGGTGACCATGCCACTGGTCATGGACGAATTCGGCTCTCTGGCCACCCAAAACATGCGCACCGCTCGCCAGATAGCCGAGCAGCACGGCTACTGCCTGTTTGTGGCCAATCCCAATCGAGACTCGAAAATTACTCAGGTGCTCGGCAACTACGTCCACCTCGGCCTATTCCACGCCACCCAGGCCTATGCAGAGAACCGCACTGTCGTGCACCACGGCCTCTGTGAGTCACTCGCCCGCAAAGGTACGCTCACCGGACGGCTAGTAGACACCCAGATTGAAGGAGCATCCCTTTCGGAAGAGGAGGCTGACCTGTGAACATCAAGTCGCCATTCGTGCTCAAGCAGATCATCGAGCACCGTCAACTCTTTACCCAGATGGTAGCCTACATAGAAGAGCACGACGGGGATGTGGAGATCCCCTCCAGGCTCTACCGCTTCATTGTGCGCCAAGCCATCCAGACGGAAGCAACCCAGGGTAATGACCGCGAATGTGAACGCATCCGCTACACCCTCTCGGAAGAGAACCTGTTGCGTGAGCGGCTGATCATCAGGAAAGATCCTGCTCGCGGCACACTGGTGCTGGCCCCCTTCGTCGTCGACATGCTGCGTCACTTTGATATCGGGCGCATGCGAGGGTTGAGCCAGGCGGAGCTTGAGGATCTACGTGACGGCCTCAACCAGAGCCTCGCGGCCTTCCAGGAGAGGCCTATCGACCTGGAGAACGACGACTTCACAGATGAACTGCGCCTGCTCAGGCGTCGGATACAGGACACTCTTGGCAAGATGCAGGAAAGCATCGCAGCTCTCGAAGCTCAAGGGGATCACCTGGCGGATCAGGTGGAGCAACAGGACGTAGGCAGCCTCGAAGGTGCGGCGGAAACCCGCAAGGCCTTAGAGAACATCAACCGCATCTACCAGCGATATATTCTGCCAGCACTCGAATTCCTCGACCCCAAGACACGTTTCAAGAAAGGCGTCCCAGCGATCACTGCGATACGCCGCATTGCCAAGCTGGCGGGAGAAAGCGACCAGTCAGCGCTCAATGAGGAGATGCAGCTCTCAGCCAACGCTATCCAGAGCTACGTTAAGGACATCGACTCTCTGCGCCTTTCACTTGAACGCTATGTCCGCCAGGACCGGCAGCAGCGTCAGCAGTACGACGCCATCGAGCGAGCCTTCAATACGATCCGGCTTGCAACAGAGGAGCGCCATGATGATAGCTTCCGCAATCTCTACATTCCCGTTCGTCACGCCGCCATCCAGTCACCAGGTACCTTTGTGGGAATCAAGCGGATGCGCTTTGCCCGCTTGGACTGGCATGACATCGACCACCGCGCCGATATCGAGGAATTCACGGATCGACGCATCGAGGAGCTACGCAACCAGCTCGATAAAGCCGGCTCTGTTACGGTAGATCCGGCGCGAGCGAGGCGCTCAGAGGCCGAGCTGCAAGAACAGTTGCGCCAACACGAGATCCAGACGCTACTCGAAACGTGGACGATCCCGGATGATTGCCAAGACCTTCATGCCTCTCTTCACGATTACTTAGGCAGTCACCTTGAGGGCTACAACCTCAGCGACCTTCTAGAAGCCCTGGACTGGGTAATGGCTCTGCCGGACTTCAAGTTCCATGCCCGCTTCCAGCACCTCGAAATTGCCCACGGCGAGTTGGCACTGTCATACCACCCCCTCATTCCTCGGGAAGCCCCCACCAAGGAGATTACCGCATGAGCGACACCCCCTTTACCCAAGAAGCAACCCCTGGACAGCCGGTTGTCAATCGTCGCTTGAGTCAGGAAGCTTTTCGCAAACTGACTGCGGGCCAGGTCATTAACCAGACCCAGTATGTGAATGGACAGGTAGCGCCCAATCCCCTGTTCGGCGAGCTCTTCAAGGAGCGGGACCGATACTACGTCGAGGCATACGCCAACATGGGAATGGAACTGGTACAGCGCCCGGGTTTCTTCTACGTCCGCTCTCTTTCTGAGGCACAAAACGATGATGACACCAAGGATCATGAAAGCACTGGCGCCATCCGCCAGGTTCAGGGGGTACTACTGGTACTAGGTCGCGGCGTGCTTGAGAAGGGCTTCATGTTCGAAGCCCTGACGCTACCTGATGCCGGCATCTCTCGGGAAATCCTCGAAAGCATCGGTAACAACCCGATCTTTAAACAGATTCTCCAGGCATGCAAGATGGATCAACAGCTCCCAGAGGCGGCAAAGGTGGCTCTGGTTGATCGAGACATAGCTTACTTCAATGTAAAAGGGAATCTGGTGCTTGCGGAAGCCGGGAAGGCGTTCTTCGATGATCTTTTCATCGAATATCAGTCTGGTGAATAGACATCGGAGAAAATGCTTTTTTGTGGTTTTATCAGTCACAACTAGAGCAAAGCCCAGTCCATTCCAAACAAGCAGCGTAGCGCTATCATTGACTGCGACTTAGCGGGCTCTGTGGATTCACGGCTTCTCAGCCCCGGCGACTGGTAAACTGGACGGAAAGGACCGCGAATACGGGTTCATAGGAATACGGCACTGAATCGCTTTGTCATCGAGTTTGGTGATCGCCTGTACGGTCACCTGTAATGGAGTAGGCAGTTACACAGATTGATTTACAGGCTCCTTTGGGATCGATACCCAGGGTACTGAGGGAATGTTGCACGTCCCCGAGCTGAGGTCACTCGTGACGTGCTGCCAGTGTTATTGGGCACCGCTGGCTGGCCTTGCTTTCGTTCAGCATACCTAAATCTTCGAAACTACCAAGACATCACGTATTGTGTCGTCTCTAAATGCCGCAGTGATCGGCCTTAAACTAGTCGTCTACCGCCAGCATTGGGTTTACAACTGTAATGTCTGAGTTTGAGCGAAGGATGTCGATCAACTCTACTTCGGTTAAGGGCGTGCCCTCGTTGTCACAAATACGGTCCTTTTGAAAGATTGCCCATTTTAGCTTTGGTGCCATCGTAAAATCAGAGGCTTCCACGTAATCACGATGGGCGGGCTGTACACAATCGAATTTTTGCGAACAGCGGACAGTCATTCCGATGCCCGGTACAATTCCCTCATTAATCACCGTGCCTTCGATGTGAACAAATTCCACCGGAGCTGGTTCATCACGACTGAACTCTTTCGCATTGAAATAATTAATAGTAGTTTCTATTTCAATATCATTTAGACAGGCCCTAACCCGAATTTCTCATGAGGGGATAAAAGAAAGCGGCTGAAAGTGTTAA
>TARA_R110001592_G_scaffold108704_5_pt1 | contig 28031 bp, 21 predicted proteins | sample TARA_R110001592 | Tara Oceans TARA_R110001592 (sample SAMEA4398387) | marine metagenome | biome: Polar Biome; feature: [SRF] surface water layer (ENVO:00010504); material: water (ENVO:00002006), including particulate matter (ENVO:01000060) such as... | depth 5 m | reverse complement strand
ACATAAAGGGGGTCTTCAGAAGCCATTGCAAATGGCATATAAAAGATGTCGACTTCAAAGTAAGTTAGGAATAAAAGGGTGTAGAGGATTCTACACCCAGCCGGGGTGAAATTTTAAAAAAGTTTACGAATTGATTGGCTAATAGTGCTTTTAAATCCTTCTCTCGATGGTTCTTGAGGCCAGGAAACCGAAGACAGAGGTGTTCCAACGCATCCATAGAAGTCATTTCGATCAAAAGTTATGGTCCGTGGTTTTGAGAAAGTGTGGTTATTGAATTTCAACATAGAAGGTTATCGGTAAGTCGTTTTAGGGAAAATTTCATAGCTTGCTTTGTAATTTACAGGGTTCTGTGTGATGAAGGGGGCGCTGATAGTTTACTGCTTATTATTATCTTTATAGGTAATTAAATATAGTAGCCTATCAGGCTCTATCTACTTCCTAATTATGAAAATTTTTTATTAAATATGAATGATGAGCTTTTAGACATATTTAAAATAGAAAAAACATGTAAATATCGTGGAGAAGTTTATCATGTTAGAGATAATGGAGCTATTTATAGATGCAGAAGATCTGGTAAAAGGAAAAGGCCTTTAGATGAAAAATGGATTTTTGGAAATCCTAACAAACTAACTGGCTATATGAATATTGCATCTGAAACAGTGCATAGAATTGTAGCAACCGCATTTCATGGGCCACAACCGTCAGAAGACCACATTGTTGACCATTTTGATACAAATCGACAAAATAATCGACCTGAAAATTTGGCCTGGGTAACTCGACTTGAAAATATTTTATTAAACCCTACAACTGCACGTCGAATCAAGATTTCATATGGTAGCATCGAGAATTTTCTAAAAGACCCATCTCGGCCCATATCAGGAAACCTTGATCCAAGATTAGAGTGGATGCGTCCGGTCACAAAAGAAGAGGCTGATCATTCACGACAAAGATTTCTTGATTGGGCAAACAGTGGTAAAATCCCCTCAGGAGGTATTCTTGGAGATTGGCTCTACGAATTACCAAATGAACCATATTGCGAAGAACCATTATCAGAAGTTTTGATCGAGTCTAAAACCCCTGGAGCGATTCAAAAAAGCTGGAAAACACCGAGTGAGTTTCCACTTTGTCCTTCTAACCTTACAAAGAATGCCTTACAATATTATCACCAACGTACTAAAGAAGGAGATGTGTTTGCTCGTAATAACTTTGGTGAATCGAAAGTTGTTAGCGCAGCGCTTTCTGAAAAGTCGGATGCATTACTAGTGATGTGTCATCATCATGGCACAATAAAAGAATGGTCGCTGGTAAAAGTCTCAATTGATGACCACCTTTTCATTCATGAAAATTTAGGGACATTTTTTCAGTTGGAAGGCGCAAAGAAGCAATTCACACTTGAACGTGGATTAAAATGGGAGGGTGGTGATACCATAGATGATAATTGTTGACCGAGAAGGATGAAAAATAGGCACATAGTAATGTACACTTGTGCTGGGTAGATACATCTGAAAAGCAAATTAAAAAGGCTGTCGGTAAGCCGAAAAAGGGAAAAATTCCCTGTAATTAACAGGGCACGGTTAAATAAAGTGTTGCTGATTCTTTGCATCTTCTTGTTATCTTTATAGGTATGGATAGGGAAGGCTATCAGGTACTTCGCTACCCTGCGAGCATAAACCGAACGAAAATGGAAAAAATAGAATTTGATGGTGGAATTAACATCGCGATAAAAATCCCGAAAGCTAAATATGAAAAAACAGTTGAATTTTACCGTGACATACTCCAACTAAGTGTGATTGAAAAGCCGATTAACACTCCAACTGTTTCACGTACCCACCTGGTGAAATTTGGTCAGAATAGGCTATGGTTGGATTGCGTGGACAATTACACCCATTCAGAAACCTGGCTTGAATTAAAAACCCCTGACGTTGAAAAGGCGACTGAATACTTAAAAGACAAGGGAGTGGAAACTTGCGATGAATTGGAACAAATACCTAAAGAAAACCATTGGATTATGGACCCGGCAGGCACCGTTTTTATAGTTGGGAAAGATAGCTCAGCAGGCCCCGGCCTAAATGCCTGATCCGGGAATAGCCCTTTAGTCTTATTTCCGGATGCCAGAAACTAGGTTCTGCACCCAAATTGAGCTCCTATAATGGTCTCTAATACATACTTAGGGAGGAATTTTCTTAGAGGAAGCCGTGGGAGTCCTCAACAAGATGAGACCGCCTCTCCCTTCCCCAACGTAGACCCACAAATAGGTACTGACGAGATAGTAATTTTTAATGGAATTATTAATACTGGGGCGCGGTGGCCGGGCTAAAACTACGAGGTGGCGTTGGGCCTTGTTTTAGGAGATTTCTTTTGGCTAGATTTTTCTTTGGTTCGTTTCTTTTCATCAATGGAAAAGAAATGAACGGATAAATATTAAATATGCCTTTACCTTAGCCAAAACTGTAATAATAAGCCCAGCATCTCAATTTCCTATATCTATGCCAAAATATTTACTATTGCATTTGTCACTTTTTTGCTGCAGGCCCAAAAAGTAACCAAAAAAGCCCGCCGCTGAGTATCTTTTCGGCTAAAATTTAAGGCCTCCCGCACACAGGCAAACTCCTTGTTTTTGGTATTTCAGTTTGTATTATTTCATGTTAGCTACATGGTCCAAAAACTTCGTCAAACAGTGCCTGTGCCCTTGCCAACCCAGCTTAAATTTCTTAACGCCAAAAATCTACAAGGCGGAAAATAATTTAACATATGACCTGAACCTAATTCAGCTTTATTAACACGTCATTGGTAGGGAGGAATTTTCTTAGAGGAAGCTGAGGGAATACCTACAAGCTGCCCCCCCCTAATCCTTTCCTGCCTTAGTAAGCCCCAAAAAGGGTTCGGAGTGTCCACCTACCGGTTTTTAAAGATAATTTAAATAGAGCTGAGGTTCTTATTATTATCTTTATAGGCGAATGGTTAGGGTGAGCTGTCTTGGGCTACTCTTCTTAGCAATACTATAGAACAGAACCCAACTTGAAACAATTCATAAGATTATATCTTAAGGGGTAGGTAGAAGTGGTTAAGCGCAGTAGCCATATAAAGAACGCTTCCGGTAAGCTAATAAGGAATACTTTCCTGTATTTAAAAGGATATGATTTGATTAGGAGGGCCTTGATCCTCAGCTTCTTATTATTTTATTATCTTTATAGGTATTTATTTAGTAGGCTATCAGGGGCTCCGCTGCTGTAAAATGTGAACGAACTATGAATAAAAGACTTCTATCCCTATTTCTAATTTACATTTTTCAATTTCTTGCGACCTCTTGCGTCTCATTTTTTTGCGATTGTGACCGTGCAATAACTTATGAGAGAACATATAAAGGATTTGAATTAAATGCTTTTTTTACATCTGATTTTCAAAACACAGAGCTGTCTAATACTGATAATAAAAACAACTCATTTGGGTTAATGGTTTTCGTTGAGGATGAATTAAATCAAATCACCTATTTGAAATCTAAATTAGATTTTAGTTCTTTTGGATTTACTTCAGCTTACGCTTGTAGTTGTGCCTTTGATCAATATATCAACGTTGACCCTATTGAATATATAGAAATTGGAGTAACTGACAGCCAATCACAAGAAATAACCAATGTTACAGCTAACTTTACGATCTTTGATTTAAATGGAAAACAAACAACTATCAGTAAATTATTTGAAAATAGAATTTATCAGCATGATAAATTTCAGTTAATTATGATGGAATACGACAACATTCCTGATTCTTCGATTTTTACAGTCAAAATAGTTTTAGAATCTGGAACTGAATTGATTCAACAGACACAGGAAATAAACTTTAAATAAAAAAACCTATTTACAATAACAAAGCATTCTGACGGCTGGCCCTTCCGCCCATCGACCCTTCGACAGGCTCAGGGACCACAGGCTCAGGGACCACAGGCTCAGGGACAGTTCTCAGGGGCCGGTACAATGAATTTTTGTAATGCAATTTTTATGGGGAAGGGGGTTTCCCACATTTGTTTTTTAGCAATTAGAGAATAAAAAAACCTAAGGCATAGGTGTTCCAAGACTTCTAGTGAAGCCATTTTGAAAAATAGGTGTAATTGGCGGATTTCTGGTTTAGGAAGCTTATAAAAAGGTGGTCCTCGCTCCGGGCCGATTAGACTAGTTGTAATAAGCGTTTCATTTGCACAGCAGTGGCACCTTTCAGGATTGTAATTAAGCTTTTCCTTGGCAATCTGTATCCAAGAGTATTTAGCTTTATGCCACTTAGGTTGGTTTATCCCTTTATTCTTATTTCCCGATGCCAGAATATAGGTTCTACACCCAAATCGCGCTCGTATAATGCACTTAATAAATGCTAGCGGACCTTACAAGGGCTTTAGCATTTATTTCTTATTGAAATTTTAAGCAGAGCAATTTTGTTGCTATATTACAATAGAATTGCTTAAATATGGAAACACAATCTCAAAAAGTCACGAAATTCGACACGGAAAAAAGTGTCAAGCGAGCAAGAGCTACAAGAGAAAAGAGGTCTGGTTGGATTATTAAAGTTCCAGGTGGAGAATATGCCTGGACCAATAAGATGGAACGGGTGGATATTATTAGAAGAGGGCTTCCTTATGACTCAATTGAAGTAATTAGCAATAGAACTGATCTTCCTATAAAACAAGTTTTAACCATTTTTGGTGTGCCTCAAACTACTTACAACAAAAAGAAAAGGGGAAAAGAATTATTAAGTGGTAGAGATAGTGAGGTGGTATTACTGTTAACAGAACTTCTTGATTTTGGGTTGGAAGTCTTTAATCATGAACCCGAAAAGTTTCAAAGATGGCTTAAGAAGCCAAATTTATCTTTAGGTGGCGTAAAACCGGAGAGCTTATTCGATTCGGTTACAGGTATTCAAGAGGTGAAAAATGCCCTTAATAGACTTGAATATGGCAATATGGCGTAATGAGGGTTTACAGAGTTGAACGGAAAAAACACCTAAAAACCACCCTGAAAGGAATTGGGGCAGCTTTGACAGAAGGATATAGATGGAATAGCCTTAACACCTATCTAGTTTATACCGCAGAATCTCGTGCATTAGCAACTTTGGAGGTCTCGGTTCATTTGGACTTAAATGAAGACTTACCAAATGACAGGTATTATGTTGAAGTTGATATTCCGGATGACATCCAAATCCTTGAAATTGATCCGGCAGCCTTACCGGAAAACTGGGATTCAAGACCTCCAATTTTAGAAACGCAATTTATAGGAGACGATTTTGTAAAAGAGGGTGGAGCAGCCGTATTAAAAGTACCAAGCTGCATTGTTAACCAAGAGTACAATTATTTAATTAATCCCAACCACTCGGATTTTTCTCGAATAAAAGTGATTGCTGAAGCAGCCATGAAATTTGATCCTAGAATAAAACAAGATGCCAAGAAATGATATAGCACATACCTTTACTCTACCAGGTGATTTTCTAAAACAATTACAATTATGAATTATATTAGAGCTTTTAGTTATTTTTCAATTCTAATAATTTCCTTATCACTCTTCCCATCCAAGCTATTTGCACAAACCGGTTTTTCAAATGAATTGGAACCAAGAATAGATAGTATTTTTAAAGATTTCAATGCTATAAATAAACCCGGAGCCACTGTGGCGGTTGTTAAAAATCAAGAAATCATCTTTAAAAAGGGTTACGGAAGTGCTAATTTAGAGTATGACATTCCAAATTCACCTGCTACAATTTTTCATATTGCTTCTGTTTCCAAGCAATTTACGGTATTCTCAATCCTATTATTAGAAAAAGAAGGGGAGTTGTCTTTTGATGATGATATCCGCATACACATTCCCGAGGTTCCTGATTTCGGAAAAACAATTACTTTAAGACATTTGGCGTCTCATACAAGTGGAATGAGAGATCAATGGGCTTTGCTAGATTTGGCCGGATGGAGAGCTGATGATGTTATCACAAAAGAACACATCTTAAAATTGGTCTCCCAGCAAAAAGAATTGAATTTTAATCCCGGTGAAGCTTATATGTATTGTAATACAGGTTTTACACTATTAGCAGAAGTTGTTGCAAGGGTTTCCGGTAAAACATTTGCAGCATTTACTGAAGAAAAAATTTTTAAACCCTTGCGTATGTCCAATACACTTTTTTATGATGACCATGAAAAAATTGTAAAAAACCGCGCCTATTCTTATCAGGCCGGACCTGGCAATAACTACAAAAAAAGTGTCTTAAATTTCGCCAATGTTGGGGCAACTAGTTTATTTACAACGGTCGAAGATTTGGCACTATGGGCTATGAATTTCTCATCACCTACTGTAGGTGATAAAGCCATAATCGACAAGATGAATACGCCGGCCCTGCTTAGTAACGGTGAAACTTTTGGCGGTGCTTATGGTCAATTTAATAATACTTATAAAGGTTTAAATCAAATTCAGCATGGTGGTGCTGATGCCGGTTATCGAAGTTATCTTGGTAGATTTCCGGAGCAAAACTTTGCGGTTATGGTCTTTAGCAACTTCGCTCAATCTAACCCCAAGAATTTAGCACTTCAGGTGGCTGATCTTTATTTGGAGGATGCTTTTGAGAAACAAACAGCTGCAGCAACGAATGCTGATGAGCCAATTGTATCTCAGGAGCTCACGCCACCAAATTATGAGGTTTCGGATCTTAAAGAATTTGTAGGAGTGTATTTTAGTCCTGAGTTAAATACAACTTACGAAGCTGTTTTAAAGGAAGGTAAATTGACGATTAAGCATGCCCGTGCCAGTGATTTTGTGATTTCGGTAGCTAAAAGAGATCTGTTTCTTTATGAAGGAAAAAGTTTTATGTTTGAGAGGGATGATAATCAGCTAATAACCGGCTTTAGGGTTTCAGCCGGACGCGTTAAAAATTTGTGGTTTAAAAAAGTAAAATAATTGACTTATTCCACAGAGGTGGCTGAGCTTGTCGAAGTCATCTGAATCGAAGTCCAGAGACAAACTATTTGACAATAGCTACCTGAATTGAACTCAGGGTTTATTCATGAAAGTTGAAAACTTTCAGCATTTAAGGACCAAGTTACACTTCGCTAAACTTGGACCAGTATGTGACCAGACTGTGCAATTTAATACCTAAAAATTGATCTTAATTGCAAAACTGGGAAGCCTGGAGGGCTTCAACAATATTAACCACGGGTGGCAACCCGTGGACAGGGAAGACCCTGTCAACTCCCAACCCCGAAGCGGGTTGAACAAAGTCCCTGTATCGGTATGTTCAAGCCCTACAGGGTTGTAAGTAAGGTGTTTTCTTCTGTCCGTGAGTTGACACTCACGGTTATTATGGTTCAGACCCTCCAGGTCTGGGTTCTTTTAGTAAATTGTTTGATATTTTAATTGAATCATTTCAGCGGATGTGTTTAATAACTAGAATTCTAAAGGAGATCGAAGTATATGAATCCCATTTAAAAATAGGGAAACTTAAATACTCGCCTGAAATGGATGAACTTTTAGATTTCCCAGATTATTTATCAAAATTAATTCCCGAAATAAAGCGTTTAAAATAATTCTTGGACTCAACATCCTTAAAAAAAAGTGCCGATTCTTAAACCGGCACTTTTTTGTTTATTTATGTTTTGCCTGTTGCAAGTACTATAAATTCGCTTTTAAGTCTTCCCAATTCCAGTCATTGTTGATTTGAGAGATGGCATGGTGTGCCGTCATATCAAATTGACAAGGCACCACGGAGACATAATTGTTGGCGATAGCCCACTCATCATTGTCTTCTCCCTTATCAAAATTGACAAAATTACCTGCCATCCAAAAGTATTTGCGCCCATTCGGATCGTACCTTTCTTCAAAATCTTCCTGCCACTTGGCCCTTGCCTGTCTACAAATTTTAATTCCTTTTAAGGGCTCATTTCTTTTGGGAGGGAAATTTACATTCAGCGCTACCCCTTTAGGGATTCCATTTTCCAATACCTGACGGGCTATTTGAGTGACGTAATCCTTCACGTGAGAAAAATCTGCTTTGGCACTGTAATCGCATAAACTAAAGCCTATGGAGGGAATGCCTTCAATAGCTCCCTCAATGGCCGCAGACATCGTTCCTGAATAAAGCACACTTATAGAGGTGTTGCTACCATGATTGATACCACTAACAACTAGATCAGGTTGCCTGTCTTTCAATACATAATGTTTGGCCAGTTTGACACAATCTACCGGGGTTCCACTGGATTTATAGGCCGTAACTTCAGGGAATATTTCTTCTTCTGCAAGCCTTAATGTATTTCCTATGGTGATGGCATGACCCATGCCAGATTGAGGACTATCAGGAGCAACCACAACGACCTCTCCCAGCTCCTTCATTACTTCTACTAATACACGTATTCCTTTAGATGTTATTCCATCATCGTTGGAAACTAAAATTAAAGGTTTTGACATTAAGAATTACTTTTTAATTGATTGTAATAAGCTGTGATTCTCAAAAGATCTCCTCTTTTGTCATGGTGAAGTTTGTTTTTCCTCATGTACAATTTCATCTCCGAAGACCTGTCTTCCATGACATCTTTGAGCAATACATTTTTCTTTTGATTGTATTTGAATATTTTTTGATCTTGGAGAAAATAGAAATTAAAGTCTAATCTGCTAAAACCTCTTCCCATACCTATAGGCATGCCCCACATGGGGTTCATGTACATGCTTCTCATTCCATAAGAATTGAAACCTCTGTTATCCGTAGCGATAAACTCACGACACAAGAGCGTGATATCTTCTCCCTCAGTAAGCAATTCAAAGAAAATAGGGGTTTTATAATCTGAATTCAAAGCATATGGGAGACTATAAAAAGTCCTAATTCCACCATATACTTCATCAAAGATTTCAAAATAGGTGATAGAAGCAGAACTAAAGGTTTCTACAGTATTCCCTTGTACCAATACCACGTTAGCTTCTAAATCATACTTTAACTTTCCTTCATACATTTGACCAGAACTCAGAAACACTTTTCCCGGATGCCAAACCTGGGAAGGGAACTCCTGAGCCATAGACATGCCCGAAAGAAGTAGTAAAAACGCGATTATATTTATGGATTTTTTCATGACAAGTTCAGTTTTGATTCTACTCTAAATACGTAAAAAAAGTATTTTGTGTTGAATGAGCTGCGAAATAATGTCACAAAGGGCTAGCTTTTCATTATTTGATGGCCCATTTTATCTCTTTTGGTCTTAAGGTAATTTTCATTATGAGGATTAGAACCTATTTCCAAAGGAACAGTCCCCACTATCTCAAGTCCATAACCAGATAAGCCAACTCTTTTAGTAGGATTGTTTGTGATAAGACTAATTTTACATACCCCTAAGTCCCTAAGGATCTGAGCACCTACGCCATAATCTCTTTTGTCCATCGGAAAGCCCAGGGCAAGATTTGCTTGCACCGTATCCATGCCTTCTTCTTGCAGTTTGTAGGCCTTTAATTTATTTATTAGACCTATGCCTCTACCTTCCTGGTTCATGTAGAGAACTATTCCTTTTCCATTTTCTTCAACCAATTTCATGGCTTCATGAAGTTGAGGACCGCAATCACACCTGCACGAGCCAAATATATCGCCCGTGATACAGGAAGAGTGCACCCTTACCATCACGGTTTCACCTTCTTCCCATTCTCCTTTAATTAAAGCCATATGCACCTCACCAGTATTGGTTTGCCTGTATGCAATAAGCTTAAAGTCGCCATATTCGGTAGGCATTTCTACACCAATTTCCCTTTTTATCAAGCTATCATTCTTAAGGCGATAGGCAATTAGGTCTTTTATGGAAATCAGTTTTAAGTCGAACTTTTTAGCTACATGAACCAGATCCGATAGCCTGGCCATGGTACCGTCTTCATTCATGATTTCAACCAAAACTCCAGCTGGCTGAAGTCCGGCCAAACGTGATAAATCTATAGCAGCTTCAGTATGTCCTGATCTTCGCAATACACCACCTCTTTTAGCTTTAAGGGGGAAAATATGACCTGGTTTACCCAGTTCTTCAGGATTTATATTTGGGTCAATTAAAGCTTTTATTGTCTTTGAACGGTCACTGGCAGATATGCCGGTAGTGCAACCATGACCGACAAGGTCAACAGAAACGGTGAAAGGAGTTTCAAATGCGGCCGTATTGGTGCCTACCATCAATTCAAGTCCAAGCGCTTCGCATCTGTCCTCTACCAAAGGGGCACAAATTAAGCCTCGGCCATGCGTAGCCATGAAGTTTATTATTTCAGGGGTTACTTTTTCTGCTGCACAAACAAAATCACCTTCATTTTCACGGTCATCATCATCTACAACTATTACGATCTCTCCGTTTTTTATTGCCGCTATCGCGTCTTCTATTGGATCCAGATAAACAGTATCTTTCATTTTAATTTATAAAGTCTAATATATGTAATTGCAAAATTACGATTATTTATTCTACTAACCCTTTTTACCAAATTTTAGTTTAGTTTTTGGAAGGAACGACATTTCCCAATTCACGGTCGATTTGGGATTTTAACTGTGTTAACTCCATGTGCATCGTCAATAATGCATCGATTTCACCTTCTTTGGCTAGCTTGATTTTTTCCTCTAGCTCATCCCGCATTCTTTTAAGATAAGCACTTTTGAGTTTTAGTGATGCTTTATAGGTGGTCTCAGAAAGGTCATCCGATTCTCTTTTAGAAAAAATTTGGTGTTTCGTTTCCCAATTTTTCGATACCTCCCTGGTAGGGGCGATCATGTCAATGACCTCTTGTTTTATTTTTGTATTTTGAATTTTAAGGAAATAGTCAAATTTGGGTAATAAACCCTGTCTCAAAGCATTTTTATAATGATCAAGCAATTCTTGATAGATTGGCGTGCTGAATTTTAGCTCTTTAATTTCTTCAAGTAGGTACTCACATACATGCATTTCCTCTGAGACCATCTCAAAGCCGTAATTGATCAATATCCTAATAAGTTCTCTCTCCTCTTTAAAGGAACGAGGTTGGATTTTGATGTTTTCTTCCTCAGGTGATCCAGGTAAGAATGCTTCAATTGGGCTCGAATCAGCCTCTTTTTGAAACTTTGAAGGCTTGGTTTTTTGTTGATTTTTAAGTAATTGTCTGTTTAGCTCTGTGAGTAAAATATCCTCCTCCATACCCAACAGTCGGGCGGACTCTTTTGCATAAACGGATCTGATAATTGGGTCTGGTACCTTGGAGATACTAAGCACTACCTGTCGAATAGCTTCAGCTTTTTTGATAGGGTCGTCTGCTGCGTCTTTTGCAAAAAGGTCTATTTTAAAATGTATAAAATCCTTTTCTTCCTTTTCAAGAAATTTACGAAATCCCTCTTTCCCAGATTTTCGGGCAAAACTATCTGGATCCTCGTTGGGAGGGAAAACCACAGCTTTCACGTTCAATCCCCCTTCAAGTAACATGTCTATGCCTCTTAAGGAAGCATTGATGCCAGCATCATCGCCATCATAAAGTACAGTGACCTGATCTGTAAATCTTTTGATTAGCTTGATTTGACTTTCAGTAAGTGAAGTCCCTGATGAGGCCACTACATTTTCCACACCTACCATGTGCATGGAAATCACATCTGTATACCCCTCTACTAGGTAACATTTATCAGTTTGGCGAATGGATTGTTTTGCCTGATAAATACCATAAAGAACATCACTTTTATGGTAAATGACTGTTTCTGGAGAGTTAATGTATTTAGGCTGCTTTTTATCCTTAGTCATAATCCTGGCACCAAAAGCAATTGCTTTTCCGCTCAGGTTATGGATAGGGAACATCACTCTGCCCCTAAATCTATCGTAAAAATTTCCCGGTTTGTTTTCTCGCTCGAGTATTAGCCCGGCTTTAAGTAGATTGGATTCTTCAAACCCGGCTCCATTTGCTTTTTTTAGTAGATGGTCCCAACCGTCCAGAGAATAACCTAGTTCAAATTTCTCTATGGTAGCTGGATCAAATCCACGTTCCTTTAAATAGCTAAGTCCAATGGATGCCCCTTCTCCAGATTCCAGGTTTTTGTGGAAAAAATCTTTGGCATAATTCAGGGCAATGTATAGACTCTCTTTTTCATTGTACTCCTGAATATCTGCAGGATCAAGATTGTTTTCTTCTTCTACCTCTATCCCGTACTTTTTTGCTAGGTGCCGAATGGCTTCCGTAAATCCCAGCCCCTCAATATCCATAATGAATTGTATGGGGTCACCAGCTTTTCCACAACCAAAGCATTTGTAGATTTGCTTGGCAGGTGAAACGGAAAAAGAAGGGGTGCTTTCTTGGTGAAATGGACAACATGCCCAGAGGTTTTGCCCTTTTCTTTTCAGCGGGACATAATCATTAACTACTTCTTCTATGTCTACCTGCTCTCTTACTTTATCCGTTGTCTGATTAGATATGGCCATAATTTTCTATCGAAGTGTAAAGATAATATTTATGCAGACCAACAGGTATCAAAAGTAGAAACTATTTCATCGGCCTCTATTATAAAGCTAATTTTAGACCCTTTCATAAGGCTATTGTTCGAATTAAAAACAAAGCTTTTACATAAGGAGTTACACCATTGCTAACTAGAAACAGGCAAAGTGGCTTAAAGCCCATTAATAGTAATTTATTTTTTTGTAGAATTGGATGGTATGGGATAGCCAATTTAAGCGAAGAAATTAGCTTAATGACGGTTTTGCTAGTGCAAATTTCGGGTTTAAACCTGAAAAGATTTTATTAACGGGGGATTAACTATAAATTGCATAAAAATCAAAAATCTGGAATGAATATTTCTAAGGAAAAAGTTTTAGAGGCCCTGTCAACGGTTGAGGATCCGGACCTAAAAAAGGACCTGGTTACACTCGGAATGATCCAGGGTTTGGAAATCATAAGTGACCAAAAAATTTCTTTCAAAGTGGTATTGACCACTCCTGCCTGTCCTTTGAAGGAACTGATCAGGATAAACTGTGAAGAAGCAATAAAAAAAGCATTTGGAGGTAAAGTTGAAGCAGACATATTGATGACTTCAAATGTAACTACCGTTCGTAACGATGCGCCATTGCTACCTAATGTGAAAAACATTATCGCTATCGCATCAGGAAAAGGTGGAGTTGGTAAAAGTACTTGTTCCTCAAACCTGGCCGTGGCATTGGCTAAACTAGGGGCTAAGGTGGGGTTGATTGATGCTGATATTTCTGGACCATCAGTGCCCACCATGTTCAATGTAGAGGGCGAGCAACCTGCTATCAAACAGGTGAACGGTAAAAATATAATTGTTCCTATAGAACAATACGGTGTAAAGTTGATGTCAATTGGATTTTTAACGCCTGCAGAAGATGCTGTCGTTTGGCGAGGGCCAATGGCAAGTTCTGCATTAAAACAATTTATAGGTGATGTGGATTGGGGTGAATTGGATTATTTATTAATTGATTTACCTCCGGGAACTTCAGACATACACCTTACCATGGTGCAAACATTACCTGTAACAGGAGCAGTAATTGTTACCACACCACAAAAAGTAGCCCTCGCAGATGCTACCAAAGCCTTGACTATGTTTAAGCAGCCTCAGATCAATGTCCCGATCTTAGGAGTTGTAGAAAATATGGCTTACTTTACACCTGATGAATTGCCAGATAACAAGTACTATATATTTGGTCAGGGGGGTGGACGCAAACTTTCCGAGAAATATGACGTTACTTATTTGGGAGAGATTCCGCTTGTGCAAGGGATAAGAGAAAGTGGAGACAGTGGCTATCCCGCAGTGTTGAAAGAAGGGATTATGGCAAATGCTTTCAGTGATTTTGCAGAAGGTGTCGCCAGACAGGTAGCCATTAGAAATGCGGCGTCAAGTAAAACAGAAGTAGTACAGGTTAAAGTTTAAAGATGATGTTGGATCAATACAAAGATCAGATTGAAAAGGCGCTAGATACGATCAGGCCATACCTTGAAGCAGATGGTGGAAATGTCAGAATCGTAGGACTGACCCAAGACATGGTGCTACAATTAGAACTATTAGGAACTTGTAGTTCATGTCCTATGTCTACAATGACGCTTAAGGCAGGTGTGGAAGAAGCTATTAAAAAGGCTATTCCTGAAATTCTCAGCGTAGAAGCTGTAAATGTAGCAATAGCCTGACTTACCACTTGATTTATGATTAATAAATACAATGCACTGGTACTGAATTTGGTATCAGTGCTATTCTTTTTTTTATGGGGCATCCATGGCTCCATCGGTCAAAGTGTAACCCCTACGGATTCCATTGAACTATCTCTAGATCGATGTGGAACCGTTTTTTTTGAACAAAAGCAAGCCCAGTCTTTGGGATATTTTGGCAGTAGACAGTATTTTGAGGGTTGGGTAGACATTAAAGAAGCCCAAATGAAGCAAGAAGGCCAGGGAAACCGCTCACTTGCTGATGAAATCAAAAGATTGCCTGTGGTTGTTCATGTGATTCATAACGGCGAGGCCATTGGTGAAGGCGCTAACATATCCGATGCCCAAATTTTGGATCAAATTAGAATTCTTAATGAAGATTTTCAAATGCAAAACCCAGATTTTGCAGCCAATACGCCTACTGAATTTTTAAATGTAGCAGCCAATGCTGGAATTGAATTTGTTTTGGCCAAGCAGGATCCGCAAGGAATGCCTTCAATTGGGATAAACAGAATTCTGGGACCAAAGGAATCCTACGGACTTAATGATGCTGCCCTTGTCGGGCAACTGGCTTTATGGGCGCCAGAAGAATACATTAACATTTGGGTGATGCCACTTACTGCACCAACTATTGGTTATGCTGGGTTTCCTATTTCTGACGAGCTAGAAGGACTAAACAGTCCTATACCTACCAGACAAACAGATGGCTTATCTATTGACTACCGTTATTTTGGAAGTATTGGCAACATATCTCAAAATTCAAAAGGTAGAACTGCAACACATGAAATGGGTCACTTTTTAGGCCTTAGGCATATCTGGGGAGATGGAGGATGTGAGGCAGATGATTTTGTAACGGACACCCCTTTGCAAAGCCAATCCAATAACACCTGTATCGTAACGCCAAGGTTTACCTGTGACTCCAGGGATATGGTAGAAAATTTCATGGACTATACCCCCGATAGATGCATGAGCTTATTTACCGAAGGTCAGGTTGATCGAATGGATATTATCCTGACTTTTAGCCCTAGAAGAGCAACCTTAACTACAAGTCGGGCACTAGCTGATCCTCAATTTTTTGACAGTGATATTGAACTAACAGAAATCATTTCACCCCTCGGATACATCTGTAGCAATAATGTAACACCTATCATAGAAGTAGTGAACAAGGGCAAAGAAGTTATCACGAAAATAAGCGCTAGTATTAATGCAAATGGAGCCGATCTTGAGACAAAAGATTTTACCGTCAACATTGCGCCAGGGGAGTCTACACAACTGGAATTTAGTAACATTAATTTAAATGCAGAAAGCAACACCTTTACAGCAGAAGTATTATTGGTAAATGGCTCAGAAGATGATGACCAATCAAACAATACATTGTCAATAACTGCTAATTCACCTTCCTTTGAAGTCTTGCCCTATGTCTATTCTGGGCATGGTGTAGCTTCGGGGTGGGAATACATCAATGAAGACAATGACATTACATGGCTACCATTAAGCCTGCCAATTGATAATGTTGCCAAGGATGTATTCCTCCTCAATGGATTTGATTATAGTGGGCAGGGTGAATTGGATTATATTGTGAGTCCGGTTTTTGACCTTAGCGGCATACAAAATCCCCAATTGTCTTTTGATTTATCCTATTCGCCTTTCGCTAACGCCGCGTTTACAGAAACATTGATAGTAGCTGTATCTACGGATTGTGGAAATACCTTTAATTTGCTTTCAGCACCTTACAATAAATCTGGTGCTAGTCTTGCTACTTTAGAAGGATCTGTAAATGAGTTTTTCCCTTCTTCTGAGCAGCAGTTTAGAAAGGAAATAGTGAACCTAAGTGCCTATGCTGGACAAAATAGTGTCAGGTTGGCCTTTGTGTCTATCAATGGATATGGGAACAATATATTCCTTAAAAATATAAATATTAATAGGGAAGAAACCTTCCGATATGATCTGGCAATAAATGAAGTACTGCAACCATTACCTGTGGTAAATGGTGACCAGGTGCTTGACAAATTAAGTATAGCCAATACCGGTAACCTTAATTTATCGAGCTTTTATGTAAGCAAAAGTGTAAACGGTGAGGTAGATGGATCTACTTTAGTAGAGTCCATTGATTTGGATATCAATGCGTCTACCTTGGTAGAATTAACCAATTCCTTTGACAATGGATTGAATGAATTTATTTACCAGGTTTCTGAACCAAATTTTGATCAAAACGCAGGTGGTGGAGATCAATTAACACGGTATTTTATTCAAAGTGATGTTAGCGTTTTAGCTCCCTGGCGCCAAAATTTTGATTCGGGGTTAGGGGATTGGATCACCATCAATCCGGAAAAAGATTTAAGCCTATGGCATGTGGCTGCTACTTCAGGAGCCGACAATGATCAGTTGGTCTTGGGTAATATGGCTCCAAACAATAGTTACTGGCTGGTTTCGCCTGAATTTTCATTGGCAGGAACAGGAAGAGCAGGGTTAATTTTTGATTGGGGAGGAAGCGGTTTTGCTTCAGTAAACCCTACAGACTTCTCCATAATGGTAAGCACGGATGGAGGTCAAAGTGGCCAAGTGGTATGGGAGATGTCTGGAGAAAACCTTAATAAAGCCATTTCATCCCCTACCTCTAATGATGAACCATCGGAAAGTAGCTTTATCAACCTCAATGATTTTGCTGGGGAAGAGAAGGTGAGGATTTACTTTAAAGTCAATAATGCCAACGATGCGGGTGCTTTGCTGTATTTGGACAATATCTCTTTGTATTTGTCAGATGATCCAGATCCTGTGGTTCCGGAATTAAATCAATCCCTTATTTATCCAAATCCAGCAAATGATAATTTCTATGTATCCTTTAATTTAACCGACTACCAGGATGTGCAAATTCAGTTTTTCAGTACCTCTGGACAGTTGATCTATGATGTAACATTCCCTAATACCCTAAATCAGACCTATACCTTTGGCAAAGAGCATCTTAGAAGTGGGTTGTTTGTAGTAAAGATAATGGGGGAAGGATTTATGTTGACCAAAAAATTGGTTTTGGATTGATACCAAATACAGTAATCAACCGTTCTTTCAGAAAAATTTTTATAGGTATTTTATAAGATTTAAATTATAGCATTAATTTGCATAGGTATTAAGAGAAAATAAAAGGTTAGCATCTATAAAAAGTGGATCAAATCTTGCAATAGACATAATATGAGTGATTTTAAAGTAGGTATTAAGAAAGTAGGTGTCCATCTTTTAATTATTTTGGGCATTACTTTCGGGCTTTTATTCGTTTTTTTTAAGATTTATCTTCCTGATTATACCCATCACGGGGAATCAGTAAGTGTACCTGATTTGGAAGGATTTCAGTACGATGAAGTGCAGGAATACTTGGAAGGCAGAAAGCTGAGAATGGAAATTACATTGGACAGCGGCTTTGTAAAGGAAGCGAAACCTCTTGAGGTATTGAAGCAAAACCCTAAGCCGGGAGCCAAAGTAAAACAAGATCGGAAAATCTATGTAACACTTAATGCCAAAAATGCCCCATTAATCAGGATGCCCAATTTATTAAATACCCAGATAAAGAATGCGCAAGAGATTTTGTCCAATTTCGGTTTGGTCAGAGGGGACATCGTGTATAGAGCTGACATTGGCCATAATGTAGTACTGGAGCAAAATTACAGAGGCAGAGCAATAAAAGAAGGATTGGAGATACCCAAAGGCTCACAAATTGACTTGGTGGTAGGTGACGGTCTTGGCAAGCAAGTTTTGAATATGCCCAACGTGATAGGTATGGAAGATGTTGAAGCGGAATTTTTGATTCTAGGCTCCGGCTTAAGCATGGGCAATATCAATTATGTAGAAACGGATACAGTTCCTAAGGGGACGGTAATAAAACAACTTCCTCCTTCAGGATTGAAAATGAAAACAGGAGAACGAGTGGACATTTGGGTTTCTAAACTTGGACAAGAAATTAACTTTTAATGAATAAACTTGGGGGATCGGTTCTGATATGTGTTTTACTGTTTGGACTCTATTCCAGTCCGAATTGTAGGGCGCAATTTCGGCAATTACCAATAGCTTCAACACCTGTTCCTGAAAAACTTTCGAATAGCAATGTTAATTTAAAAACCACTGAGGATGCATTAAAGCTTCCTTTTTGGGATGATTTTTCGTCAGGTAGTTATTCACCTTTGCTTTGGGAGTCAGAGGGGGTTAATGCCTCCTATACCATTGGCATCTCTCCCCCAACGTTAGGGGTTGTCGTTTTGGATGGGGTAGATGAAAATGGCCAACCCTATTCAGCCACAAGGCTGGAACAAGGAGAAGGGGATCAATTGACATCCAAGCCTATAGATCTTTCTCAGTCCACGGTCAAAAATGATGTTTTCCTTAGTTTTTTTTGGCAGGCAGGTGGCAAAGGAGAACGCCCAGATGCTTCAGATGCACTGGAATTGTATTTTTTAGAACCTGATGGTAGCTGGGAGTTGGTTTGGAGCCAGGAGGGAGAGGGGGATCTCTCAACAGAAGTATTTGTTCAGGCATTGTTGCCAGTACCAGAAAAATTTCAGTTTGAGAACTTTCAATTTAAATTTCAACACTCGGGAAGGCTTTCAGGTCCATTCGATACTTGGGTATTGGATTATATTTACCTTAATAAAGGCAGAAGTGCAACAGATAGATTTCCTGAAGACAGGGCACTTACGCAATTGCCAGGCAGTCCTTTCTCCCCTTATTTTGCCATACCCTATTTTGAGTTTGACCAGAAAAAAATAGCAGGCCCTATCAGCAATGAGTTCAACAACCTGAACAACAGGTTTAGGGCAATTGAATATACCGTTAACCTTATAAATAATGCGACAGGGGAGGTTTTGGAAGCGCCCAATACCGAAACCCCATTTAATCCAGTACCCCAGGCATTAGAGCGCAGGGCATTTACCAGCAGTGACCTTCAGGAGGAAGGACTTGTGGGATTAATAGATGCACCCATGGATGTGGAAGTGTTGATGTATTTAAGGGCTGGTGACACCTATCTGGAGGCAGGAGCGGGTGAAGCCCAAAGCTTCAATGTGGATTATAGAGTAAACGATACAAGCAGGGTGGTGATTCCTTTTAGGGATTATTACGCCTATGACAATGGCACAGCAGACTATGCCGCTGGAATCAACCAAAGAGGAGGGATGCTCGCATTGTCCTACGAACTGTCTACCCCTTCCTACTTGTCAGGTGTTAGCATTCAGTTTGTCAATGCTGCCCAAAGAAACAATGCGATAGAATTGATGGTATGGGATTCCATTTCTAATGAACCCCTCTACCAAGAGGAGGTATTGATTCCTGCTGATGCAGGAATAGGTAATATTTCCTATTTTCCCCTGGATACGAATATTCTTGTCAAGGATCACTTCTTTATTGGATTCACCCAGTTCTCAAATGATTATATATACATTGGTTTGGACAAGAGTGGAGATACGGGGGACAAAATTTTTTTTAATGTACTAGGCGCCTGGCAGCAAAATGAGCTTGTGCGAGGCAACCTGATGATGCGACCGCATTTAAGCTTAAACCCTGTGGTAGAAGCACCTGAGCAGCCTGCCATAGAGTTGTTGCTTTATCCAAATCCAGTAACAGAGAAATTATATATAACGGGCGAAGTGTCCGATATAACAGTATTTGATTTCCAAGGTAGGTTGATAAATATACCCCAAGAGGTGGATAAAGAAGGTAAAATGCTTAATTTTACTGAAAGTCAAAAAGGGATGTACCTCATCAATATGGTGAAAAATGGGCAGCCTTTAACAAGAAGAATTATTGTTAAATAAGCGATGAAAGACATAGAAGTAGAAGAATTAAAAGAAAGGTTAGACAACAAAGAGCAATTTGTTTTTTTGGATGTCAGGGAAACTTACGAGTATGAAGATGACAACCTTGGAGCTAAGAATATTCCTTTGGCCCAACTTCCCAATAGCCTATCCGAATTGGAAATGAACAAGGAAGATGAAATCATTGTGCATTGCCGTTCCGGTGCTAGAAGTGCCAATGCTAAGTTGTTCTTGGAAAGCAAAGGGTATACCAAGGTTAGAAACGTCTTAGGCGGTATTTTAGCTTACAGAGAGTTAGAAGAAGAGTGATTGCAATTGCATTTTTTGCTTTATTCAAAAACAAATGGTTCAGGTGTAAAGCAAAGAATGAACAGTACAATGGCCAACCAGCCAAGAATTGCACGTTTTTGATCTAATTTTCTACCATCAATCACCTCAGGGTGATTGATGCCTAATACCCTTCCTACAAGGAACGCGAAAAAGAGCCATCCCGAGTATCCTTTAATGTCGGGAGAGATGCTAATGAGACTGTATTGAATGGCCGCAATACCAAGCGCCATGATCCATTTGTTGGTGTTCGAAAGACCTGATTTTCGATAACAAATGTAGAGAAAACCTACATACAGTGGCAATGCCAATGCCAGGTAGTTCAGGTCTTCAAACGGACTGATGACTCCTAAACCTGCGTAAAACAAAAACAGGGTATAGACTACCAATGAAATATTTTTATGGTGTTTTGGGAAAAGTCCAAATACTACGTGTCCACCATCCAATTGGCCGATGGGCAGTAAGTTTATCGCTGTAAAGAACAAGGCCAAATAGCCTGCAAAAAGGTAGGGGTAATGGATGATCTCGGACATGGCCGGCATCCGCTCTGGATCTGCTAGGGTTTTTTCCATGGTCCAGAACAATAGATTATAGCCCAATTCAAAATCCATCACTTCTTCACTTTCGGGCAAGACATAATTAGGATCCGCATATTCAGGATGGACTTCGTAAATATAGTCCGCTTCGGGCAATTGTGTGAAGCCATAAGTCAATACCGCAAAAGCAACCACAAAACCAGCGATTGGTCCTGCAACGCCTATGTCGAAAAATTTTCTCCTGCTACTAATTATTCCCTTCATTTGAATAATTGCGCCAAAGGTTCCAATAGATGGAGATCCTAAAAAGCCCAACCATGCGGGGATAAAGTAAGGCAAAGAGGATTTTACCTTGTGATAAATGGAAGTAAACAAGTGTCCCAATTCATGAATCAATAGAATGCCTATAAAGGGCAGGGAGAATTGCAGGGAAAGCACGAAATACTCCCATGTAAGCGGTTGTTCGTCGGATAGGATGCTTCTACCATACAACCATTCTCCACCCGCTAGGGTAGTGGCTATTATTGTTAAAATGAAAAGGGTACCGTGTTTTAAATATTCTTTGGTACTATACATTTTGGAAAAAATTGATTAGGGCTTTGGGGTGGTCAATATGATAGGTTTGTAAGCCAACTTTATTTGCACCCAAAAGGTTCTCTTTGAGGTCATCAAAAAACAAACATTTTTCAGGAGCAGCACCAATTTTGTTGACCACTTCCCTGTAGATTTCCTCACCAGGCTTACGCAAGCCCATTTCCTGGCTTAGAAATAAATGGTCAAAAAGCTCAGGCCAAGTGCCTTCTGGTAGTTTTTGTTTAAAAGTTTCTTCCACCACCTTGAAATGAATGCTATTGGTATTGCTGAGCATGTAGAGCGGATATTTTTTCTTTAATGCAATAAGTAGGTCTAGTCTTTCCTGCGGAATGTCTACAAGTATACTGTTCCATGCATCATCGATCCATTCGTCTTCCCAGTCTGCGGAGAAAAAATTTCTTACCCCCTCTCTAAAAGTTTTTTCGTCAGATTTCCCTGTTTCAAGATCAAAGTGAACAGGGGAGACCATAAATTCTTTAATTAAATGATGTTGTATTTCAGGAAGGCGGCTGTTTATTTTTTCAAAAGTCCTTTGGTAATCAATGTCATAGATGACATTCCCCAAATCAAAAATTAAAAATTCTATTTCTTGCAGATTTTTCATTACAATTTTTGTTGTGATTTTAAAATCAAATATGTAACATTGCATTCCCAAAAGCAAGGTAAAAGGTTCAAAAGACTTCTAATCTTGGTCAGGGATCCTTTTCTAATTTGCTACGCAGTTGGACTTGGATATTTACTACCTTTTGTTTGTGGTTGAATAGAAGGGAGTAGATTTTCTTAATAAAAGTGGGGCCTATAACTCAGCTGGTTAGAGTATCTGACTCATAATCAGAAAGTCCCTGGTTCGAGCCCAGGTGGGCCCACAAATTTAGCCGAGAGCAATCTCGGCTTTTTTTTATGCCTAATTTTTCCTTACAGCAACCGTTGGCGAAGCCTAAGGTATTTTAAGCCTAAACCATGGCGGTATATTACCAAAAAATCTCTAACGCTTTAAATTTGGCTAAAGCCGGAGGAAAGGGTATTGCCTTAATAAATGGGCTATTGAGAGGGCTTCATTCATCAATAAATTTGCTGGCTATGGGGAGGGTTTCAATGGATTCGGTTTTCATCCCTAATGAATTCCAATTCTCAATAGCCCCTAGTTTTAGCTGGGGGATTTCAATGATTTATTCTTGTTTATGGCTTTAGCCAAATCATTGTCGAAGCCATTAGTACTGAAGCCATCTCCCTCAATATCGAATGGAAATTCTAGTGCAAAATCAGACTTTAATTTAAATTCAATTTCCTCTAAGCTTGATTTCTTCGTTTCCAAAAGGTGGAGGATGCCCATCTTTTCTCTAGTTGATAAACTCGTTTTCGCAACTGAATGTATCTGCTAAAATTATCCATTAAATCCTGCTGAAAAATGGCGGTTGTTGTGGGCTTTTGAGACAATTCATTTTTAATATGCCTTGCAGCATGGCAAGCGGAGCTTATCGTAAACCCAATCCCCATAGATGAAATTGGATCAAAAGATACAGCAGCATCTCCAATCGCAATGAAACGATCGATTTTGCTTGCATTGCTGATCCGTGTTTGAGCATTCCGTACCCATGGTTTTTGGGAGAGGGCCTTGGCTCCATTCAAAAGCTTTTTCACGTGTCGTGTAGCTTTCAGGGTTTCGCGCCAAGCGTCAAGTTGATGCAGTTGGTGCTTAGAGAGGATATCTGCATCGGTAAAAAAGGTGGCCACCATTTTGTTTTCAGGCAGGCATGCACAGTACCACCAGCCTAATTCTGTCGCTTCCAAAGTTTGCTCGAATGGGGTTCTTTGTTGATCAAGCGTCAAAAATAATCCAGCGCCCATTAAATCATCGTATTTTTGAGCAGGGACACCAAGCTGTCTACCAACACCCCCCGTTCTACCGGAGGCGTCTACAAGGTAATCCGCAAGGATCGTGAACTTGCCTTGGGTAGGGTGGGAGAGCAAGACTTGCCAACTCTTGTCTTCCAATTGCTTGAATTCAGAACACTTTGTTCGAGGAAAAATCGTCGCACCTCTTTCTGCTGCAACTTCGATTAATTTTAAATCAAATTTTTCTCGATCCAGTTGGTAGCTCGCCTCTTCAGCAGTGAAAATGGAGTGTGTAGTGCTTGGCTGGTCATTGCCCCAATAGGACTTGCTGGCATGAAGGGGGAAAAAGCTTTCTGGTTCAAAATCTGCTTTCTCAATTTTTAAATAATCAATTAAATCAAAAATGCTTGCCGAAACATGTTCACCTACTCGGGTACGATTAAAATCAGACTGTTCAACCAATGTCACACTGAAATCCGAGTAATTCAATAAACTTAAAGCGGCAGAGGCTCCAGCTGGGCCACCGCCAATAATAAGTACAGCTGTATGTTGAACTGGAGTTGACATTAACGCCTCATCCTTGTCCCTGATCTATGCATTCCTAGCCCCTCACTCGCAACGCTGATCTTTTTAAAGGCTCGTTTTTCAAGGAATGAAACCAGTTTTTTCGCCTTTTCGCTTTTTTTCTCTATACGTGTTACATCTGCCTCAATATAGAAAACAGGAATAGTAGTTTCATTGTCATCACCATTACCGCTTAACTGACCTACGCCAACTTCTTTGAAGGAAAACAGTTCGTGTGTTCGTTCGGTTTCAGTAAAATTCGGAAAGCCTTGGTCTTGAGAGTTCGTATTTCGAATAAACGCCAAAGACGACCAATGCTCCACCATTTGGACAAAACTATTGATGCCACGAGCATAATTCATTTGTTGACCTGCAGGCAGGTGGGATTGTAATTGTCCTTCCAGGGTTACTTCACCATTCAATACATCCCAAGGGCTTTGTGGTGGCCACCAATATGCGTAATAAGTAGGTGGTAAGGGTTCTTTGGTTTCTTTGCTTGTAAGCCTATGTGTGTCCTTATAAGTTGTTCCGGATTCAGACCATGTATCCTCGGTACTTATCTCCTGAACGGTTGTTCTCAGGTCTTTATTGAATTCTAAATTAGTGAAGTTAACTGCTTGAATTGTGCATTGAAAGAAATCTGCTTGCCATGGACAAGCCATCCTTTTGGTTAAGTCCCCAGGTTCACAACCCCCTCCTTCACACTCATCTCTTGATGGTGTCAGGCCAGTTGAATTATAGCCACCCTGCCCTTTTTGATCAGAGATGACATAGGGAGCAGAATAAATATTGCTGTTTTGAACACTCCAGGTTACTTCAATTCCAGGGCTCATTGGTAAGCCGACGCAATTTCCAACACTGGCCTGATCAGCTTTGCTTACAGGGAAAGGATGGAAATTTGGATTGTTTTCAAAGGAACCATTTGCCCATTGACTAAGCATAAAATACTGGGTGTCATTCAGGGCCAAAAATTTCACTATTGTTTCATTGCTTATTGAGTTACTCCCTGAGTTCAAAGGCATCATAGGGAACCGGTGGTCTCCAATTTCTTTAAAGAGTTGTGATTGGGGCTGTTCAAAGGAGGTCTTTGTTTTGGTGTTAGGTTTTCGGAAGTAAGAAAAATAATTTAACCTGTTGGTTTTATTGGCTTCACTGGGATCTGAAAAGTCGAAAATGTTGGAAGTAAAGGCCATCATGGATTGCACATTGGCCACCCACTGATAGCCTCCAATGCGCTGGATAATCGGTAAAATATCCCTTTGATAATTGACCAGGTAAGACGGGTTAAATGTCCCACCCTGACACATTTGTGGTATCATGTCAAAGTTCCTAATACCTACATCAAACATAGAATCGCTTAAAGTGGAAATATTCACAATTTCTGGTGCAAAATCCGGGGAACCTACAATTACCCAAGCTTGTAAGGAAATGGGATTAGATCCATCATTGAAATGGATGGTGTAGTAGACAGGCCCATCAGAAATGTCATCATGCCATGAATCTGATCCGCCATAACTTGTTAAGGGTTCATTTCCTCCAGCATGGCCAAAACCTCCCAAAACAACCAATCGTCCCTGATCATCCGTTTTAAGGTCACCCAAAGTGGTAATTGGTGTGCCAGATGAAACAGTATCTGGTGGGTAATTATAAGGATAAACAGAGGAGGCATGCTTCTTGTCAAAGCTAATGGTTTTTCTGGCGCCACATAGACTTCTAGGGCCAGGATCAATTATCAATGTTTTCCTGTCTCTCTCTGTTTTCAGATCTGCATTACGGAGATCAACTTCTCTGTTTTTGTAGCTGTTGGCATTGCCGTAAAGGAGGTTGCCTTGCAATTCACTGTATTGGTACCAAGCGGCTTTTTTGTTGGCAAGATGAACTGTCCACTCCATGGTGTCCACATTTGGTGAATCTATAGTGACTTCTGAGCCATCAGCGGCCATTACCTTAAAAAGCTGCCCTTGTCTTCTAACTTGACTTGAAGCATCTTTAAAATTTTTAATAGGGCCTAGTTTGTTTCCGTATTCATCTGCTTCAAAAGGTAGGCCTCCTAATGTGTCTGGAGAAAGACAAAACTGGCAAGTACTATTTCCTAGCCTGGCCACACCTACTGAGGGACTAATTTTTAAATCCATGTTTTTTATTTTAGATTAGAAAATCACCTTCACTTTTGGTATGGGCCATGCTCACACTTAGAACAGAGAGATGGTTTTTTATTCTCAAATTTATCTAAGCTCTTTTCTTTAATAAACGGAAAGGTGTGAAAAAGTTATGTTATGACTTTACAAACCCATTTCAGTGAAAGGTTATCGCATTAAAATTTGTTTTAATCAGTTAAATATATTGATTTTATGCTTAAATAGTGTATAAAATCCAAATTTCATTTTTTCATAAAAGCTATTTGTAGTTTTAAAATTACTTCCGGTATTTTGGTCAAAGAAATTACAACAGCTTTCCAATTAGTTGAGGAAAATTTCTTCAAAAAAAAATAGATCTCATTGTGCTTTCTATGCATTAATCCCCAAAAAATAGTTGATTAATCGCTTTACTAAACTTAGACCAGAAAGGGAGGGAAAATTTCATTGCGTTTTTTTTGCAATTATCCCAAATAATTAGTTGATTGATTCAGCTTATTAATTTCGATATGATAGATGTTTTGAAAATTGTTTTTGTTATCGGGTTGTTATTTTCCTGCAGTAGTAAGATGGAAGTTTCTACTTCGGATGAGTTGTTATTGGAATTAGAAATCTACGATTCCATCCAGGTGGATATAGCCGAGCGAATAAACACATTCGACTTCTTAGGGGGGCGGGGACTGATGTACGGGTTTCAAACCCGTGAGTTGGTTTTATTTGATACTACAGGTAAGACTTTGACCAGGCGAAGTTTCCCTGAAGAAGGTCCTGGATCACTAGGTTATACCATAGATGTTCGGCTAATGGAAAATGGGGATTGCTTTGTTTATTCATTTGGAAATCAACTTACCCTATTGTCAGAAGAATTAGACATCAAGAAAAAGTATGAGATGGATTTTCCGGCAGAACTAAGAGGCTCAAAATATTACCAGCATGTTATGGATATTAATAAAGGTAAAGGCTACCTGTTTTTCCCAGGCAGGGATGGGGGAAATCCTTATCTAAAAGATTTTTATAAAAAATATAGCCTACTAGAAAAGTTGGATTTAGAATCTGGAAATTCGGTGCCTTTCTTAAAATTGCCTAAGGTCAGTAAGTACCACGATGAGCTGACATATGAATATCCTAATTTGGCGGTAAGTATTCATGGAAGTATCCTTTATTTGGCTTTGGATAAGGAATCTTATGTACATAGCTATGATCTCGAAAAGGAAGGCGAATTAAAAGCCTCAATTGATTTTCATCCTGAGAAATTTCTTCAAAAAGAAGGCAGCAAGGAGGAGTCTGTTTCTTCTTATGGAGCGTTTAAGGCAGGGGGAATAAATAGTTTGTTTGGGATTACAAATGGAGTGGCTGTTCACTACCATGAAGGGATTGAACAAGATGTATTTCAACAGGAAAAGCTATTGAAAAAGGAAAACTGGATCAAAATACCTGACTACAATAAACAAAAGATGATCGTGTACACGAACGACAAAGGATGGTCAAATGAAATTGATGTGCCAGAGAAAATATTAGCAATTTCAGGGATGACTGATTTGAATAAACCGTTCTGGGGGCTACGTTACGATGATTATGTTAATCTGGAAGAAGATTTTAAAACGATCTACAAGATGCGGCTTGTAAAGAAGCAGGTAGCCATTACCGAGACTGATTAAGGAGCAGTTGCCTCCAATTTTTTTATAAATGGACTTTCTGGCGACTGAGCCTGTCGAAGCCATGGGTAATGGTACATTATCAAAAAAAACCTCTAACGCCCTAAATTTTGGCTAAAGCCGTATGATATGATATTTCCTTAATAAATGGGCTAAAGCCCATTCCTATTGAATTGTTTGCAATAGTTTATAAATCTCGTAAAGGTAATACGATTCCAAATTTCAATAGCCCCTTGGCATTAGCTGGGGGATTTCAATGATTTACCCGTTTCTGTGGCTTTAGCCAAAACCTTATGCCAAGGAGCTTGCCACCATTATGAGCGATGGATGCAACTCAGATCAGCATATCCACCGGTGGCTTAGCCTGTCGAAGCCATAGCTATCTCAAGCCTAAACCATAGGCAATGGTACATTATCAAAAAACCTCTAACGCTTAAATTTTGGCTAAAGCCGGATT
>TARA_R110001592_G_scaffold22674_4_pt1 | contig 28040 bp, 31 predicted proteins | sample TARA_R110001592 | Tara Oceans TARA_R110001592 (sample SAMEA4398387) | marine metagenome | biome: Polar Biome; feature: [SRF] surface water layer (ENVO:00010504); material: water (ENVO:00002006), including particulate matter (ENVO:01000060) such as... | depth 5 m | reverse complement strand
GTTGTTGATCCAGCAGCTCCAGAAAGGGCAATGGCTTCAGACCAAGCGGCGTCGCTGTAAGTCCAAATTTTAACTGCAGACTTTGAGTAAATGAAGACCCCTGTTTGATTAAGGGCTTCGGCGACTCCAACAAGGCCGGCAGGAGCAGCAGTAGTCGCTGTATCTCTGTTTACACCGGCGTTAGATAATTGTGTCAAGTTCATGTTACATCTCCATTCGATCGTGCTAAATGTTCATTGACAATGATAATCACTATTAAATGCTCTTGCCTGATTGAGAAGCCTGCCCATAGTGAGCAGGCTTCTCGGAGATCAGGTTTTCTAAAATTATTCTGGTAGGTTTTCCTCAGGAAGGATTGATGATGCGTCTATGCGTGTTGGAGAAGGATCATTTTGAGAAGGCCTTTCGGTCCATTCCTCCATGAATGTTTCGCCGTGAATTTCTTCTAATCGCTTAATCATTCTTTCCATGTTTACCCTGACTACACGCCCTGTTTCAACGTTCTTAGAGAAGAATTCCCATTCTCCGTCTGCGTTGTGTGGGCTGATTTGGGTAAGATTGTTACTGCCGTCGCCAACCCAGAGTTCTGCAGGTGCTAAGCTTGTGCCGGCTGAGTGAGCCTCAGTAGGTACTGTGAAGTCACCTGTATATTTTGCAGATCCAATAAAGACTGCAAATTCGTCAATATAGCCGTTCCAGCCGTAGTTGCTAGCAGCATCTCGTCCGATGGAGAAGCCTGCCCATGACGTCAGATCGCCACCCCAGTTTGTGTATACGGTGCCTGTTCCGACTCCATTCATATAGTACTCTAAGTCGCCATTTCTTCTTTGAATGGCGATGTGTGTCCAAGTGTCTGCTGGAATTGTCATGCCAGAAGTATACGCTGTGTTTCCTAAGTAAAGCCTATTGCCTAAGAATGCAATTTGTCCTGCGGGTCCGCCCCAGCTCCATGCGTCGGTGCCGAAAACAAACTTAGAGCCTGATACCATACTCGAGTTCATCCAGAACTCAATTGTAAAGTCGTCTGTTCCAGGATTGTACTCTGTTCCTGTTGCAGATATTGACCACGCGAGGTCTGAGTCGGCGCCTGAGGTTGATTTAAGAGAATTTGTTCCAAATTTAGCCTCTGTTGCGGATATAGACCCTGCAACAGTAGTTGCAGCAGTGCCGTTGTCAAGCGCCTCATCGGTCAAATCTTCAAAGTGGCAGAGTAGTTTAAGGTCGACATTGTCGGCGACAGCTTCTCGAGCAGCTGTGATAGTTGCTTGAGTTGTAACGCCAGCAGTAGGCTTATAGCCTGCATTTAAAATAACGCTGTTTGACATATTGGTGTTGAATGTGCTTGTATTCAGGCCAAAGTTGTGATTGTTGTTGTCGTAGTAAGCTTGAGCACCAGCTGTATCGCCGGAATCGTTCCACTGTATCTGCCCGTCGAGTCCGGCGGCGCCTGCGGCAGCTGGGGCATCACAGTACTCGAGGCCGGTCTCATTCTCTTTGACTCGTATGTACTTTCCGGCTTTAGCGAAGAAGGTGAAGGGCGTGTCTGTAAGGCCTACCCAGTTTGAAGTTGTATGGATAAGCTCGATTCCTGACCCATCCATTTTGACTCTTGCAAATCTGCCTGCTGTGCCGAGGCCATAGCGCTGGCAATCTTCGAGTCCTAGCCAATTTGAAGCTGTGTGAATAAGCTCCATTCCGGTCTCATCCATTTTGACTCTTGCAAATTTGCCAGCTTCGCCTTCGAGCGAGCCAGGTGTGTCTGTAAGGCCGGACCAGGTGCTGACTGGGTTTCCAAGTTGTGCATGTCCTAGGGCGCCTGTTTGCGCGACCATTCTAATTTCTACAGACTCAGCTTCTAGTGACTGGACCCAAAGGCGATCTGCGGATGCCCAGTCAACCACGTGTGTTCTTGAACCTGCGGCACCTGTAAGTAAACCGTCAGAAGACCAAGCGTCATTACTGTACACCCAGACTTTGACTGCGTTTTTTGTGTAAATAAATACACCTGTTTGATTAAGGCCTTCGGCGACACCGACTAATCCTGCTGGGGCTGCAGTAGTAGCTGTGTCTCGGCTTACGCCCGCTAAGGGCAATTCTGTTAAATTCATGAAATACTCTCCGTTTGAGGGTTTAAGCGGCAGAGTCTACAGAATGCTCCCAATGGCTTTGACTCAGCCAGAACAATCGATACATATCATTTAATAAGATTTATTTTACGTAAATTGAATGACTTACTGAGTCTTCGAACCTTTCACATTTTACATCAGAGCAGATAAAGTATGTTACGTGAATTGTCACCATGCCCTGTCCTTTTTTTTTGCCTTTTACAATAATATTGAATGATGCTACATTTTCAATAAAATTTTCTTTGGTGGCGATGATTTTTGGATATGAAGTGACTAGATTTTTTGAAGTTTCAATATTGACAACTAAGGGTGTGTCTTCTTTAATCTTCAGCCCTTTGTCGGGGACTATCTGGAGTGAAATACTTGCGTAGTGATTGACCCAAGTTACCTCATGACCATTGAGTTCAAGGCTTGCAGGGCTTTTGGCTGCAGGAGCGAGGAGCAATGCTATTGCTAAAATAATAGCTATAGCTGATGTCTTTAAAACTTTCATTTCTGAGCTCAGGTAAAGTATCTGACTATGTCTGAATATATTGCAAACGTCATAAGTGAAAGAAGCATGACTACCCCTACCATTGTTAGCCTCATTCTAGTTTTGTATGATATCCTTCTGCGAGTGACAGTTTCTACTCCTGAAAGCACTATATGACTGCCGTCGAGCGCAGGGATTGGAAGAAGATTTAAGAATCCTAAGTTAATGCTAAGCATTGCCAACAAGTCTATTATATGACCTATGTCGCGCTGCTTGATAGTAGTTTCCTCTGCTGCTTTTGACATTTCGTATATCATGACAGGACCACCGAGCGTGTCTTGCGTAGGAGACTTTGTAACCATCTCCTTTACCCCTGCGTACATTGCGCCATACATGTCAGTCGTGATGCGCCAGGAAATATCTGCAGCCCGTGCGGCATCAATGGTAGCAACTTGTGCTCCGGGCGGAGGAGGTACAGCATCTGGACCTCTTGGAACTTCATGGCCCCACGCGTAAAAAAAGTAGAGAAAGAAAGGAAAGATCAAGTTAACAGCTGGGCCTGCGAAGGCGATGGCTGCTCTTCTCCAGGGAGTACATCCCCAGAAAGTAGTTGGATCCTCAGACAAGAGATCTTTGTCGCCTTTAAATCTTACGTAGCCGCCCAGTGGAAAAAGACTTAGCTTCCACAGTGTGCCCTTCCATCGCCATTGAAACAAAGTAGGACCGAAGCCTATTGAAAAAACCTCGGGCTGAACTTTGAATAGATGACCTGCGACAAGATGGCCAAGTTCATGGATCCCAATAAGAACAAGAAGTATTAAAATAAAAGTAATCATACGAAAATAAGTATCCTAATCCGGATAAACGCCCAGACGCTTTGCAGTCTGGTATAGTTCGTCTACCCTATCTTTTATTTCTTTTGGTGGTGATGCGAGCGGATTGTCTTCTGAGTGATCCTCTAAGTCATCGCTTACATCTTCAATATCGTCAATTAAGTTCTTTATCCTAGCGTTCATGAAACCAGGATCATCGAACCTTTCTCTTTCAATTTTTTTGAGTATCTTCCCGAAATACAAGTCTTTGTACGTATTTCGCTTAAAAGCGTCAAGTTCAAAATAAGGAAACTTTGGAAACATATCAATTGTAAATATTGATATCAGTAACTAAATCTATAAAATTTCTACGTTTTTAAAATCAGAAATGCTTAGTAGTGCTTGACCTTCTGACGTCATTATCTCAACACCTTGGAATAATTTTCCATGCCACATGGTATACATGTGCTTTTTAGTTACTATCCCGGTTTCTATCTCAGCGTAAAGACCGCTATAGAAAAAACTTACGTCTTCACTCCACGTAATAATTTTTAGCGGGGTCCAAACGCAAGGTTTTGATATTTTATCTTCTCTGACTATTTTCGGCTCAAGCCTGACCAGATCTCCGAGCTTTATTTTGACTAATGCTTTTCGATTGAGTTCAGACTGGTCCATCGATTAGTACCTTTGCAAGCATTCTCTAAAGTCTTGTGGAAAATATTCTTTGTGGCGATTATAAAAATATCGCCAGCCTTCATCTAAGATGTATGTAACTGCATGATCGTCTTTTGATCTTACGCTGCGGCCAACAGCCTGTATCACAGTTTTTGCGGTTTGGGTTCCATACCACTCAGGCCACTTAGACATTCTCTTTTTTACAACTTCATCTCCGAGGTACGGAAATGGTACTTTGCAGATAACTTGGAATCTTGAATAATCACCACGAAGATCTACACCTTCTTGCATTGAAGGGCTAAGCAAAACAGTAGGAGTTTCTGATTGCATGTGCTGCTGGAGAACTTCATCTCGAGTATCTGTGTCATGCAAAAGAAGTCTATTTTGGCCCACAGCTGCGTTTGCCCAGAGATATTTTGCAATCTTAAAGGTGTGGCAGTGAATGATTCCTTTTTCGTTCGGGTGCATCTTCAAGATCTCTTCTACAGTTTGAGCAATCATTGGGAGTGTATTGTCTATCTCTTTCGCATTCATCTTGCCAACAAGAAGCTCAACTATTGGGCGACCTTCTTTGGGGAAAGGTGAAGGTGTTGAGATAAACTCAGCCTGGTCCAGAGGAATGCCTAAAGACCTGCAAAAAGACTTATGATTAACAATAGTAGCAGACATCAAAAGAGTTCTGTGGCCTAGCCTAAGAAGGTAATCCTTAGCAAAATCTGAGATATCTACTGGCTTGAACACAATCTTTGCTAGTGATCGACCGAAACCTTCTGCATATTCACAAACCCAATTTTCCTTATCGTAATGACGAATAAAAGTAGTCAACCTGTCAACATGAGACTTTAGCATATCATATTGCTTGGCAAAGCCAGCAAATTCATCAAGCTTTCCCTTAAGTCCTTCGAACTTCTTAAGCATGTCCTCAACGTGACTAAGCCTCTTCTTAACTTTTGGAAAGTAATTATCTCTAATCCACAAGAAAGTTTGGAGCTGGTCTTTTTTTCCAAGCCACTTATTCTTTAAGGTACTCTTTACAAAGCGCTCAGAGACTGTAATTTCGATAAACCTTGAAAGTTCTTCTTCGGCGTTATGCGACTCATCGAGAACAAGAAAGTTTCGAGGAGTGATTTTTCCGCTATAAGTTGCTTCAGTTAAAAAGTAAGGAAAATTAACTACAGATTCAGATGACTTTAAAAATTCATCTTTGGCTTTTCTATAATTGCAATGTCCAGAACATGTTTTGTAAAAGGGTGTGTCTCTTTCAGCAGTTCGAAGCATCGCCTGCGATTCCGAACAATTATTTTTTTTGTGAAAAGCGCACTGATAGTTTGATGCTGATTTGATGCTTCTCATGGGACCGTAGCCACCGAAATCTTTTACGTATTGATCCTGTAGGATTTTTTGCGTAGTTACAAAGTATGCACCTTTGGCAAAACCACCTACTTCCTCATTGATAACGTAGTTAAGATATCTGGCAACAGTTACGCCAATTGCAGATTTTCCGCAGCCAGTACCCATCTCAGCAATAAAAAACTTTTTATCAGAAGATAAAAATGAATTTAAAATCCTGTTAATGCCGTCTTCTTGTACTTCACGAGGAGTTTCGTGAGGAAAATATTCGATCCAGTCTTCAGTCTTAATCATGAAATGATTCTAACACACAAAGATTGATTTTACACATTAATAGAGTTTAATAGTGAAATAGCTTGATTGCATTTGTCGATAATTTCCTGAGATCCTTCGACTGACCAGGCATCTAATTTAGATTTTGATGGATTTAGGCGTATAGACCTAAAGCCCTTACCTTTGTCTGAAGAGAACGTCTTTTCCGAACCCAAGGTCTTTGCAATCTTGGACAGTGATTTGTTTAGGCTCGGCGTTTGCTGCGGGCTGTTCCTGTAGAGCTTTAGCGCTTCATTTTGAAACTGTACACCTGTTTCAACGCCACCGACATAAGTAAAAATATTAAAATAGTTGTTACCTCGGGTGTTCCCTGTATGATAGAAAAACCTTTGATCGTTTTTTTCTAATAGCTTGCAAGATGATGCCATGCAAATTTGCTGTACTATTCTGTCTAGCGGCTTGAATAGATTTGTGTCGATTGACATCTCTTTTATCTTAAGCATCCCAGAAGATCTAGACTCAAAATCATTCATAGCAGAGTCAAATCTATAATTTAGCTCGTCTACAAGAATTAAAAAATCATGACAGTTTAAAAAATCATTAGCTATTTCAGGATTTCGAGGAAGGACTTCTGATATTTCTTTAAAAGCTTCTGCGAAATAGCAAAGAGAAATATCTTGCCAAGGGGCAGGGACTTGCTCATAGTTAGGATCAAATAAACTAATTAAAATCCTTGGCGCATCGGGTGATTTTTTTGCCACTAGCTTTTGATTGTATTTTTCGAGCTGATTTTCACTTATTCCTGATAGGCATTTTAGTTCACAAATTGTGACTATTTTATTTTTTCTAGAGACGCAAACGTCAAATCGATGTTTTTCAAACTCAACTAAGTCAGAAGGAAGCACATCCTCAAAAACATCAATTATGTCTGGGTGTTTTACTGCAAGCCCTACTTTTATAAGGAAAGCTATTCTTCTAGACCAGAATTTTTCATCATAAGAGTCGCCTAAGGCACTTAGGGGCGTATTGAGCAAGCAAAAAACCAGCTCCACATCTGTCATCTTATCAGCAGACTTTTCCCTTGTTAGATCATGATAGCTCATAACCTTTACGCTGTCTTCTTTGGAGCGAATTTTTTCCATTGGGAAAGGAATGACATTGTCCGGAAGATTTTTTGTCATATTGCGGCTCGCTCTAGTAAAACTGCGTTAGGTCCACGCCGTTTTCTTTTGCATGTTCCAGATATCTTAATGGGTTATAATGCAAATTATCGGATTCTGAGATTGATCTCCAGGCTGCTTCGATTCCTGACCTTAGTGTATACTTAGGTTCCCACCCAAACGCTGTTCTAAACTTCTCTGAAGTTAATCTGTGATTACCTAGATAGTCTGTCTCTGGATGCCACTTAATCTTATGAGTGAGATCCATCCCAGATACATGCTCCATGACGTTTACGATCTCTCTCGTGTCATAAGGATTTTCTGCTGCGATATTAAAGCTGGTACCCCACGCTTTATTGTGGCAAGACAATGCTACGCCATCACAAAAATCTTCAACGTGCATATAGTCTTTTACTTTAGCTGGATTGAGAAACATGTCAATTTCATCAACACCTTTGCAAGCGGCATAAAACGTCTTAGATATCAAGCTGTTCATATCTCCAACGCCGCCGTATGCAAAGAGTGGACGGACAATATTATATTCATTGCAAACAGAAGACACAATATCCTCAGATGCCCTTTTCTGTATTCCGTAAAGAGTCCTGGGTAGCTTTGCTGAATTTTCGTGTATTGGCATCGTTTGGTATGCTGCGGTATCATAGATTACCGTAGTTCCGATATAGCACACAGGAATATTTAGCTTTCGTGCTGCTCTGCAGATATTATAAGTTCCAGTGACGTTAGATTGCGTTGACATTGAGCTATTGAGTGCGACGACATCAGTTCCAACTGCTGCTGCATTGTGAACAATTAAGTCGACATCTAGCCTCGACAGTTCTTTGGCCCATTCATCTTCGGAGTTACTATAAACACAAGGCTCACCCGTGTCTAGGCAGACTAAATTGCTGTTATTCAAAAATGGAACAAACTCGTGCCCCAGGGCTTCAAAAGATGAAGGAAGATTTTTTGCAATAAATCCTGCTTCTCCTGTGATCATTACTCGCATGACATAATCTCCATGTCATTTTTTTTAAGGGTTAAGACTTCTCCGGTTGGAGCACTTACAAAATATGTTTCACCGTATTTTATAGAATACAAGATTATTCCTTGTGACATGTCACTTTTAATTACAACTCTTGTGCCTGGCCAAAGGATGCTAGCATCACCTAATATAGGCTTTCTTTCGCTAGTCGTCACTGAAGCTTGCACTCTCAAACCTAAGCGAAGAAGTTTCATCTTTGGTAGGTTGCGTGTTGCGGGAAGCAGAGGGCTTGGTCGCAGGATTGAAGTTAAATGAAAGCTGTGAAGCATTTGCTTGTGCACCGAGAAGAAAATTAATCTTTTCTAGAGCCCGAGCTTTAACAAAGCTATCTGATGTGTTTTTGTAGATTTCGCACAATCCTATGCAGATTTGTATCCACTCAAACTCAAGATCAAAATATTGATCTTTTGCGCCAAGCGACTCAATTGACTTTTCAAAAGAAGAGAGTTGCTCATGTGCTTTGATTAAAATGTCTTTGGTTTCATTAATATTCATAGTTTTTTCTTATCTTTTTAAGGGCACCATTGCCCTGCTAATACTATCATCTTCTACGTGAATTAAAAATGCCTGTGATGGCGGTAGCGATGCCTTCAGCACACTTAATGCTTCAGTTAGCGTTCCTTCAAATTTACCGATAGGTTTAAGCTGGACGTTGGTGGACTTAATGCTGTCGCCTTCTGTATTACCCCAGAACACAACTGTTTTCTTTTTCAGTACTTTGAAAATATTATCATCGATTTTTTCAATAGGGTACATGACCAAATTAGGCATTTGAGTCTGTCCTTCAAACCTATCAGAATTTTCTTCGGTAATAATTTCGTGCTTCATGATTATTGAGTAAAGCCGGTGTATTGTTCAAAGATAAGCTCACCAGATTCATTTACTCTCTCAAGGTAATCAATAAGCTGCTCTCTGGTAGTGTTAACAGATTTTCCGGCTTCGCTGAGCATTACATTGAACTTACCTTCTGGGAGGCCTTCTGCGAAGAAAACAACTGGCTTGTTGATTCCGTAAGCGTATCCTGCTTCCCAAATAGTGCCCAAGTCTTTTGCCTCAGTATTACAAAGAACAAAGTCAGCCCATTGAATCTTTTCGCAGTTAACATCAAAGATTCGCTGGCGATCTTCTTGCGTTGCATTAGGATTTAGGACAAAGTAGTCCTTGGGGCTAAAATATTCGTGATCAGTAACAGTTAGTGCATTTTTCATGAACTCGACTTGGTCGATCTGCTTAGGGTTAAAAAACGGGGATGCGATATAGACTTTCATTTCTTCTCCAAAATTATGAAATTCCAATGTAGTAGCCTAAACCTAGGCCTACTGTAAACATAAACGGTATAAGGACAGAGTATAAAGAATTTTTTCTTTTTGTTTCTTCTAGCTCTATAATACAAGCCATTAACATGACTCTTAATACTTCGGGATTTGTGTTATCTAGCGGTGACAATGAGTGCTCCTAAGTTGTGATAACTTTCGTAATTTATAATGTATTTTTGACCGAGTGCTTCTTTAACTATTTTTTGCATCTCTGATGAATTTCCTGTGATTATCTTGTAGGGCGGGTGGTTTTCTTTTGACCAAGAAACAACTACTTTTTTAGCCCATGTATGGTTTAGACCATGTAGATCAAGCTCTTTTAATTTCATTTCTTGATGCGACTAAGATAAAGAGGTTTTGGCTGCTCTTGCTGAAAGTGTTTTTGTAACATCCGATAGATTGTGTCCAAGCTTTACTATATTTCTATAGAGTTCTTGGTCGTTTGATGCAAGAGGAAAAAGATACTGGGTCCACATGGTAAACTCTTCCTGGCATAATAACTTCTCTTTGTTTTTCTTCATAGAAGCGTTAAGCTCTTCAAGAGTGCAACTTTTTTCCATTGAGCCAAAAATTAAAAGTCTTCTTCGCTCAGTGTCTTTATTGACATATGGCACGCTAGTAACCCATTCGATCTCGATACTCAGTTTCAATATCACTGATTTGCATTAGCAGAGAATTCCAATGCTGCCGGAACTTACTGTTCTCTCCTGACTCATTTGCAGGAGGATTGGTTCCATTGACATCATCTCTCTCTGCCTGATAGATTGTATCGTTAGGATGATACTCGATCTTTTCATCAGTGTCTGAGTCTGGCCAGTAAAGGTTGGTTCCGGTTCCTGCTCGAAGATTTCGAACATAATGCATGGCAGGGCCTGTCAATGTTTTAGTGCCAATAACAGAGGCTGCTTCAGGAATGACTTTACATACCTCAAGTGCCATCTTGGCTGCCATCAAATTATCAATTGCTGGCTGGATTTGCTTATCACAGCGCTGACGGATGAAGCCGATCAAGTCTTTCAGGTTAAAGCGAGCATAATAAAATGTCTCAACCGCACGAGGAAGGATTGTTCGTGCATCCATAATACTAATCTTCCTAGTATCAATCATGTCAGCATAAAGCTTCTTGCCTTCTTCAAAATGTGCCGTCCATCGATCATAGATCTCAGGGCTATTTTGAACAGCAGATGGAACTAAAGCACGACTATGTGACTGCCACCGATCGCCAGTGCACTGAGCAGCAAAGGTGCCCGCACGATGGCGAATCAAGTGTGTAACAGTCTGCAGGTCGATTCCACCGACCAAGAACGTGAAGGACATTGCTTCCATTCCTGCGGGTAAGGCGCGAAACTGCATGACATCTTCAAGAGTCTCAGAAAGGGTGCGCTGGGTGGCATTCAAGGGGTCAGTTTCTTCGGGAGAATCAGCCCACGTAGCTTTCACATAACGGTATGCAACATTTCGGATTTGCTCAGCAGTAGGACTGTCGACAAGCTCAACGTGAAGCGCGTCAAGATCATTGACAAATTGAGTTTGAGGATCTTCGCCAAAGCGAAGAGGCATTGGCAAGGTAACAGGTTCAAGATTAAGGTTTTGAGGCATGCTATTTTTCTCCTATGAAAGCATAAGAGATAGTACCTCATATTATAAAATTGTTCAAGCTATTTTATGTCTTGTTCCCAAAAAGATCTCTTGACCCAAAGAGCTCGATATAGATCAACTATGACTTTCGCTGCGATAGACCTAATTACCTTCTCATTGTCTTTGCCTTTGAGTTCTTTCTGAACAAATGCAGTGACTTTTCCTTCAAGGTTCTGCCTTAAAAACTCTCTAATTTCTCTTCTAGCTATTCCCTCAATGCGTCTAACATCGGTATCAGTAAGCGTTTCAAGTATTAGATCAGCAGTCTTTTCTCTTGCTTCCTTGAGTACAGAGTTTTCTGGTTCTTGCTGAGGCTCGTAAGTCACAGAAACATGTCCTGCGGATTGCTTTTTGCCCTGCTTGACGTTATGAATGAAAACAGTAATTCCTTCAAACTCTGGTGACTTTCTTACCATATCCTCGACCGCTTTTCTATTAGGGTCGGAGTCTTCGTAAAAGTGCATAGTGGAGGGATTGAACTGCCTTGCATAGCCTCTAAATTTTTCTGACTTTGCAGCCGGTGATGAGCTGCTTACTGCATCTATCACTTGTAAATCCACGTTTAGCTTTGAAAGAAAGTCTTTGATGCCATCACGTGCATCTGCTCCTCGTGCAGTTAGAATGGCTGCTGCTGTTACGCCACATTCAACAACGTTCTTTAGAATCTCAAAGACTTCAGTTGTCTGTGTTGTATCTGGATCAACATCGTCAAATTCAGAATAATCAAATTGCTCTGTATCTGCTAGTACTTCTTCGCCGGTACCAAACTTAACAGCGTACTCATCAGGAGTAAAAGATCTTTTTCTCTTCCCTGATTTTACGTCTATTACGTGCACAGAAGCATCAGTTATTGCGATTGTTTCGTCAAAGTCAAATACAGCGAAAACATCGCAGTCGCCTTTGGAAGCATCTACGTAAGCCTCTTTTATCATTTTTTTAATTTTAATCTTTCTCATTATAGGACCCCTAGTCGCTCAGCAGTGTCGACGATATCAGAGTGCCTTTGTATAAAATCACCCACGTTTGATCCTGCATCTTTCACAGGCAAGTATGTTCTATTCTTGCCCAATATCTGGTTTTGATCTTTGCTGTCAACCCAGTTTCTCATATCTCGAAGGAGCTCTACAATGTCTTTTCGTAGGCCATTGACTCGAATATTGTCATAAAAGTCAGGCTCGTCCTTGATTTTTCTATCGATTTTGTCTCTAATATCACAAAGATAGGGAAGGCTATACATATAAAATCCTCTGTAGAATTAAATATGCGCTATCCGTTAAAGTTTCGTATTAACTCTTCAACTTCGTTTCCACTTTGAACAATCCATACATTTTCAACATCTTCGAGCTCTGAGTTGTATGTTTTTTTAGGCGAAATTACCTTCACACCGTGTTTAGCATATTCTCTAGAGTGCTTAGGAGAGTCGTCTATAGCACATAATATTGCGTTGCTGTCATAATATTTTGATTTAGCAGCCCAAATCATTTTCTCAGGAGAGAAAGATATTCGGTGAAACTTTAATCCTGAGTTTGACAGCCAAGTATAAGTGTCATATTTACAAGTCTGATTCCAGTCCGGCCTCGCTGTAAGTATATGAATCCAATAGCCTTGATCATGAAGATGATTGACCGCGGCGATCATGCTCTCGTCTGCTGAGATTTTTCTTAGCATTCTAGCTTCAATAAAATTTTGAAACATTATTTCTGGATTGTACTTGTCTCTAGGAATTCCTTCTGTGAAGTAGTATTCGCTAGAATTTATATCAACATTTACACCTTCCAGAGAGTTTAAATACTCTGCATAGCATTCTCTAAAGTTTGCTACAACATCATCAACATCAACAAGAACTACAGGCTGCCCATTCCATTCTTGATCATTGTTGTATTTAATGTCTAGGTACGCAGTCTTGTCATCAAAAGCCTCTAGGAACTCTTCAGCGCTAAAGCCCCAAAGGTTCATAATTGCCAGAAGATATCGAAAACAATCAATCCCTTCAAACAAAATAGAGTTTTTAACAATGTCTTTTCTTTCATTCGCGTGATGCTTGAAATTAATCTCTCTAACAAGAGAAGAAACTTCATTGTGAAGAGCTAGTGCGAACTCTTGTGTGAGCCGCTCCTTCTCCTCAAGAGATAAATTTTCTTGATCGATAAATTTAGAAGAAAAGTCTTTCTGGGTCTTGAACAAATACTCAAGTAACTCAGTACTCTCCTTTGACCCTGTCCAAATTTCTTCTATTCTTTTCGCAAAATGCGTCAAAAAACTCTTTTGATTCATAACCCATTAAAATCAACGCTTCAAGTTTATATGTGAAGTCGTCGATCATCTCCTCGAGAAATGAATCTCGATCAAATTCTTTGTTTTCAGTGTGCTTGTGAGGCTTCCAGTTCTTTAGATGAAGAAGCGCTTCAAAGGCTTCCTCTGTTCCTCTGTGAATGATATCACGAATGAACTGCTGGGCTCTCTTATCAGAAGGATCTACAGGCCAAGTAGGAAGAGGCTCTTTATGCTCTGATAGCTGTTCCATAAATCTTTCTTGAAGAAAGAAAATTGCATCTAATCTATCGGAAGACATTAGTAAACTTCTACTCTGACTCAAGCTTAAGCGACTCAGCTTCTTCAGTCATGCGCTGATCGTTCTCAAATTGACGAGTGACAAACTCTTTAGACAGAGTCACACAGTCTTCGCCTCTCAAAACGTTTAGTTCGATTTGTCTTAGGTGATCGACAATATCAGTTCCTGTCAGTAGTGCGCGCTGCAAAGAGCGAGCGACTTCACCGATAACTTCGTCATGTAACTTATAAACTTTCTTAGCCATTTATACCTCCTTGGTATTTATGTCTAATTGTATTGCTCATAAGACAAAATGTTTATAATTTTATCACTTGAAAAGCATTCAACCCGCCTACGATCGGTTTATGGAACATAGGCGGGTTGATGTCTTGAAACTAGATCTGTATTTTTTATCCGCAGTGGTATGTAACTCCAACGAATGCGCGCTTATAAGATCCGATTTGCTCGCAACGATACTCGGTGGAACTGAGGTCGAAGTCACAGTCCATTGTGATCTTAGCAACTGTGTAGTTGTGAAGTAGATCATCGTCTTGCTTCATACCGTATCCTGGGATGTCTGAGGTTGTAATGTAATCACCGTTCTCAAGGGCGCCGTTGATATCTGTTACCCACATTGCGCCTTCGCCTACAGAGTTAATGATAACACGATCATCACCTTCGGGCTTATCCATTGATGAGCCCCAAAGACCAAGCTGGAATCTTCTCTCATCGCTGTCAACATCTTCAACATTAGAGACAACGCCAAAAGCTCTTTTGTCATTTGCTTTGGAAGAAATCTCTACCTTTGGCATCGCGTCATTTATGGTGATATCTTCTTCTGTCATTGAGGCATACTTGCCTGTAGAAACAACGATTAGACCGACTTTGTTTTGAAAGTCTGCAACTGTTCCTTCTGCTGGTAGAGATCTATGCTGTCCTGTGAATGTAATCTGGGCCACATCTGTACCGTCAGCTAAATATCCTCGACCAAAAGATGCGTTGTTCCAAGTTCCGTCTACGAGATCGCCGTTATCATCAAGCTGGAATGCTTGGAACACAAGCTCTTTGGAGCTGTCGACACGAATTCCCCAGCCTTGAGTGTTTTCACCTGCATAAGGGCATTCTAGCATCACGCTGTGCCCAAAATATTGACCGGCTTGGCGGATCATAAGTGGCGAGTTAGTTCCGGCGGGCTGAGCGCTGCCGAATGATTGACCTGCGAGTAGGCCGGTGCCGCCGTCAAAGTCGTTGATTCCTTTGCCGAGGTGGAGACGCTTGATGTCGGTGTGAGCGCCAAAGCGAGCAGTTGCCGTACCATCGTAAACATGCCAAGTTGCATCGTCGTCTGCGCTGGAATTTGAGATACGGAATGCGCCATTGAAGCGTACATCGCTCTGAAATCTTGCATCTGGAACACATTCAAGACCGCCGACGTTTGTTGCTTCTGGGTAATCCAGGTTATGACCTACAATTTTTAGTTTGTTCATCTCGATCGGTTGAGTGGTGCTGTACGTTTCAAATTTGGTCAGCTTGTCGACCAGAATTGTTGATGGAAGCTTGGTGTCATTAGGTAAGTGAAATCCACCATCAGAAGTAATCAATTTGTGACCGGTACCGATTGTGAGGGTGCTTCCTCTGCCAAGATCAACATTAGAAGAACTAGCAAACTTAACTAGAGAGCGTCGGTCGCCGAATTGATAATAAGTATCGTTAGAATTATTGATAAATTGATTTCTAGTGATTAAAAGGGCATCTTCATCTCCTGCTGTCCAGAATTCAGGATATTTCTCCATGCCTGATGCTCCTGGGCTTCCAATAAAAATATTAGATCGCGGATCTAGCATGATTGAACCGGTTACTTCTATTTTTGCGCCATCAGGACCGCTACCCATTGGTCCGTATGTATACCATCTATGCGCTGTTCGTTCATCACTAAAAGTGAAATTAGGCTGCCAGGAAGTGAGCCCATATTGATAACTTATTGAAGTTTTTATGCGTGGGTCATACGTGTGGTCTCCGTGAATTGGAGCCCAGCCACGATTTACACTGGAATAGGTAGGGTGGAAACCTGGTGAATCTGAAACTGGTGCTAAGAAGTCGAAGCCGCCTACGGAAAATCGAGGAATGACTGTTCCGCCCGGTATGTTATTGATTACGTTCGGTACTTTGCCACTATTTGTCGGGTTGCTATAAGCCTGTTTTGTTGCAGTATCCCAAGTATCATCCCAGTCATGTTTGTAATACTGAGTAGGTATAATTGCCCATGTTGCTGCAGACCCTGGCACATCTACAATAAAGCTTCCTGTTGTGATGTGAGGATTGCCTAAAACAGCAGTTCCGATGCCACCGTCTGCTCCGTCTGCGCCTGCTGGACCTTGAGGACCTGTTGGGCCTTGAGCACCTTCACCGGAAGATTCAACAAACTCAATGCCGGTCTCACCGTCGTTAACGCGAGGATATTTGCCAGCTTGACCTGTGTAGGCATTAGGTGTGTCAGATAAGCTTCTAAATGTTGCAGCAACGTGAACTCTTTGATTGGCGCCTTCTTGCTGAACGTTTGATCCTTCTTGTTCTCTGCGAACCACGCGGACTGTGACATTGTCATCGCCTGTTGACTGCAGGAAGATTCTGGTGACATCAGTTGCGTCAAAGTAGACTGTAGCGATTCTAGATCCTCCACTGCCTGTGAGGAGATCTAGCTCAGACCAAATGTTAGAACTATTCATCTGCCAAATGCGTATTGGCACTCGAGAGTAGATAAACATACCTGCGATATTAGCATCATCTGCTACACCGTCTGTGGGGGCTGCTGGAGCAGCTGTGTTTAAGGTGACGCGATTTACGCCGGCGATAAGACTGACTGGGTTCATTTAAAAGCTCCTGTGACGTTTATTTTGTCAAGCAAAAATACTTGCGCTGTAAACTACATATGAAGCTTAGTATTTTAAATTAGAGTCTTTCTCGAACCATCTCTTCGAGACGTGCTAAGCCTTTATTGATCGTATCAATGTCAGGGCCGTACGAAAATCTTAAATAATTTTTAAATCTTGATCCCGCATTCTTCATTCTTTTGCCTGGATTGACATCAAAGAACTCTCCTGGGACAGCGATTACCTTCTTTTCCAAGCATGCTTGAAAGAAATCCATTCCAGTATTTAAACCTTCTGGCAGAGCTGATACATTTCCCCACAGATAGAATGATCCGCCTGGCTCACAGTCAAATGTTACCCCAATTTTCCTAAGGCCGTCCATCATGACTTGTCGTTTTTGACTAAACTCTTTATGTATAGACTTTGTTTCTTGCGTTACAGCTTCTGGGCTTAAAAGAGGGATAGCAGCTCTTTGTATTGGGCGTGGTGCACCTCCGTCTAAGAAGCTGCCGGCACTATTAATAGATTTAATAACTTCTTTTGGGCCTACGACCCATCCGATGCGCCAGCCGGGATATCTTTGGTTCTTGCCAAGCCCATTAACTATTAAGATGTTTTCCTTGTTAACATCATTGATATAGCCGCAGCAGCTCAGTGTGTCACCTGAGGGTACTCCCTCCCATACATAAGAGCTATAAAACTCATCCATGATTAGTGAGCAACCTGTGTCCCTGCTGACCTTAATCCATTCTCTAAGATGTCTTCCGGAAATTGTTTTACCTGTTGGGTTGCAAGGGTTCGAGGCAAGAACTGCACCTAGGCCTTTTCCCTGAATTTCTTTTCTTAGATCTTGATGAGAGAATGTATAGCCATTATCTGGATCAAGCATGATCGGTATGGTATTAAAACCTTTGAACGTAGAAAGAAGCTCTTCATAAGCTGTGTAATCAGGTAGGAAATGCCCAAGATTAATTGTGTCTATTGCTGCAACAAGGCGGGTTAAAATAGTTCTTCCGCCTCCGGCAATTGAAACATTTTCTGCAGTATATTTAGACTTTTTATTTTTTCTATAAAGCGTATTGTACATATTGGCAATAGCTTCACGAAGCTCGAGAAGTCCACCAACAGGCGCATACTCATGATCGCCTTCGTCAATATGAATATGAGAAATGCGCTCGAGGCCACCATCTAAGAACCCAGTCTCAGGTTGTCCTTGGCCAAAGTTGCACCAGTCTGGGTGGCCTCTATAGAAGCCTAATTTCATAGCTGACGCTGTTGTAAAAATTACGCCTGTTTTTGGAACTTGGCGGAACATAGTCTTTGACATAGATGATCTCCGTTAGGGTTGCATCTATTAACTATTCTACTTCTATCTCTACATTGACTGAAATTTTCATTTCGGGTAATCCGACATGGTCGACTAGTCCTATCTCAAGACATTCATCGGCCTCTAAGAACCAGTCTGCTCTTCCGCGCTTATGAATTTCTTTAAGAAAGTAATCAGGTCTTTTTCCGCAGTTGGAAGACATGAGCCTCATAATTTTATTATTAAGCCTGTCAGATTCGTTAACATCTGCTTTTAATTCCTCGACCTTTTGTCTACTACTCATAGAGCTAACGTCGTGTATCATGATAGTTGCATTCTCTGCAGAATAACGATATCCCTTAGTACCACAAGAAAGAAGAACTGCGCCGCAGGACATAGCTTTTCCTTCTGCTATGGTCATTATTGGAAGAGATGCGCTATTGATAGTATCAATCATGTTTAAAAGAGAATAAACGGCGCCGCCGTAAGAAGCAATAACAACAGGAACTATTGGTTGGCCTGTGTTATGAGCAGCATTTACTTCATCTCTAAATTTTCTTGCAGCATCTTCGTCAAACTTATTAACAGTGACGATAATGGGATTGTATCTCAGCTTAACTTCGCTGATCTTGTCGTCGATTTGTATAGTTTTTCTCATATTGAAAAATCTCCTTGGATATAACTATCCACACTTTCCGTTACCGCAAGCTTTGCAAGTAACACAGCCCTCTTGGTAGATCAAAGAGCCTTCTACGCCGCAGCTTTCACAAACGTCTTCGCTAGCGACTGTTCCATCAGCAATATAATTTTTTAGAACTCTAGCAATAACCCTAGAAAAAGATGAGAAATCTGTATCTTTATCTTTCTGAAGCTGCTCGACCATAAATGAAACTGGCGCGCCGTGGCGTAACGCAAGAGAAATAGTTCTGGTAAAAGCTGAGTGTGTTGGGTTATCGAAGACTTCAACAACATCTTTAATGCAGAATTCATCTGTCTTGTGGCCGAAGCGCAGGTCATACTTAGAGTTTTTCGTCTTTCGGACTCTTTTTGTTAGAGTTCCATCTTTATAATACCTGGGTATCTCAATCTTATTGGCTAGCCCTCCAAAGACTTCGTAAGGCTTTCCGTCCATAAGACCAACAAGGATGGTCCACTTTTCTCCCTTGATAGAAGTTTGGTGGATATCACAATCTAATAGGTCTGTTCTTTTTGGTGCAGGTGTCTCAGAAAAGTCTTCGTCTTTTGACGTGGTGTCGCTTGAGACAAGAACACCAGATCTAGATCCGTCTCTATAGACTGTAACACCTTTCAAGCCCTTTTTCCAGCCTCTCCAGTAAACTTTCTTCACGTCGTCGACGGATACACTGTTTGGGAGGTTGATTGTCTTGCTAATTGCGTGGCAAACCCACCGTTGGGCTGCAGCCTGAAGATCTACTGCTGATTCCCAATCGATCTCATTTGCAGTTGCAGATGCGTATGGGCTATCTTCGATCTCAGTCAATCCTGTTGCGTCCATCCATTTCTTGAACGCGTGGTGATACACATCAAATTCCTGCCACTTGTCTCCTAAGTCATCGACAAAATCAACTTGCGCTGTTGCATCGTTAGGATTTATCTTCTTTCTTCGAGTGTATTTCAGCATGAATGCAGGTTCAATACCTGACGTTGTCTGTGTAAGCACAGAAACGCTTCCGCAAGGAGCAGTTGTGGTTAATGCAATATTTCTTCTGCCGTGATCTCTGTGCAATTCTCGAAGCTCTGGAGCAGCTTCAAAAAGCCTCTCCATGAATGGATGACCCTCTTCCTTGTCAAAGTCATAAACAGGAAATGCGCCTCTTTCTGTAGCCAGGTGACAAGAAGATTCATACGATCCAATTGCTAGTGTCTGATAGATCTTCTCAGTCTGCTTTATAGACTTCTTAGATCCGTACTTTTCACCAAGCATGGCGAGAGTATCGCCGATTCCTGTCACACCTAATCCTGTTCTGCGACCCGCTTGAGCGACTTCCTTAACTTTCTTCCACAAAAGAAGTTCATTTCTTTTAACTTCATCTCCCTCGGGATCTTCTTTGATCTTGTTGATTATTTTGTCAACACACTCAATCTCGAGGTCGATCAAGTCATCCATAAGTCGCTGGGCTTTGCCAGAGACTTCTCTAAAAAGATCATAATCAAATTCTGCTTTTTTAGTAAAAGCATTATTGACAAATGACGTTGTGTTCAAAAGAAGCAGTCGGCAGCTATCATAAGCTGATAGTGTAATTTCACTGCATGGGTTTGTGCTAATTGTGTGAAAACCATCGTCTTTATAGATTTGCGCTGGCGTGTAGTTTAGCACGTTATCCCAGAAAAGAAGACCTGGCTCAGCAGCTCTGTGTGCAGACTCAATAATCTGATCCCAGATGCTAGATGCAGATATCTTTCTAGAAACAATCTTGTCATCAGTGGCGTCTACAGGGAATCGAACTTCATAATCTTCATTTTTTTCAACAGCCGTCATGAACTCATCAGATAATCTAACTGATATGTTTGCGCCAGTGACCTTTGAAAGATCTCTTTTGATATTAATAAACGTCTCAATATCAGGGTGATGGACAGAGACAGTGAGCATAAGAGCTCCTCTTCGTCCGCCTTGAGCGACTTCACGACAAGAATTAGAAAATCTTTCCATAAAAACGCCGATTCCGTCGGTTGTTTTTGCAGCATTAGAAGTGCGTAATCCGTGGGGTCGAATAGTTGAAATATCAAAACCAACTCCGCCTCGACGTTTCATAATTTGAACTTGCTCTTGGTCTGTCTTGAGAATTCCACCGTAAGAATCTTGAGGAGAATCTACCACAAAACAGTTAGAAAGTGACTGGATTTGATGAGTGTTTCCGATTCCAGACATTGGAGAACCTTGAGGCACTACATATTTAAAATCCGCGAGAAGGTCATAAATTTCTTCTTCAGGCATAGGGTTTGGATATTTTGACTCTATCCTAGCAAATTCCTTTGCGATTCTTTTATGCATCTGATCTGGTGTTGTTTCAAGGTAATTTCCCTGGTTATCCTGAAGTGCGTATTTTGTAGCAAATACAGATGCTGCGAGCTCGTCACCCTTAAAATATTCTAAAGTCTTCTCAAAAACTTCGTTATAGTTTGACATTTTAGTCCTGTCCTTAAATCTCTTTTATAATATTACTTTTTTTATGAATTGTTTTCTCTTTTGCTAACTTGTTTCCATTTTTGTTGCAAAACTTTTTTAATATCATTTTCATTCTTGCCCTGTGCTTCAGACAAAGTCATCTCTTCAGAGTTCTCTATTATAGAAAACATAGACATTGCTGTATTTAATTTAACTGGAAACAAAATTCCGTCGCGACCTGCTCTATTCTTAGCAATAAAAATACGACCTAATCCTGACGCTTTTTCTGTTGGCTTTCTTGAGATAGAAATTACAACATCGGCAACCTGTGCCTTGCCATAAGACTCAGACATGTTCTCTAAACCTACAATGTCAGAAGAAGCACTCTCTCTATTGCTTTGAGATGCTGTCCAAATTGGGATCTGCTTTTCCATCGCAAGATTTCTAAGGTCTTCGTATACTTTTTTAAGCTCATGACGCATAGAATCATACTGGCGTGATGACCTCATGATATCTGCATAGTCAATCACAAGAAGATCAGGAATAAATCCTTTTAGAGAAAGCTTTTCAATGTGTGATCTGAGTGTCTGAACAGTTGCAGCACCTGTTGGATATTCTTTAATTATCAGCCTGCCAAGGCCTTCCATTTCTGCATATGCATCTCTTACTTCATCAGACCGCTCTGTAATTTCATTTGATGGGATCATGCAGAGGTTTGAATCGTACCTTAGCCCAGTGCCGTTTTCTGTAAGCTCAAACGTGTAGTGAATAACATTTTTTCCTCTTTTGACAGCAGCTGCACCTAGATTAACTAACATGTGAGACTTGCCAACGCCTGTGGGAGCAGCAACAACACCTATCTCTCCTCTTCCGAGACCACCGTTAAGAATACCCTTTTGATCGAGCGCTTCCATGCCTGTAGGAACTGGATGCCTACTCACTGTTACAAAGCGTGCTTCCATATCTTCAAAAAGGTCGTGACCGATAGACGGGGTGGTACCAACTGACAGTGCTGTTCTCATAAGATCCATAACTGAATCGAACTTATCTGTTTGAATTAGATCAACAGCTTGTTCAAGAGCGCCGCGGAAGGCCTGCTTCTTGCAAAAGTCCAGGGCTTTCTCTTTGACATATTCAAGATCACCCATGTCTGGGTTATGTCGAATGCGCTGCAGATATTCAATAATCTGGTCTCTCAAGACAGTGTCATTCCCAGTCTTAAGATCATCTCTGATTATAGAAACAAGAAGCTGGAGGGTTGGAAAATCCTTATACTTGCCATGATACTTAAAGTATCTATCAGCTAGAAACTTAAGGTATTTTAGGTCAAAAAAATCAACATTAATGACTTCAGACATTTGTTCAGCCCAAAGGCGGTCCGTTAAAAGACCTTGAACAATTTTTTCCTGGAAGGATTTTCCATAGCTTCCAAAAGAGACACTCGACTCATCGTAAGACACTTATCTTACTCCTTTATTTTACGTAAATCATGCTTAATAAGATTGCTTCTAAGTCTAAGCTTTGAACACCGATTTTAATTAACTCTCTCATCAGTGCTATCTTATTCCTGGAAGGCTCAAATGTATCTACAATATGATTAATTTGGTTCATTTGGCTTGCAGATAGATTGGTTGTATCTAAATATATTAGACCCCAATTTCTTTTTATAATATCAAAATTATCAACTACTTCTTTATACAGCTTTATTTTCTTGTCTACGTTTGCAGAGGCAGCATCAAAAACTTCTGAAATTGTAGCTTCTTTATCAGAAGTCAAGAACGGAAATCTTTTTGCAACAGATTTAAATCCGGCGCCCTTTATACCTTCAATATTATCAGAGCTATCACCGACTAAACATTTTGCTAAACAGTAATTTTCACAAGAAACGCCTGTTAGATCAAGAATGTCTTGAGATTCAACAGTCTCTTTTTTCCCGAGCCGATAAATCTTAGTCTTGTCGTTTAGAAGCTGATAGTAATCCTGGTCAGAAGAAACTATTACTTTGTTTTCATCTCGAAGTGTATACTTGCACAAGTACCCGATGACGTCATCGCACTCGCAATCACCTACGTAAACTTGACATATAGGCAATTTTTTGAGAAGCGATATCAGCGTTGCAATCTGGTGATTTTTGTTCTTATCAGTGTCTGGTATGTCGTCTTCATAGAACCTATTCATCCGCTTAGGCTTTTTGCCTTTTTTATAGCCAGGATAAATCGATCGACGTCGAGACGAGCCTCCACCTTCCCAAACAGCAACAATGCTTGTTGGAGAAAATTTATTGCATACGCCTCTTAGTGTCTTGAGGAAACCTACTATGCCACCTACATGATATCCATGAGAAGACATTTTTGGATTAGCTGCATAACATCTTATAAAAATGTTCATGCAATCTAGTACAAGTACTGTATTTTTCATCTTACTTGCCCGAAGAACCGAATCCTTTTTGGCATCGTTCAGTAGAGTTTACTTCAGAAGCTTCTACAAAAGAAGTTCTTGAGGAGGAAGTATGAGCATGAACAGGGTAGAGGACAATTTGAGCTATTCTATCTCCGGAAGTGACGTTATAGTCATTTCTTCCGCCGTTGTGAAGAATCGCACATATTTCACCTCTGTAATGAGGATCAATAATACCACCAATCGGAAAAATAGAATGATTTAAAGCTAAGCCTGATCTTCCTTCTATTTTTATTAAGATTGACTTATGAATATCATCTTCGATTGGCGTATCTGCAAGGATTAGGCCTGTTTTAACTTGGCGTGTTTCACCTGCAGGAATTGTGCATTCTTCAACAGCATAAAGGTCCCACCCTACATCACCGATGCTTTGTGTTGGAATTACCGCTAATGGGTGTGATTTTTTAACCTTTATAAAACAACTCATTTTAAATCGCTTTCGGCCAAGTCCATTGCAATTGACCTTACTTCTTCGTAGGAATCTGTGTCGACATCTTGATTAGCTTTAAAGCGCTTCACAAGAATTTCCTCGAGCATTACTTCAATATGATTAGAATACTCTGGGTTCTTTAGAACTTCTTCCATACCGCTCTTAGTAAACTTTTTCTCAACTTTGACTTCACCGGTTTTAGTATCAGAAACAGTTAGGGTTTTCCAAGCTCCTGCGCCTTCGACTGAATATGTGTTTTCACCCACAATAACATCTGCAGAAGACCTGAGTAAATCTGTTATTTGCTCATGCTCCTTTACGCCGACACCGAAATGAATCTCGAACTGGCAGGACCTAAAAGGAGGCGCTACCTTATTCTTAATAGTTTTGGCAGAAACATTGATACCCACAACATCACCGTCTTTGTTCTTGATCGGTGAGCCTGCTCCAAGTTTAATTCGGATAGAAGAATGAAAAGGAATTGCCATTCCACCAGGCGTTGTTGTCGGATCTCCATACATGACACCAATCTTAGTTCGTGTCTGATTTAGGCATATGAAAAGAGTGTTTGTATTCCCAATTACTTGAGTGATCTTTCGCATACCCCTAGAGATAGATCGTGCCTGTAGTCCAATTGTATCCTTGTCATAGTCACCTGTCAGTTCAGCTTTTGGTGAGGAAGCAGCAACAGAATCCCATACAATGGTAATCGGAACATCTTTGTTTAATCCTCGAGCCTTCATAATAGTAGACTCAGCAACTTTAAACACTTCTTCTGTGCAAGCTGTCTCAATAAAGACAAAGCGCTTAGAGACATCAACTCCGAGCAAGCCTAAGTTCTCAACAGATGTCCCGTTCTCAGTATCGATGTAAACCACAATACCCCCCATCGCCTGCGTGCTGCGGGCGATTTGGAGGGCAATGTGGGATTTACCGATCGAAGGAGGACCAAAAATCTCTACGATTCTTCCGCAAGGAAGACCTCCGGAATTTCGATTAGCTGTTAAGTAATCAAGTTGCCGAATTCCCGTAGAGACCCAGGCCTTCACATGGGTTGGAGACTCATCAACGCTGAGATTGTAGGCGATGCGACTACCGTGATCTTTGTTAAGAGATTTAATTAGGTCAGAGGTGAAGTCATCAGTCTCTGGGCTTTTTGCAGTCTTTTTTCTCGCCATGATTTACCTCAGCCTTCTAGAAGATCGGCAAATGCTTCATCAAGAGAAGTATATTGCTTACCGTCTTCTTGAGTGCTCTTTTGGTTAGTTGCAGTTGCCGTCTTAGTGGTAGCAGTCTGAGTAGTGGTGGTAGTAGTGGTAGCCGTTTGATCGGTGCCATCTGAGGACGACGATCCATTAAGCCAATCGTTGACCTTCTTTTCAATCTCTTCATAAGACTCAAGACTATAAAGCTCTTCGAGGTTCGGGAGATTGTCCAGCAAATTTTGGGTTTTGTCATCTTCGTCAGATAAGTTGGTTTGCTTTCCGCGAGGCATGACAGTAGTGGTTGCCCAATTTTGTCCAGGCTGCTTGGAAATGGTTACCTTCACATCACGACCCTCCAAAGGATCGGTGATGTCTCCATAATCAGGATCAAGCATGATAGAAAGCAGATCTTGGTAGACTCGCTTACCGAAAGACCAGAGTTGAGTACCCTTATCTTCTTGGCCGCGGATCACGACAGGTGCATAAGCACGCATCTTGGGGTACAAGCGCTTGCAAAGCTCAGCAGATTCAGGGGTTCCGTCATCGCGAAGCTTATTGATCAGCTCTTGAATTGGATCAGGCTTTCCAAATTGCTTGGGTGCAAGAATACCTCGGTTTTCACCGATGTTGTAATAGAACCAACGCTCCTTGAAAGGCTGTCCGTCGGAATCTTTCCACGGTAACAAGCGAATGGTGTATTCACCCTCATCAGGGCGCCAAAAGATCGAACTTTTCTTGGGGCCATTCCCCGAGAGCTGCGCAACCTTTCGTCGGATTGCATCAAAATCAAGTGCCATGTTTGTCTCCTTATATCTGGCAGTTTGTATGTGATAAACTTACACACAAAATCTCAGATGTTCAATGGAGACTGGAATTATTTTATTCTTCTCGGCGCGCGAGGGTACGAGCGTTCAGCTTGATGCGGCGACCGCCATACATCTTAGCTGTGAAGTCTCCTCGAGACTTCAAGGTCGAGGGGTGGTTTGAGGCACCCAGGGGCAAGGAGAAGCCGGCAACGGCTGCGGAGCCGGAAAACTCGTCCATATCGGCGCGATCAGCGTCGTCCTCTTCTTCGTCCTCATCCATAAGCTCGACTGAGAAGGCAGCAACGTCGGCGGGCATCTTTCTCTTGCGGGCTTCGGTGATCTCTTGTTGGATCATCTCTCGGATCAGCTCTCTTAGTGCCTGCTCTTCCATACTTTGCTCCTTGGCTTCGCTTACGGAAGTGGCACCAATCATTGGTTTGCCCCCGCCTTTTTTGATGTAAACACGAGTTGCGCTCGTCTTATAGTTTCCGGCTTTGCCGGGAGGACCGTCCATCTTTTTGAAGTCCTCTTTGTCTTCGTCTGTGTAGTGTGTTAAAGATCCGTCACCCATGCGACCCATAATAGAAGCTGTATACTGCCCGGTTTGTCCTGTTCTAGGCCAAGCTTGAGGTAAATTACCTAATCTATGGGCATCTGGCGGGGCGATTCGGTGAGAAGTTCCGTGTGCACCTGTTTGGGCAACTCCAGATCGTCTTTGATGCCCACGCTTGATGTACTTTGGATGAAAACGTTTCTTCATAGTGTGTATAAGTATGTCTTAAAAAGAGAAAGGAATTAGGACTCTCGTCCGGATGCCATGACTAGTTTATTAGCAGAAGAGATCACAAGTGCAAGGGTCGGTTCGCGCATTGAATACAATCTTGTGTCGTCTGTAAGACCGTCTGCTAGAAGAATAGCCAACCATTCCTCTTGAGTCAAATCAACACCAAACCTTTGTAATAAGTAGAGGGAACGGTGGGTCGCGCGCATGTGACGAAGCTCTGGGTTAAACTTGTAATTTTCCCCTAGATTCTTTTGGCGCCATTCGTTATCTTGCGGTAAATAAAGATCTTGTTCTTCATCTCCGACTTTCCCAATAAGACAAAACAGAGAGCACAGGATGATAGACTCCTTCGGGAGTTTAGCATCGTGTGCTTTTACCAGCTTATAAGATAGATCAAGAATCTTTAGAGCATGATCAAGCAGACCGCCAGGGAAAGAGTTAAAATACTCTGTTCTTTCTGAGGATGGGCATGTAACTAAGCGCTCCTCAATGTGTGTCAAAAGCTTAATGGCTGATTCTGTTCTGTCACCGAGTTTTTCGCAGAGAGTCTTAAACATCTCATAGTCTCGTTGCATTTTTTCAATATTCATGTCTATTGTCAATTTACTAGTTCTTTCTTAATATAAAAGTGTGCATCTAAATTATCTGCTTTGCTTCCAGCTTCGCACAGTGTGTCTAAAAACTTTACTTCGTCTGGCGGGCAATCTATAAGAAGCGCATCATGAAGAATAAAAATAGGTTTCATTTTCTTCCCGTGATCTTCTATCATCTGTATTATTCTGCTAAATCCTTGCAAGGCAACATCGACTGCTGATGACTGGATTAGATTGTTGTATAAAACATGTTCGGAATCGTTGCGAACTCTAATGTTTCTTCCGTAGTAGTTTTGTATAAAGCCTGCAGATGCTTGTTTTGACAGCTCTTCACGTATTACTCTTGCCCCAAAGAAATTATCAAGGTTGGACATTGTGGTTGCAGGGTCGAGCATTGTACCAGACAAGATATCTTTGACTCGCTTTTGACCCATACCATAGAGTAAAGCAATAGTAAGAAGCTTTGCAGTCTCTCTTCCAACCCGATTATCAAGTATGTTTTTGGCGACTTCTTCGTAGATATCTTTTGGAGGATTGTGACCGATCATTGAAAGTGCAAGACGAGGCTCTAAGCTTGTGTAGTCAAGCTGGATGATTCTTCCTTTATTGAACCGCGACGTTAAAATAGATCGGTGCTCTTTTTTAAGAGTTAAAATCTGTGGGCCTTTTCGAACTGTTAGTCGACCAGTATTAGTAGAAGTAAATCCGTATACTGTCTTTCTTGAAAACCCGTTTGTTGGAGAAAAGCTTTGTATAACATTCTTATTAGGTGTTAACGGGTCCGCCATAAGCTTTTGATATGCAGAGTCATCTATTTTTACTGGCCAGAGCTTCTGGGATGCTCTCTGTGCTTTGATTAAGTAGTTTTGATAGTATCTATACTGGTCGCTGGATGAAATTGATCTGGAGTCATCTACGATCCTCTGGATAAACCTCTTGAAAACATTTACAGGGACAGCTTGATGCCACGGAATATTTTCTTGCACGCCAGTGACTTTTAATGCTTCAACATATTCTTTGCCCGGAGTGAGCACCAGCTCTTTTCCC
>TARA_R110001592_G_scaffold45986_2_pt1 | contig 28060 bp, 23 predicted proteins | sample TARA_R110001592 | Tara Oceans TARA_R110001592 (sample SAMEA4398387) | marine metagenome | biome: Polar Biome; feature: [SRF] surface water layer (ENVO:00010504); material: water (ENVO:00002006), including particulate matter (ENVO:01000060) such as... | depth 5 m | reverse complement strand
TTCGTCTCTAGATACTATTCAAGATGAAGGTGTTGAGGAAGCTTGGGTTAAATTAGCAGAGCAACGCTTTAATCAATTAGAAACAGGTGAGGTTAATGGTGTATCTTGGGGTGAGATAAAGAAAGATATAAGGGGAGAGTAATTGAAAAATCTCATTTTTCACCCGGAAGTGAAAGAGGCAATAATGAAAAAGATATTCGATACCTTATAGGGTGAGCTTGCGCACCATAATAGGCCTCATCGTAGTAGTTGTTACACATAGTCTGGTGCGCAGGCACACCCTATAAAGTAAGCCTGACTGGCTTAAGTAAGTGGCATTCGCATCTTAGCTAATCAAATTTTCATTGTTGTAATTATGCACAATAAGCGAAAGCCAAAATGCTGGCACGATCGCAGACAATAATGAGATCAACCTTATCCACTATTCTACATAAAACAAAGTTGCATTTTTTTTAGCTAATGCGGTGCTTGTTCCCTGTTCAATGTAAGACCCTCATCGGTATGATAAATGTCGAGTGTTAGAAATAAAAGTTTACATTTGTCTGCAATACGGTAGTCGCTATTCAAAATAAATGCTAAATTACGCGCCTTAAAATCAGCCATTGGATAATGGAAACAGAAAACATGATTTCGCAGCGTTTCCGAAAAGTACACGTCTTCGTGCTTTTATATTGTTAGCTCTTGAACTTTCTAGTATGAGTCGAGAAAATGTATTTAAGGTCTTCAGTTCCGCGTAAGGCAGCTGAAAAAAATCTAAACCAATAAATCGGTTGGCCGTTGTTTTAAGGCTTCTATTTATTGTTGGAATGTGGCTCACCTTAATTGGGCTTATTCGATATTTTAAATTAAGCAAACAAAATTAGAGTTGATCGTATTATTTATGAATATTAAAGATTTTAAAATAGCTATTATTGGTTTGGGTTATGTGGGCTTACCTTTAGCTGTAGAGTTTGGGAAAAAATACCAAACCTTGGGTTTCGATATTAGTCAATCGCGAGTGAATGAGCTTAGAAATGGTAAAGACAGTACGCTTGAAGTTAGTGCTGCTGAATTAGCTGAAATCACAAATCTTTCTTACTCTAATGATGTTGATGATCTCCAAAGTTCAAATATTTATATTGTTACAGTACCCACTCCGATAGATCAGCATAAACAACCTGATTTAACGCCGCTGATTAAAGCCAGCGAAATGCTAGGCAGTGTTGTTAGCAAAGGTGATATTATTATTTATGAATCTACCGTATATCCCGGCGCTACGGAAGAGGTATGCATTCCAGTCGTAGAAAAGGTATCAGGTCTTATATTTAATAAGGATTTTTTTGCTGGCTATTCACCTGAGCGAATTAATCCGGGCGATAAAGAGCATCGGGTTACTAATATATTAAAAGTGACTTCTGGCTCGACTCCTGAAATAGCCGAGCTAGTGGATCAGCTTTATCGCTCCATTATTATAGCGGGTACGCATAAAGCTAGCTCTATTAAAGTTGCGGAAGCAGCCAAAGTTATTGAAAACACGCAGCGTGATGTCAATATTGCCTTAATTAATGAGCTCTCCATTATTTTCAATAAGTTAAATATTGATACTTTGGAGGTGTTAGAGGCGGCAGGCACTAAATGGAATTTCTTGCCTTTTCGCCCAGGTCTTGTGGGTGGGCACTGTATTGGAGTGGATCCTTATTACTTGACTCACAAAGCTCAGGCAGTGGGTTACCAGCCAGAAATGATACTGGCTGGTCGTCGTATTAATGATGGTATGGGGCGATATGTAGTCTCACAGCTTGTTAAAAAGATGTTAAAAAAGCGTATTCACGTTGATGGTGCTAATGTGCTGATAATGGGGCTTACTTTTAAAGAAAACTGTCCCGACCTACGTAATACCAAAGTGGTTGATATTATTAATGAGCTTAAAGAATACAATATCAACGTTGATGTAGTGGATCCATGGTGTTCTGCTGAAGGTGTGATGCGAGAGTACGGTTTGAATTTGACTCAAAATCCGGACAAAGAGCATTATGATGCAATTATCCTTGCGGTTGCTCATGATGAATTTAAAGCGATGGGTGCTGAGAAAATACGAATGTTAGGTAAAAAACAGAATATATTTTATGACCTTAAATACGTGCTTGCGAAAGAAGATGTAGATATGCGCCTATAAAGGAATGGTATTTTTCATATATCATTTTTTTAGCCCTCAATTTGAGGTTTGAATAGAGTTAAAATAGTTGGACATAAAGTGACACCTTACGAACATATTAAGCAAGATTTAATATTGAATACAAAAATATGGCTAGTAACAGGTGTTGCAGGCTTTATAGGTTCAAACTTACTTGAAGCCCTCTTGTTGTTAAACCAAAGGGTTGTGGGTTTGGATAATTTTGCAACCGGCCATCAACGTAACCTTGATGAGGTAGAAGGTTTAGTCTCTGAAGAGCAATGGCATAATTTTACCTTTATCAAAGGCGATATCAGAGATGCTGAAACCTGTAAAAAAGCGGTGTCAGGTGTCGATTACGTATTACATCAAGCGGCATTAGGTTCTGTTCCTCGCTCAATTGCTGATCCAATTACTACCAATTCTGCTAATGTCACTGGTTTTCTGAACATGCTTCAATCTTCAAAAGAAGAAGGCGTGAAAAGTTTTACCTATGCTGCGAGCAGTTCCACCTATGGCGATCACCCGGCCTTACCCAAAGTAGAAGCTAATATAGGCAACCCTCTATCGCCTTATGCTGTCACCAAATATGTGAATGAATTATATGCAGATGTATTTGCTCGTACATATGATTTTAAATCTATTGGTTTGCGTTACTTTAATGTCTTTGGAAAAAGACAAGATCCTGACGGAGCCTACGCGGCGGTGATTCCGAAATGGACCGCCTCATTGATCAAGAATGAAGAGATATACATAAATGGTGATGGCGAGACTAGCCGTGATTTTTGTTTTATTGAAAACACAGTGCAAATGAATATCTTGGCGGCTACCGCATCGGAAGAAGCCAAAAATCAGGTCTATAACGTAGCAGTAGGTGATCGGACAACGCTGAACAACTTATTTAATTCGATTAAAGCGGCTCTTCAAGAAAACAAAATACTTGCAGGTATTGAGCCTACTTACCGGGATTTTCGTGCAGGCGATGTACGTCATTCTCAAGCAGATATCAGTAAAGCAGTTAATTTCTTGGGTTACACCCCGGAATTCAAAATACTTGATGGCTTGCAGAAGGCAATGCCCTGGTATGTTCAGTTTATCGCTAACCACAAATAAAATGCTCGTAACTTGAGTTTCAATTTATGATATATCCTTGCCGATATGCGCTGAAGAATTTGGGTTTTGTAACTGAAATCTAGCTAAAAAATCATAAAAGCTCACTAGCTTACTAGAAGCTAAATGAAATAAGTGCTAAATTACGCGCCTTAAAATAAGCCACTGGATAATGGAATCAGGAATGATCAAGCCGCAGTATTTTCCTAAAAAGCGTTTAAAGCCCTCCGCTTTATTTCATTTTCTCGCGACTTTCTTAATATTACTTACCAGTGTTTCTGCTTTTTCAATTCAGCCAACTGCCCAACAGTTAGCGCAGTTCAAGAATATGTCGCCTGCGGAGCAATCTAGCTTAGCTCAACAATTTGGTGTGACTATTCCAAACCCAGGTCAGCAAGCTTTGGCGCCTGTCGTTGTTCAGTCTGACACAGTGATGGTGCGTGAGACATTGCCTGAGACAATGCCTGAGACAATGCCTGAGACAATGCCTGAGCCTGAAGTCAAGACCAATGCTCAGGTCTTAGGTAAGGCCTTGAAGTCTTTTGGTTATGATCTCTTTGCAGGAAACCCTACCTCTTTTACACCCGTGAATGATATTCCGGTCTCGTCTGATTATATCTTAGGCGCAGGTGACTCCTTAAAGGTGAACCTTTATGGTAAAGAAAGCCAATTCTTTGAGTTGCTTATTGATCAAGAAGGGCAAGCGCAGCTGCCAAACTTAGGCCCAATTAGTCTTGCAGGTTTAAGCTTTTCAGAAGCGAAAAAGAAAATAGCCGCCACGATTAATCAAAAAATGATTGGCGTGACAGCTAGTGTGTCTATGGGTCAACTTCGTTCTATTCGGGTATTTGTATTAGGCGAGGCCTATATGCCAGGCTCATACGTCATTAGCCCGCTATCAACTATAACCAATGCCTTGGTGTTAAGTGGTGGTGTTTCTGAGCTTGGAAGTCTTCGAAATATTCAATTAAAACGTAAAGGCAAGTTAATCCACTCCTTGGATCTGTATGACTTGTTACTCAAAGGTGATACCAGTGATGATGCACAGCTCCAGTCTGGTGATGTCGTGTTTATTCCACCCGTTGGTGCAACCGTAGGTATTAAAGGAGAGGTTCGTCGCCCGGCCTTTTATGAACTGAAAGGTAAAGAAGCTATTTCTAACTTGGTTAGCTATTCAGGTGGCTTGTTGTCTTCTGCCAGCCCAACTATTTCAAAAATAGAGCGTTTTGGTAAAGAGGATAAAAAAGCCTTGATTGATATTGATATAGCTAAGTCGGCTAACGTCGAGCTCAAGAATGGTGATTTACTGAGCGTGCCTAAAAACCTTGGGCTACTTAAAGATATTGTAATTGTATCTGGCGAGGTTTATCGCCCTGGTAAGCAAAATTGGCGTAAAGGTTTGTATTTAAGTGAGGCAGTGGATACAGCAGGTTTAAGGCCGGAAACAGATTTGAAGTATGGTTTACTTAAGCGCTACAAGCCCGATGGTAAATTTATTGTATCGACATTCAGTCTTTCAGATTTATTTGAATATCATGTCTCGTCTGGCGCCTACCAAAAGCGCGGAAACACAAATGCAGATGTATTGCTGGATCCTTTGGACGAAATAATTTTGATGTCTTGGCAAGGTAGTGAAAGGCAGGAGAAACAAAATGAACTTGTTGGGCAGTTGCGTCAACAAACAGAAGCTGGTGAAAAAGCGCGCTATCTAGAAGTGGAAGGAGAGGCCCGGTTTCCTGGTACTTATCCGCTTACCTCAGGTTTGAATTTGTCCGAAACTTTGTCGCTTGCAGGCGTAGAACTGACTACCGATATGAATTACGCTTTGCTAGTCAGGCAGCCAGAGAGACATCAGTGGCAACTGGTTTCTTTTGAACCCATAGATGTTTTGGCTGGAGTATCTGAAGTCGCTAAACTGGTCATGCAGCCTTTGGATAGAATCGTTTTGTTTTCTAAGCTGGAAGAGAATCGTCAGGCGCAGTTAGAAGGTATTATTACCACATTGCAAAAGCAGGCAGATATTCGCACCCCGCTTAAACAAGTGACAGTTTCCGGAAATGTTCGTTATCCAGGGAATTATCCTTTATCAGAAGACATGAGCGTTCATAAACTGATTTATGCTGCGGGTGGCTTAACTGAGCAAGCCTTTCAGCTATATGCAGAAATAAACCGAACTGAATTGAACGCCAGCCAAATGCTTTTTCAAAGCAGGCTAAATCTGGATTTATCCAGTGAACAATCCTTAAGTGCCCCGCTTCAATCACGCGATGTACTTCAAATTAAAACTATTCCAAATTGGGCGGAAAGAAAAAGTGTTCTTATTGAAGGTGAAGTCCGTTTTCCAGGTACTTACTCCATCGATAAAACGGATACTTTGGCAACGGTCATCGAAAGAGCGGGTGGCTTGACAGAATATGCTTATGCGTCAGGTGCAATGTTTACTCGAGTGACATTAAAAGCGCAACAAGCTCAACAATTAGCTGAAATGCAAGAACGTTTAGAGTCTGATATTGCAAAGGTTAAATTAGTAGCTTCGAATCAAAGCACTAGTGGTGGCAAGTCATCTGATCTTAATGAAGCACAGAAGCTGTTAGAACAGCTAAAAACTACCCCAGCAACAGGTCGCTTGGTTATTGATTTAAATAAGGTGATAAATAAAACTGAAGAATACGTAATCTCGCTTGAAAATGGCGATAAATTGGTAATTCCAAGAAAGAAAAATTCGGTTACCATTGTTGGTGAGGTGCAGTGGCCTATCTCTCAAGTCTATGAAAATGAGCTCAGCTATTTAGATTATATATTTCGCAGCGGTGGATTAACCAATAAAGCTGATGAAGATCGCATTTACATTATTAAAGCAAATGGTGGGGTTCATATTCCTGAAGCGTCTAATTGGTTTGCGAGTAATCATCAAACACTGGAGCCGGGTGATACCATTGTTGTGCCACTAGATGCAGAAAAGGTTGATGAAGTTATTCTATGGCGCGATATGAGTCAGATTTTCTATCAGATAGCTCTAGGTGTCGTGGCTGTGGGTAGTTTGTAGTCTTTATTAAGTAAAGTCTTCGGCCTGAAATTATCATAATTGAGTAGTATGACGTGTCAAAAGAAAACCTAAAAGATCAAGAGCGAGAAAAAACAAACGCTATAGCAAATGCAGCGCCACAGTCGAATGCCGCTCAAGATGATGAAATAGATTTGCGTGAACTTGCTCGAGCTATCTGGCAGGGGAAATGGCTCATTATGTTGGTAACCTTTGTGTTTGCAGTGACGGGTGTGTTTTATGCACTATCCTTGCCTGATATCTACAAATCTGAAGCGCTACTTGCACCAGCATCAGATAGCTCGGGAATGAAAGTGTCTGGTCAGTTAGGTGGTTTGGCTGCTCTTGCAGGCGTAAATTTAGGTGGTTCAGGTGGTGGAGACAAAACCGCACTTGCCATTGAGGTATTAAAGTCGCGAGAGTTCATTGGTCGATTTATTGAAAAGTATGATCTTTTTGTTCCAGTAATGGCAGCTGAATCATGGAACAGGCATGATGACGCTCTTCAACTCAACCCTGAATTATACAATACAGTATCCCAAAAGTGGGTTAGGGAAGTTAAGCTGCCCTACAAACCAAAGCCTTCAATTTTAGAAGTGTATGAATCCCTTTCGAACCTCCTGAGTGTTTCACAAGACAAAGCAACAGGAATGATAAAACTCTCAATCGAGCATTTTTCACCTTATTTAGCTAAAAAATGGGTCGATTTGCTAATAAAAGAAATCAATAAGGAAATGCGAGAAAGGGACCTGGATGAGGCGCAAAGCAGTATGAATTATTTAAAGGAACAAATCTCACAAACTGATATAGCGGATGTAAGAAGTATGTTGTTTTCGCTGATAGAGGAGCAGACTAAAACAGTGATGCTGGCCAGTGTGCGAGATGAATATGTATTTAAAACGGTTGATCAGGCAGTTGTAGCGGAAAAAAAGGCCAAGCCAAAACGTGCATTGATTGTGGCGTTATCAGTTATGCTTGGGGGAATGTTGTCGGTAATGCTGGTCCTGATACGTTATTTTTCTAGAACTAAATAATCTAGTCATGGTATGGGAATTTATTTCCTCAGTTAATTAAAGTATTCACAGTTAAAAGAATATTGAGTGATTAATTTTTAAAAGGTAAAAAAATGATGAAAAATTTTGCGTTAATTGGTGCAGCGGGCTATATCGCCCCACGCCATATGAAAGCCATCAAAGAAACGGGAAATAAGTTAGTTGCCGCCTTAGATAAAAATGATTCCGTCGGAATTATTGATAGCCACTTTCCAGATGCTGATTTTTTTACTGAATTTGAGCGTTTCGATCGTCATATTGATAAATTGAAGCGAAAAAATGAAGGCAGGCAGGTAGACTATGTGTCTATTTGCTCGCCGAATTACTTGCATGATTCACATATGCGCTTTGCCTTACGCGCTGGGGCAGATGCCATTTGTGAAAAACCCCTAGTATTAAATCCTTGGAATATAGATGGTCTTCAGGAAATTGAAAAAGAAACGGGTAAAAAAGTTAATACGATCCTTCAACTCCGAGTCCATCCTTCGATTATTGCCTTAAAAGATAAAGTAGCAAAAACCCCTAATGATACGAAATTTGATGTTGATTTGACTTATATCACCTCTCGCGGGCATTGGTATTTGCAATCTTGGAAGGGTGATGAGAAAAAGTCAGGAGGTATTTCGACAAATATTGGCGTGCATTTTTATGACATGCTGCATTTTGTTTTTGGTGCCTTACAGGGTAATACTGTGCACTTGAATACACCCACTAAAGCAGCAGGTTACCTGGAATATGAAAAAGCACGTGTGAGGTGGTTCTTGTCGATAGACATAAATGATGTGCCAGCAGATGTTCGTGCTAAAGGTCAGCGTACCTACCGTTCAATCACTGCCGATGGTGAGTCGATAGAGTTTTCAGATGGTTTTACCGATCTTCACACAATCAGTTATCAGCAAATATTGGCTGGGAATGGTTTTGGCTTAGAAGAAAACCGAGTGGCAATAGAAACCGTTGCGCATATTCGCAATGCTGAGATAGCAGCACTCACAGGTGATTATCATCCCTTTATTAAGAAGCTAGTTTAAGAATTATGGCTAATTATTACATTCACCCCAGCGCTATTGTTGATGATGGCGCGCAAATCGGAAACGATAGCCGTGTTTGGCACTTTGTTCATGTTTGTCCTCAGGCGGTTATTGGTGAGCGATGTTCACTGGGGCAAAATGTATTTGTGGGCAACAAAGTAAGCATTGGTAATGACTGTAAAATTCAGAATAACGTGTCTGTCTACGACAACGTTACGCTGGAGGATGGTGTGTTCTGTGGCCCAAGTATGGTGTTTACCAATGTGTATAACCCTCGTTCCTTTGTTGAAAGGAAAAATGAGTATCGAAATACCATGGTTAAGCGTGGCGCAACATTAGGCGCAAATTGCACGATCGTATGTGGTGTTTCGATAGGGGCTTTCGCGTTTGTCGGGGCCGGTGCTGTGATTAATAAAGATGTTCCTGATTACGCTCTTATGGTAGGAGTACCTGCAAAGCAGGTTGGTTGGATGAATGAATATGGTGAGCGTTTGGATTTACCCTTAACCGGTAATGCCGAATCAATCTGTGAGCATACTGGTGATAAGTATGTGCTTTGTCAGAATAGTGTCGTTAAAGAGAGTTAAGTATGCAGTTTATTGATTTAGCAGCGCAGTATCAGCATTTAAAAACTAAGATCGATAAACGCATACAAACAGTGCTGGATCATGGCCAATACATTATGGGTCCTGAGGTAGCAGAACTTGAAGCAAAACTCGCGGAATATGTCGGAGTTAAGCATTGTATTAGTTGCGCCAATGGTACTGATGCGCTGCAACTAACCATGATGATATTAAATATACAACCGGGTGATGCAGTGTTCTGCCCGACCTTTACTTTTTTTGCCACAGCAGAAGTTATTGGTTTGGCTGGTGCTACACCGGTATTTGTTGACTCAGATGAGCGCACATTCAATATTTGTCCGATAGACTTGGAAAAAAGAATTCAGCAGGTTTCAACCGAGGGTAAATTAACGCCTAAAGCGATTATTGCCGTTGATTTATTTGGTCTACCCGCAAATTATCCTGAGTTAGAGGCTATTGCCGCAAAGTATGAACTTAAACTAATTGAAGATGCGGCACAAGGTTTTGGCGGGGAGATTAATGGAAAGCGCGCGGGAAGTTTTGGCCACATTGCTACCACTAGTTTTTTTCCTGCTAAACCATTGGGATGCTATGGAGACGGTGGAGCGGTATTTACTAATAGTGACGAATACGCTGCGTTGTTCCGCTCATACCGGGTACATGGCAAAGGAAAAGATAAATACGATAATGTGCGAATTGGTATTAACAGTCGGTTAGATACAATTCAGGCTGCCATTTTATTGGAAAAATTAGCAGAATTTCCATCTGAACTTATTGCTCGGAATCAGTTGGCTCAGCGTTACAATGCTGAATTAGCAACTACTTTTGTAACTCCATATATCCCCGAAGGATATCTTAGTTCCTGGGCGCAATACACGGTTGTTAGCGAAAAACGTGATGTAGATATGGCGCAATTCAAAGGAAAAGGCGTGCCTACCATGATTTACTATGGGACGTGTATGCATCAGCAAACGGCGTTTGCCCAACTGGGTTATACCGACATGGAGTTGCCTGTAGCGTCACGATTGGCTAAGCAAGTTTTTAGCTTACCGATGCATCCATATATGAATTTAGTTTAAAAAAGCATAATGATAAATATAGGAAGTTTCAAATAATTACAAGGCTTATATTATAAAATTCATATGATCAGAATTAAATCTTAAGAAACTATCGGCAGAACGTTTAGTGTACAAAATGCTATATAGTCCAGAGCTTTTGTTATTTCAGCATTTTTCAGGACCAAAAAGTAGTCAGGACCAATAGAATGCCAAGAATAATAAAACCAAAATCTGATTTTAGTCGCAACGTCTTGACTTTAATGACAGGTACAACAATCGCGCAAGCCTTACCGATGGCAGCTGCACCAATCTTAACGCGAATTTATACGCCGGAAGATTTCGGCATATTTGCACTATATTTTTCGATAGTAAGTATTTTAGGAGTGTTAGTGACGGCTCGATATGAGCTCGCTATTGTACTACCCAAAAGAAGGGATGATGCGTATCAGCTAGTCATATTGTCTTGGGTGATATCAACATTCGTAAGTCTGATTACCTGGTTTATGATCTGGTTGTTTGAAAGGCAAATAGCATCAATATTAGATAATCCGGTCATTACAAGCTGGTTGTACTGGATACCACTCAGCATTTTTTTAATGGGTGTATATCAATCACTTTACTATTGGTTTAACCGTGAAAAAGCATATAAAAATATGTCAGAAAGTCGGATCATTCAGAGTTCAGTGACGTTATCCACACAAATTGGTTTCGGTTTTTTAACCAAACTATCTGCTTTAGGATTGATATTAGGCCAGGTAATAGGTCAGACATTGGCTACTATTTACATGAGCCATAAATTTTTTAAACAAACCAAAGAGCGTCATTCGCCGAATAGATTAAAGCAATTATTTCTTGCTAAGCGTTACATTAACTTTCCGAAGTTTCTATTGATTTCACATTCGATGAACGCTACTAGTATGCAGCTGCCTGTGATTTTTTTTAACATATTATTCACGTCGTCTGTAGCAGGTTTTTATCTTTTAACCCAGCGCGTGATTGGCACGCCGATAACTATTGTGGGTGGTGCTATTGGTGATGTTTTCCGTGAAAGCGCTAGTAAAGCTTATGCCGAACGTGGGGAGTGTGTAAGTGAATATAAAAGTACGCTAAACAAACTAATGATGATTTCGATACTTCCATTTGTGATATTTTTATTTATAGCCCCTGACTTATTTGCAATAATTTTTGGCGAAAGTTGGAGTGAAGCAGGAAAATATGCTCAAATTTTAACACCAATGTTTTTCTTACAGTTCATTTCAAATCCTATGTCAAATATGTATCTGATTGCAGAAAAGCAAAAGAAAGATTTATATCTTAATATTATCTTATTCATTGTAAATATATTTCCTTTTTTGTTAGCTCTACACCTTCCAATGTCAGTTGAAACTATCATTATATGTTTTTCTCTTCTTTATTCTCTGATATACACTGCTAACCTGATTGTGACTTTTAATTTTGCGAAAGGCCGTTGATGAAAAAATTACTTAAATTAATTTATTTAGGGTTTAGGCAAATATTTATACCCCATATTTATCGGACTGCGAATAGTGCTGCACCGATAACACTGACTAATTTATTTTATCAAAAAATACTTAGGATTAATGGTAGTGCTTATTGGCCTATGCACTATACAAGCAAAGTATCTGGCGTTGAAAACATTAAAATTGGTATAGGTACAGCACCGGGATTATCTCCAGGTTGTTATATCCAGGGATTAGGGAAAATTTATATAGGTGATTATACTATTGTTGCTCCTAATGTCGGTATAATTAGTGCGAATCATGAAATTACAGATTACCGAAAACACAAAGAGGGGGTAGTAAGAATAGGCAGTTACTGTTGGATTGGAATGAATGCAGTGGTCATGCCAAATGTTATTTTAGGAGACTACACTATTGTTGCTGCAGGAGCTATTGTAACTAAATCATTTGAAAATGGTTATTGTGTTGTTGCAGGAAATCCTGCGCGTGTAATCAAACAACTGGATAAAACTGCGTGTATGCATTACCAAAACGAATATAAGTACTATGGATACTTACCGGCAGAAGTTTTTCCTAAATTTCAAGAGCGGAACCTGTCTCCGTGATAGGAGTTTTTCTTTTTGTAGGCTTTTGATTTTGTTTTGCCAATTTATTTTTTTTAAAAACTATTTTTATTGTTATTCAAAGTTCAGTCTATGCAATATGTTTATAGTTATTTGACAATAAACCTGTCTTTATCCACGTAGTCTGACAAAAGTGTTTTGCTTGGTCTATTGGAATGGTTTATGAGTCTGATTATGATTTTTTAGTGTAACCTAACCTATGATACAAACTATAGGCTCTCATTCTATTTTTCTAAAAATGAAGAATTATCAATAAGAGTTATTAGCCAACCAATAGACCTCAGAGCTAAAAATTATATTTTGACACGTGTCTATCGAATAAACTGTAATATTTAGTTAAGGCAGAATAACAATGAGCAATACTTCAGAAGAAGGAACGTTGACAAAGGGCGGAAAAAAATATTCGTCAATCGAAACTGAAATTGGAACTATTGATGGTTTAAAAAACGAAGTTAATTACAAAGCAGGCCTTAAGGTTTTGCTCATAACTCAAGGCATTACACGTCTAGTCGAACCTCTTTTAAAAAGTAGGCACCAAGTGATCGGTGTTTTGGAGTCAGCTCCTCGTCAGCAAGAGAATCGCTCAACTCTTAATTCTTTGTTAGTGATTCCTCGTCTTGTTTATTCAAAGCTGAGGTCTCGTGAATTAAGTCTAGAAGAGAAAGCGGAGATTGAAGGGATACCATATCGGCTAATGGCATCTAGTGATGAACCTGGCTTGGTCGAATGGGTACAGAAATTAAAACCCGATATCATTGTTGTATTTAGTATGTCGCAATTATTAAGCGAAAAGGTTTTTTCCATACCTGATTTTGGTGCAATTAATTTACATCCTTCGTTTCTCCCTGAATACAGAGGGCCGAACCCCGACTTCTGGCAATACTACAATATGGAAATGAATCCTGGTATCACGGTGCATTACATTGATAAAGGAGAAGATACGGGCGATATTATTTTTCAGGAACGTACTCATATCCCACTTGGTACAAAATCTCCCGTGAGACTCAATGGCTTGGTTGGTGAAAATGGCGTAACCATTGTATTAAAAGCTTTAGACGCAATACAGACAGGAACCAGTCCAAGAATTAAGCAGCCTGCAAAAAGTCCTACAGCGAAAGCTAGACACTTAAAGGCTGCTGAGCATAAAACCATAATAGATTGGCATAACTGGCCAATTGAAAGAATATGGCATGTCTTACGTGGTACCGAACAGTGGTTAGATGCGTTACCACAGCCAAAAAGCATGTGGACGGGACACCGTTGGATGATCGATGAATTTGAAAAGCGGGTAACAGACTCTACAGAGATAGGCGAAGTCGCAAAAAAAAATGGACGATATTGTGTGACTTGTCGAGATGGGTATATTTATTTATCCCGGAAGTTTAATTTAAAAATTTTAATTATGAGTTTGTTGAGAAGATGACTAACAAAGAAAAATATCTTTTATTTTGTGAACAAGAAAGAAGCATTCCTATTTTCAGTCAAGCTTGGTGGTTAAATACCGTGGCTGGTGATGTTTGGGATGTTTGTCTGTTAGAAAACGGAGAGGGTGTATTAGCTACCATGCCATATGTTATGAGCAGTGGTTCTTATGGCTTTGTGTATTTGTCACATCCTCGATTGACACCGGTTTTAGGTCCTTGGTTGAAACCTGCGAAAGGAAAATACAGCAAAATGCTCTCTCAGCAAAAAGACTGGCTTCAAGCGCTGATTGAACAACTTCCGAAATATGATTACTTCAATCAAAATTGGCATTACTCGCAAACAAATTGGTTGCCATTGTATTGGAAGAATTTCGAACAAACGACAAAGTATACTTACGTGCTTGAAGACCTGTCAGATAATAATAAACTTTGGAATGATTTAGATTCAAGTTTAAGAACTCAAATTCGCAAAGCTGAAAAGGCTGGTTTAGTAGTAAGAAATGATTTGCCTATTGAAGATTTTATAGCATTAAATGAAATGACGTTTTTGCGGCAAGGTATGAAAATGCCAGATTCTGAGAGTTTTATTAAAATGTTTGCAGAAAAAGCGCAAGAGCGTAATCAGTGTATGTGGTTTATTGCAAAAGATGATAAAGACCAAAACCATGCAGGTGTTTTAATAGTTTGGGACGAACAGTCTGCTTATTATTTGATGGGTGGGGGGAATCCAGACCTTCGTACTAGCGGTGCTGCTAGTTTGTGTATGTGGGAAGCCATTAAGTTTGCAAGTACTGTGTCAGAAAAATTTGATTTTGAAGGTTCGATGCTTGAATCAGTTGAACGTTTTTTTAGGGGGTTTGGTGCGGTTCAGAAACAATACTTTTCAGTAACACACAAACCTTCAAAAACGTTGAATATAATTCAGGATGTAAGGAAGATTTTCAGGCATCTCTTTTAAATAAAAACTCACATTATGCAATTTTTTCTTTAAAAAAAGTACTTACATCGTTGTTTTTAATAGAGAACATGAAAATTAATTTTCCATATCTATACACTGTAGATTAAATTTTAATTCCTATTATTTAAATATTTAGTATTTAAATATTGATGTTAATATGGCATTAATTAAATTTTTGCATTGATTTTGTTCGGGTTTTTAACATGTTCGAAGACGGTTAATACAAAAAGACGTCAAAGTAATATTTTAAGTCATTAAGAAATGTAAGAGGGCGGTTTTGTTACTAGTTAAAATTCCAAAAGTCTGCCAGAATGAACAACGTTACTCATTAGAAGTATTACTTGGTGAGTTTTTGGGGTTAACGTACTATGTTGAAGAGTTCGAAGGCAAATTTATAGAAATATCAAAGTCCTCCAGTGAATTTGGCATCGATGTACTGCAGAGTTTTCCTAGCTTGACGCTGGATGCAAGTTTTTTTCATACAGCTCATAAATTTTGGTTAAAGCACGAATCCATGCCTGTGTTTCCTTTGGATTTATGGCTCCCCTCTGGATCAGGTATTGACGCCAATCTAGTCAACGCTTCTGTTCCTGTGCTTTACGGTAAACAAGGCCTTGTCAGAAACGGTCTTAATGTTCATGTTAATCTGGATGTATTCGGCAGTGCATTTTTCATGCTGTCGCGATATGAAGAATTAGTTACAACTGACCGTGACAGTCATGATCGTTTTCCAGCATGGGCGTCAGTTGCACATAAATCTGATTTTTTAGATCGTCCAATCGTAAATGAATACCTTGAAATTCTTTGGCAATGCTTGAAGAGTATGTGGCCGGACTTAGTTAGGAAATCTCATTTTAAAAAAAACATCATCACTTGCGATTGCGACCATCCATTCGATAACTCTATTTACTCTTTTAATCTTGCAGCTAGGAAAGTAGTTCGTTTGCTACTTGTTGATAAGCAACCTATTGCTGCTTCAAAAGCAGCTTGGAATTATCTGGCTGCAAAGTTGAATTTAAAAGTCAACGATGTCTACAAAAACACGATTGTCTGGATGATGGACGTTAATGAAGCGCAGGGAAATAGTGTCTCTTTTTATTTTATTCCTGTTAAAACTTCCGAGCTTGATGGATTAGTAGATTTTAACTCGAGTAGAATTAGAAAACTTTTGCGTGAGATTTCTGAACGTGGTCATGAAATAGGCGTGCATCCCGGATATGAAACATACACAAACTCATACAATTTTAACCTGTCCGTTTATGTCCTAAAAAAAGTTTTGGAGGAAGAGGGTATAGAACAGAAAGAGTTAGGTGGGCGCCAACATTATTTAAGATGGGACACAGCTAAAACAGGTAATATGGTTCAAGATAGCGGTTTAGTTTATGATTCATCGCTATCATTTGCTGATAAAGCGGGCTTCAGATGTGGTGTGTGTTATGAGTTTACCATGTATAACTTGGGTAACAGAAGGCCATTCAACCTTAAGCAGAAACCGTTAATAGTTATGGAGTGTACAGTTATAGATGCACGCTACGAGGCGCTAGGCTATTCAAAACAAGCAATTCAGCGTTTTGATTACTTTAAAAAAGTGTGTCATCAGTTTAATGGAACTTTTACCCTTCTTTGGCATAATTGCCATTTGGGAAAACAAGACAAAGAGATTTATAGATGTTTGATTAAGCTAGATTAGAATATGAGTAGTGATTATTTAAGTCCGCAAAATAATTTTAGGAAACAAAATGTGTGGAGTTTTTGGAATTATTAGTCAAGAAGGCTATACAACAAGAGAACGGGCATTAGAGTTGGTTGGATGCGAAATTCAGCCAAGGTATCAAAATATTCGATGGTATTTAGATGCATTATACATAGATTTTACTGACGTAATTAACGTCATCAACAGAACGCCTAAGTAATATGAAAATAAATAAAATTGAGCCCTCTTTTACTGATGAAACAAAAACGCTATGTGTGGTTCTCACAGTAAGCAATTGGGATGAAGCTCCCAGAATGAGGCATGCAGTAACTAATCAGTTGGTAAGAAAGTTCAATGTTTTATACGTTCAACTTTTTCAAAAAAAAGGCGTTAAAAGGCGACAAGAGAAGATCAATGATAACTTGATAATTGTTCAAGCAGGTTTTGGTTTTCCTGGAATTGGCAGAATATTTAAATATTTGCCTATTCTCCACGGTGCGTATAATAAGTTAATCGCAAAGCAGATAAGACGCAAAATAAAGAGTGTTACAAGTACAAACTCATCTATTTTAATCAACTTTCAATATGACTTTCCAGAAATTAACGCAGTCGATATCTTTACCAGAAAAATATACTATTGTAATGATGATTTTGTGAATCAAGATGTAAATAGCTCGAAAGCTGAAGTAGCAAGAAAAGATGACCTTCAAGCTAGAGTTGTTAAAGGCTCGACGGAGGTAATAACTGTAAGCTATCCTCTTCAAGAACAATTTGCTAAATATGGAAAAAAGACACACGTAATTCTGTCAGGGCACAATTTTGACCTTAATATCTCTAGAAACTTTGCAGTTAGCAAAGATGAAATAATTAAGGTGTGTTACTTGGGGTTTTTAAATAGTGGCATTGCAATTGATTGGTTAAAATACATTTTAGAAAATAATAAAATATATCTGACAGTTATTGGTCCAATAGAGGTCCCAGGCTTCAGAGAGTTTATTGAACAAGCTTCGAATGCAAAACATATAGAGTTCCTGACTGGAAATAATCTGCAATTTGAAATGCTCAAACATGATGTTTTATTGATGCCATACTCTTCACCCGTCGCAAATGCTGTGACCACGGTTCCAGCCAAACTCTTTCAGTATTTAGCGGTTGGGAAACCTATCGTCTCAAGTTCACTGCAAAATTTGATTTCGCTGCCAGATGGGTTCGTTTATAAATCGGAGAGTAAAGAGAGCTTTTTGAAAAATATTCTTGTGTCAAATGCTGCAGACAATGACGGAGCAAGAAATGATCGCATAGAATACTCTGCATTACATACGTGGGACGCAAGAGGGAATGAATTATTTAAGGTTCTCGACTTAAATGACTAGGCTCTACATTTTTAGCAAGAAACAATGTATTAGTTTCTTCGTTATTTTCTTTGTCTTTGATTTGTTTTTTCTGCCAAGTTTTCTGGCGTCAACTCCACTATCTTTCTTTTTACTTGTATTTTTATCCCCGTTATTCTTTTTGATAAAGAAAGAATATTTATTGGTTTATATGTTGTTGCTCGCATTTATGCTGGCCAGCATAATTAATGGCATCTCTACATTTGGGATGGGAACGGAAGAAAATATCAAACGATTTACTCAAATAAGCTTAATATTATCAATTATTTTTATAAACTTTAAAATCTTAGATTATCCCCTCGTCGAGAAGATGCTAAATAAGTTGATTGTTGTTTTTCTTGTTTATTTGATCGTATTACTCATTGTTTCAGTGTCGCTTCCTCAGCTGTATTTGTCTTACATGGCATATCTTTCGCCAAACTCTATTAACATGATAATTTCTAATGTAGAGGTGTTCAGATTTAGTTATATATTCTCTGATCCAAATACACTTGGTTATTTGCTAGTTTTTACGGCTATTTATTCATTGTTCTACTTCAAAAATACTAAATTTGCAATAATAATTTGGTTGATAATATTTTTTCTTATATTGACAACGCAATCTAGAGGAGCGCTCCTTGCCCTTGTGTTTACCGCGATGATGGTCGCTATATGGCAATCTAGATTTACTTTAAGCACTTTGAAAATAATCTTTTTTTCGATAGGTCTACTTTTAATCATTGTTTTTATTTTTCAGGACTTCTTTGCGGTTATTATTGATGCATTTGAAAAGCGCTCTGAAATTGAAGATGCCATGGGTACTGGAATGGGGGGAGGTAGAGATAAAAAATATGTATATTTTATAAATAATGTTAACTTTAGTCTTTATGGTGTGGGTTACAGTTTGTTTATTGATGGCATTGAATTCCGACCTCACTCAGATTTAATTAGAATGGGGTTATCATATGGGGTGTTCTTTGTTCTATTCTTTTTCATGATATTTTTCCCATATAATTTCAAAAGCTCATCTATGCTTCTGTCGTTTATGTTTCCGTTCCTAATTAATACAGTGATCGATGAGTACAGGCTGTTTGGCCTTTTTGTTATTTTATTTATGTTTATGAAACATGATAAACGGCTGTTGTTTTAGTATTATTTTACTCTTTAAGGTTTTACATGTCAGAAGTTTTTGTTGGTGCATTTAATCCAGTCGCATTAGATATGCTTGAGTCAAGTTCTGGAGCTGGTGCTAAAGTTCAATACGAAATAATTAGGGCTATATCAGCCAAAACGACAACATTGACGTCCTTGGTTATGCAAGAAGTCAGAACTTGGCCATTTAGCAAATTTTATGTTAAAGGAAAATGCATAGACGGAATAAATTTCCTACCATTAGTAAATCTCTTTTTTTTGAAAAAAATATTCTTTGCTATATATGTTCTAATCTACCTTTTTGTCTATAAACCAAAGACAGTTTATTTTTATAATACTTCTTCATCTATGAACGTGTGCATGTTCTTACTTGGTTTTCTAAGCAGAAAACAAGTAAAAGTATTGATAATTCAAGATCTGCACTCCCTTAAAAAGCTTAACCTTGAAAACTGCTACCGCATAGATAAAGTCATCGAATATTATTGTTGTAAACTTACCAGATATAGTTTTGATTATTGTATCCCTATTACTAAACAACTTGGCGCGCACCTTAATTTTCCTGACAGCCGATGTTTTCCATTTTTAGGCGGTATGACCGGCGAAATTCCCAATGAGCCAAGTGTTCGCAATTTTGCTGTTTTTGCAGGTGCGCTTGAAAAATATAATGGATTAGATTTTTTACTAGACGCATGGACGCGGTTAGATGTAAAAATGGAACTTCATATATTCGGCAGTGGAAGGCTGAATGCCGTTGCGATGTCGTACGCTGACAATAATGAAAATATTATATATCATGGTTTCAAGTCTCCATTGATTGTTAACAAATACATCAGAACAGCATCTGTGAATTTTTGCTTTAGATATTCTAGGGGGATTGATGAGGAGTTTTTCTTTCCCTCAAAATTTTTTGATGTAATCATTAATCGCGGCTTAGTAGTGTGCAACAGGTTTAAAAATTTACCGGAAGATTTTGAAAAATACATATACTTTGTTGACGATAATTTTACTGAGTTATCATCTATAGTGCAACGTAGTCAAAAATTACCTTCTTTTTGTGATGAACGAGTTGAGCTTGCTATACAAAATTATTCATGGCCCGTTATGTTAGAGTCGCTCGATCAATTTTTAGGTATTAGATTATGATAATTAGAATATTGTGTTTTACTGGATATTATTTGCCTGCATACAAAGCTGGTGGGCCAGTTAAAACAATTAAAAATATGGTTGAGCATTTACCCAAAATGAAATTCTCGATAGTAACTCGGGACAGAGATTTACATGACCTTAACTCTTTTGATAATGTAAAAGTTGATGAATGGCAAAAAACTCAAAATGCGGATGTTATCTATTTATCGCATGCTAAAAAATCTATTTTTAAAGTAGCAAAAATTGTCGATAAACATAGGTTTGATGTTTTATATCTTAATAGCTTTTTTGATTTTGATTTTTCGATTAAGCCTTTATTAGCCATTAAACTTGGCTTTTCTGAACCCTGTCCAATAGTTTTAGCTCCCCGTGGCGAGTTTTCGAAAGGAGCGCTTGTACTTAAATCGCTCAAGAAGAAGGTCTTTATTAAAATTGTTTCTTGGTTTGGTTTATACAAAGATGTCATTTGGCAAGCATCAAGTGAATATGAGAAGCAAGACATTATAGATGCATTATCGGTTCATTCTGATTCTGTTTTCGTCGCGAAGGACTTACCGGCTAAGCTTGATGGGTCGAGTATAGTCGCCAATTATGAACCTTCTGAAGAGCTTCGGGTTGTGTTTCTTTCAAGAATCTCCCCAATGAAAAATTTAGATTTTTCTTTGGGGACTTTAGCGTTTGTAAAAAGTAAAGTTGTATTTGATATTTATGGTCCAAAAGAAGATAAAGAGTATTGGGACCGCTGTTCTAGTTTAATCAAGCTGTTGCCAGCAAACATCTCGGTTAATTATTGCGGTACAGTGATGCCTGAGCAAGTAGGCGATATTTTTTCAAGCTATGACTTGTTTTTTTTTCCGACTCACGGTGAAAACTATGGACACGTTATTGCAGAGGCATTGTCAGTTGGTACCCCTGTTTTGATTAGTGACCAAACACCTTGGCGAAATCTTGAACAAGATGATCTGGGTTGGGATTACCGGCTAAATTCTCAGGATTTGTTTGTGGCAAGAATAGAGTCTTTGGCAAGAATGTCGCCTTCTAAAAGACTATCCTATCGAAAGGTAGTCATACAAAATGGTATGAGGCGTGTTAATTGTGATGACGATATCACTAAAAATAAAGCCCTTTTTGAATTTGCTGTCAAAAAGTTTAACGAAAAACAAGGTTAATTTATGTTTGATAATAAAGTACTAATGATCACTGGCGGTACTGGTTCATTTGGTAATGCGGTTTTACGCCGATTTTTGGAAACTGATATTGGTGAAGTTCGTATTTTCAGTCGTGACGAGAAAAAACAGGATGATATGCGTAAAAAGTATAACCATCCGAAACTTAAGTTTTATATTGGTGATGTACGCGATTATAACAGCGTCCTTAACGCGACACGCGGTGTGGATTTTATTTACCATGCTGCTGCGCTAAAACAAGTACCAAGCTGTGAGTTTTACCCGATGGAAGCGGTGAAAACCAACGTGCTTGGTACTGAAAATTTGTTGGAAGCAGCTATTGTGAACGGTGTTTCCCGAGTAGTGTGTTTAAGCACTGACAAAGCTGTTTATCCGATTAATGCGATGGGCATATCTAAAGCCATGATGGAAAAGGTGATGGTGGCTAAGGCTCGTAACCTGGTCCCGGCTAAAACCGTTATTTGTGGTACCCGTTACGGAAATGTTATGGCATCACGAGGTTCGGTTATTCCTCTGTTCGTGGATCTTGTAAAAAACAGCAAGCCAATTACAATCACCGATCCTGAAATGACCCGCTTTATGATGACCCTGGAAGACGCTGTGGATTTAGTGCTCTATGCATTTGAGCATGGTGATAATGGTGATATTTTTGTGCAAAAAGCACCAGCTGCCACTATTAAGGTATTGACACAGGCATTGTTGGAAATGCTTGAAAAGCCAGAACACCCAGTGAACATTATTGGCACTCGACATGGTGAAAAACTCTACGAAGCATTGTTAAGCCGTGAAGAGATGGCTTGTGCTATCGATATGGGTCAATACTATCGGATTCCACCGGATAACCGTGATTTAAACTATGGCAAGTTTTTTGATGAGGGTGATAAAAAGATAAGTGAGATCGAAGATTATAACTCACACAACACTGAGCGCTTGGACGTGGCAGGTATGAAACAACTTCTGTTAAAGCTTGATTTTATACGCGCTATTGTTGCCGGTAAAGAATACGAACTGGATGCATAGTATGAAAATTTTAATAACTGGCGCTAATGGATTCATCGCCAAAAATTTATTGGTGCGACTCTCCGAACAAGGATACACCGATATTATCCGTTTTGATCGCAGTCAGCGCGTTGCTGATTTGCCATCTCTTGTAGAACAAGTCGATTTTGCATTCCATCTGGCTGGAGTGAATCGGCCAAAAGATGAGCAAGAATTTGCAGAAGGCAATGCTAATTTAACGCAAGCCTTAGTTACAGCTCTGTCCGCTTCAGGTCGTAAAATTCCACTGGTCTTGACCTCATCTATTCAGGCAGAGCGTGATAATCCTTATGGCCAAAGTAAAGCGGCGGCTGAACAGCTAGCCTTTGATTACATGAAGGATACGGGTGCTGCGGCTTACGTTTATCGCCTGCCTAATGTATTTGGTAAATGGTGTAAACCTAACTATAACTCAGCTGTAGCAACCTTTTGTTACAATACTGTACATGATTTACCGCTTACTATTAATGATGAAAATGCAGCTTTAAAACTGGTATACATTGACGATGTGTGTGATGCATTTATTGGTTTACTTAATGATGCACAGAGCGGTGGTTATAAAGAGGTGCCTGTTGTTTATACGACTACGGTAGGTACAGTGGCCGATCTTTTGCAAAAATTTAAACAAAGTCGATACTCATTGCTAACTGAAGAGGTAGGTGTAGGGCTCACTCGTGCATTATATTCAACCTACCTGAGTTATTTTAACCCTGAACATTTCGCATATAGCGTGCCTGGATATACAGACTCTCGTGGTACTTTTGTAGAAATGCTCAAAACTCCTTCGGCGGGCCAGTTTTCTTTTTTTACCGCGCACCCTGGCATTACACGTGGTGGCCATTACCACCATAGTAAAAATGAAAAATTTTTGGTGATTAAAGGTAAAGCTAGTTATCGCTTTAAGCATATTATTACCGATGAGCGGTTTGAACTTACCACTGATGCTAGCGAAAATAAAATTATTGAGACCGTACCTGGCTGGACGCATGACATTACCAATGTCGGTAATGAAGAGCTCATAGTTATGCTGTGGGCGAATGAGATTTTCGATCGCAGTAAACCGGATACCATAGCGAGCCCACTTGCATGAATAGCAACAAACTGAAAGTAATGTCTGTAGTAGGAACCCGGCCGGAAATTATTCGTTTATCTCGGGTATTGTCGGCATTAGATCTTCATTGTGAGCATATTCTTGTTCACACAGGCCAGAACTACGACTTTGAATTGAATCAGGTGTTTTTTGATGATCTTGGTGTTCGTAAACCAGATTATTTCTTAAATACAGCAGGCAGCAGCGGAGCTGAAACGATTGGTAATGTGATTATTGCCGTAGATAAAGTGCTGGCAGAGGTGAATCCTGAGGCTATGCTAGTGCTTGGTGATACCAATAGCTGTATGGCCGTGATTCCAGCTAAACGTCGTAAAATTCCTACTTTTCATATGGAAGCCGGTAATCGTTGTTTTGATATGCGTGTACCTGAAGAAATTAACCGCCGGATTGTTGATCATACTGCGGATATTAACTTGACCTATAGTTCTATCGCTCGCGATTATTTACTGGCAGAAGGCTTGCCCGCAGACAGAATTATCAAAACCGGTAGTCCGATGTTTGAAGTGCTTACCCATTATTTGGATCAAATAGATGGGTCTGATGTTTTGAGTCGACTGTCGCTACTGAAGGGGGAGTTTTTTGTAATAAGTGCTCATCGCGAAGAAAATGTTGATTCCCCGAAAAATTTGCACAAGCTTGCGGCCATTTTAAATGGCCTGGCCGAGAAATATGGCTATCCAGTTATTGTTTCAACACATCCTCGAACACGTAAACGAATAGAAGAGCAGGATTTAAGCTTTCATCCTCTCGTACAACTGCTTAAACCACTTGGCTTTCATGACTTTAACAAATTACAAAAGACCGCTAAAGCTGTGTTGTCTGACAGTGGAACTATTAGTGAAGAATCGTCAATTTTGAACTTTCCGGCATTGAATATCCGTGAAGCTCATGAGCGGCCGGAAGCTTTTGAAGAAGCTTCGGTGATGATGGTGGGGCTGGAGGTCGAGCGTGTTTTTCAGGCGTTGCAGGTATTAGAATCTCAACCAGCTGGTTCAGAGCGTTTATTGCGTCCAGTGTATGATTACAGTATGCCAAATGTATCTGATAAGGTAATCAGAATTATTCACAGCTATCGTGACTATGTTATGCGTGTAGTTTGGAAGCAGTATTGAAATGAGAGTTGCCTTATTAACTGATGCTTATCTTCCTTCGAGTACACTGGTTCACGCAAAAATGCTTCACGAGCTTGCGAAGCAATTGTTGAGTTTCGGGCATGAGCCCTACATTATTACGCCTGGGGGCTCTGACCAGAAAATACGTTTAGTAGAGGAAACCCTTGATGGTGTAGTAGTTTGGCGTTTCAGGTCGAGCCCTACACGCGGGGTAGGAAAGTTGAAAAGGGCGATTAATGAATCTTTGTTGTCTGTGAAAGCTTGGCATGCAATAGCTGTAAAGGTAAAAGAGAACCCTTTTGATCTTTGTATAAACTATTCTCCGAGTATATTTTTCGGCCCTTTGGCCCGAAAAATGAGAAGGTATGGTGCCTACGTATACTTGATTTTGCGCGACATGTTTCCGCAGTGGGTTATTGACCAAGGAATGATTAAAGAAGGTTCAATTATCGCGCGTTATTTTTATTTTTTCGAAAATTTGAATTATCAAGCCTCTGATTGTATAGGCGTGATGTCAGATGCCAATCTCAGGTTATTTCATTCACATCATCCAGGCTACTCAAATGTCAGGGTGCTAATGAATTGGGCAGACACCCAGCCACTTGACAGGGTGAATGTGGCTGATAATTGGCTTATGAATTGGGGTATTGAAAATAAAGTTGTCTTTTTTTATGGCGGCAACATGGGGCATGCACAGGATATGGCTAATCTGTTGCGTTTGGCTAGAGACCTGCGCGATCAAGATGAAGCTCATTTTCTGTTTGTTGGTCAAGGGGATGAAGTAGAGCTTATTCACAAGCTGAAGAGAGAATGGCAATTAAGAAATGTTACAATTCAACCTTCTGTTTCTCAGGATGTGTATCGTGAGTTACTGACTCAGGTTGATGTCGGGCTGTTCTCATTGTCTGCAAAGCACACCGCACATAATTTTCCTGGCAAGCTACTTGGCTATATGGTGGAATCATTACCTGTTCTGGGCAGTGTGAATACTGGTAATGATGTTGTTGATCTGATTAACAATAACAAAGCAGGTTTTGTGTTCATTAATGGAGACGATCAGCAATTTCACAGTGCTGCTAGGCAACTTCTGGATGATGTTGAACTACGTAGAAAAGCAGGCGTTCTCGCTAGAGATCTCCTTTTGCGCTATTTTTCTGTAGAGTCGGCGGCAGAAAGTATTATTCATGAAGTTGATAAAAGGAAAATAGTTTGACTATATTAGTTACTGGCTATACAGGTTTTGTTGGAAGCACATTAGTCAGAGCTTTATCCAGTAGAACGCTCAGGTTAGTTGGTCGAAGGGAGCTTTCAGGCTTGCCATTTGATTTTTTTCAAAAGACTCTAGCCGAAGATTGTGTCTATTCAGATTGCCTGGGTGGTGTCGAAGTTATCATTCACTCAGCTGCTCGTGCCCACGTTATGAATGATAACGAAGTTGATGCTCTCTCTGCTTATCGAGCCATTAACTCACTTGGTACACTGAACTTGGCCAAGCAAGCCGCGGAGGCAGGGGTTAAGCGATTTATTTTTATTAGCTCCATTAAAGTCAATGGTGAATTAACAGAACCAGATAAACCCTACACATATTCTGACCAACCAGATCCACAAGACCCTTATGGCATTTCAAAAGCAGAAGCAGAAAAGGGTTTGATGGATATCGCCCATCAAACTAAAATGGAGGTAGTAATCATCCGCCCGCCTTTGGTTTATGGCTCTGGTGTAAAAGCAAACTTCGCTTCGATGATGCGGCTAGCAGCAAAAAATCTGCCCCTCCCACTTGGATCGATCAAAAATAAAAGGAGCCTTGTTGCAATAGATAATTTGGTTGATTTGATTATTACTTGTATTGATCACCCTAAAGCGGCGAATCAGACCTTTCTAATAAGTGATGATCATGATGTATCGACGACAGAGCTTCTTCGTGAGTTAACTATTGCAGCTGGCAAGAAGCCATGCCTAATTCCAGTACCAATGAAGTTTATTCAAATGATAGCGACATTGCTGGGCAAAAAAACAATTGCAGACCGTTTATGTGGCAATCTACAAGTAGATATTTCTCATACTAAAGATACTCTTGGGTGGACGCCTCCTATTTCTTTTAAGGAAGGTATTGCTCGTTGTTTTATAAAGGATAAATAGTTTTGCTGATTCGTTTGTTTGATATGTTCTTTTCTTTTCTAGGCTTGGTTTGTGGCTTTCCTGTGTTGTTGGTTTTAATGATAGTCGGAATTTTTGACACTGGCTCTCCAATCTTTCGTCAGGAAAGGGTCGGCAAAAATAAAAAACCTTTTACTTTAGTTAAATTTCGAACTATGAAATTGGATACTGCTTCTGTAGCGAGTCATTTAGCTAGTACTGCTTCAATAACGCCTTTTGGTGGATTTTTGCGTCGTACTAAATTAGATGAATTGCCTCAATTGTGGAATGTATTAAAAGGGGAGATGAGTTTAGTCGGGCCTCGCCCTGGTCTTTTCAATCAAGAAGAACTCACTTTAGCGCGTGAAGCAAATAATGTATTTAATGTTCGCCCTGGTATTACCGGTTTAGCACAGGTTAATGATATCGATATGTCAACTCCGGATTTGCTGGTAAAAACCGATGCTGAAATGATTAAAAATATGTCTATTGCAAATTATTTTAAATACATTCTTTTGACAGTTTCTGGCAAAGGTTCAGGCGATAGAGTTAAATAATTCATACATAATTTATAATATTCATAAGCCGGAAAAGAAGATGACAAAAAAAGCACTAATAACAGGAATCACAGGACAAGATGGCTCCTATCTAGCTGAATTTTTATTAGAAAAAGGCTACGAGGTTCACGGAATCAAACGCAGAGCTTCTTCATTCAACACAGAACGTGTTGATCATATTTATCAAGATCGTCATGAAGGTAAATCAAACTTCCATCTTCATTATGGCGATCTTACTGACTCTTCTAACCTTACTCGAATACTCAAAGAAATAGAGCCAGATGAGGTCTATAACTTAGGGGCACAGTCGCATGTGGCTGTATCGTTTGAAGCGCCTGAATACACCGCTGATGTAGATGCGATGGGTACACTGCGTTTACTAGAAGCTATTCGCTTTCTAGGTTTAGAAAAGAAAACGCGGTTTTATCAAGCTTCGACATCCGAACTGTATGGTTTAGTACAAGAAACGCCTCAAAAAGAAACAACACCGTTTCACCCGCGTTCACCTTATGCGGTTGCAAAAATGTATGCCTATTGGATCACGGTTAATTATCGTGAAGCTTATGGTATGTACGCTTGTAATGGTATTTTATTTAATCACGAATCTCCTCGACGTGGTGAGACCTTTGTTACCCGTAAAATTACCCGTGCGATAGCCAATATCTCACAAGGCTTGCAGATCTGCTTGTATCTAGGGAATATGGATTCGTTGCGTGATTGGGGTCATGCAAAAGACTATGTGCGTATGCAGTGGATGATGTTGCAGCAAGAAACTGCTGATGATTTTGTTATTGCCACAGGTAAGCAGATTTCGGTTCGTGAATTTGTTCGTATGTCTGCACAAGAAGCTGGTATCGAGCTTGAATTTACTGGTGAGGGTGTTGAGGAAATTGCGACTGTGAAATCTATCACTGGCGACAATGCTCCAGCAGTGAAAGAGGGAGATGTTATTGTTCGTGTCGATCCGGCTTATTTCCGACCAGCCGAAGTTGAAACCTTATTGGGTGATCCGACAAAAGCGAAAGAGGTCTTAGGCTGGGTCCCA
>TARA_R110001592_G_scaffold187647_2_pt1 | contig 28108 bp, 27 predicted proteins | sample TARA_R110001592 | Tara Oceans TARA_R110001592 (sample SAMEA4398387) | marine metagenome | biome: Polar Biome; feature: [SRF] surface water layer (ENVO:00010504); material: water (ENVO:00002006), including particulate matter (ENVO:01000060) such as... | depth 5 m | reverse complement strand
GGCTAACAATAGCATTGCTGCTATACTCATTTTTAATTTTTTCATTTGTTTTTCATTTTTAAGAATTAATATTTAGTGTTTAAAGTTTGTTTATTACCATTTTTAGCTTATTGCTTATTTCATTGGCAATATCATTCAGTTTTTCATTTTCCACGGCTTGCATGGATGCCATTGGATCAACAGCGGCAACTTCAATAACTCCCGCTTCAACTTCTTGTACTATAACATTGCACGGCAACATCGTGCCAATTTTATCTTCTGCCAGTAAAGCTTTATGGGCAAAGGGCGGGTTACAGGCACCGAGTATCCTGTACTTTTTAAAGTTGATATCCAATTTTTTCTTTAGGGTTTCGGTAACATCAATCTCTGTGAGTATGCCAAAACCTTCTTCTTTCAATGCTTGTGTGACTTTATCGATGGCCCCTTCAAAAGTGCCTTTGATTGTTTTATTAAAATAATAGCTCATCTTTTCATTTTTTTGAATTAATTACTTGTTTTCTTTCTTTATATTCCTCCTTGGTTATTTCACCATTTGCAAATTGTCTGTCCAAAATTTCAGATGGACTTTCCTTCTTAAGAGTTTTGCTCCTATTTTTTCCTGTGTATAGAATAATACCTAAGACAATAACTCCCAATACAATAATCCAGATGTACATCATAATTCTCTATTTTTTAAGTTTTAACTCTATTCTTTGTTTTTTAAAAACCATTTTTCCCCAATAAAAATAAGGATCATTATTGCAGCCGCAACTATAACCACTAGAGCGTCACTGTTCGCCTTTATCCATAAAAACGCTCCGAGAACGATAATGTCCAGTACAATGGCCGTAACCAGAATAGCCGTCTTTGCCTTTATCTCTTTTTTTAAATTTTTGAGTACGCCCCAGTGGATCCCAATGTCCATGATGAGATAAAAAATGGCTCCCAGAGAGGCAATTCTGGTCAAATCGAACAAAACTGTCAATATCAAGGCCAATATTACCGTATAGACCAGCATGTGTTTTTGGAGCCTTCCGGGCATACCAAAGTGCTTGTGGGGAATCAAATCCATTTTGGTGAGCATGGTGGTCATCCGTGATACGGCAAAAATGCTTGCTACCACACCGGATATGGTGGCAACAATGGCAATCCCTACGGTAAACCAAAGTCCGTACTTCCCGAATGCAGGTCTGGAAGCTTCGGCCAAGGAATAATCCTTTGCCTTGACGATTTCCACAATGGAAAGATTGGAAGAAACAGCAAAAGCCACCAACATATAGATAACCGTACAGATTATTAGCGAAATGATGATGGCCCGACCGACGTTTTTGTTTGGATTCACTATCTCATCCCCACCGTTGGTAATGGTGGTAAACCCTTTGTAAGCCAAAATGGAAAGTGCCAATGCCCCTAGATAATTGGTAATGGGGTATTGCGTTAAGCTTTCCGAGGGAATGACCTCCCCAAAAGAGAAACCAGAAGCCCAAAGGCCTCCAATGGCAAAAATGGCAATGCCCCCGATTTTCAGGATGGCCATCACCAACGACGATTTGCCGATGACCTTGTTCCCCGAAATATTAATCAAGAACGCTGTAATCAATAGCACGACCCCTAAAACGGGAACCCATACGCTATTACCTCCGACATCGAACAATTGCAGGGTATAGGAGCCAAAAGTACGGGCCACCAGACTTTCATTGATGACCATGGACAAGGCCATCAACAATGCCCCGGAAGCCGTCAATGCCCCTTTGCCATAAATCTTTTTGAGATACATGGCAATACCACCGGCCGATGGATAAGCGCTGGACATTTTTATGTAGGTATAGGCACTGAACCCCGAAATGATGGCTCCCAACAAAAATGCGTATGGAAACCATTGCCCTGAAAGCTCGGCGACTTGGCCCAGCAGGGCAAAAATACCTGCACCGATCATGACTCCGGTACCCAATGATACGGCACCGGTCAGGCTCAAGCTGTTTTTTTTGTATGGTCCCATTTTATTTTTTTAAAACCTTACTGAAAGGCCTCCACCACCTCCAAACCGGTTGTCGTAACTTCCCAACAGCGACACGTTTCTTGATAAAAAATATTCTGCGCCTGCGCTCCAAACGGTATCCGGATCAATATTGGTGCCTGCTGGCAAATCGTTTACCCAACCAAAATCCAATTGATATTCATAATAGCCAAAAACAGAAAACCTTGGAAACAACATCAAGCTTCGCCCTACGCCAATTCTTGTTCTCAATTCGCTATCAATTCTCGCATCAAGGCTGAACAGATAGGGTGTCAAGAATCTGACGCCGGCAACGGCAATCGTTTTAAACTCGTTAAAACTATCCTTTATTCGATTTTCAATATTTACGCCACCAAATACCCTTAAATAATCGTGCAGATAGCGTTCGTAAGTTACTTCTGCTTCCAGGTTTTCGTTATATCCGTATTCAACCGAGGCATTGAACTGGTTTCTCATGTTTGAGGCCACAAAGTTCAGGGTCGTGTTTTGTGATGATGCATCGAGGAGTCCCCAAGCGTACATACGGTCGGTTTCCGCTACGGCGATGGATGCTGGAAACCCTTTCATACGCACATCGGGTGGCGTGTCATAACTCATAACGCGTGCCATGCCGCCCATTAAATGGTATAGGATATGGCAATGGAAAAACCAATCGCCATACTCATTGCCATAAAACTCTATGGTCACTGCTTGCATGGGAGGCACGTTGACCGTGTGTTTTAAGGGCGAATAGTCACCGTTTTTGTTAATGACCCTAAAAAAGTGTCCATGCAGGTGCATGGGGTGGTGCATCATGGTCAAATTGTTCAATGTGATCCTGGTCACCTGGTCGCCTTCAATTTTTATGTTATCGGTCTCGGACAACGGAACACCGTTCATGCTCCAGATATAGCGTTGCATATTGCCGGTGAGGTTCAGTAAAATTTCCTTTACGGGAACGTCTTTGCCATAGGCTGTCTTTTCGGGGGATTTTAGAAAATCATAGTTGTACTCCGAAAACAGGTCCATGCCTTTCATCTCCTTGTCATCATTGTCCATGGTATCATCTTTCATCTTGGAGTGGTCCAACTGCATATTGTCTGCCATCTGGTCTTTTTTCATATTTGAATGGTCCATGTCCATTTTTCCGCCCATATCCATCCCTTTCATCTCATCCATCTGCATACCGTATTCGTCTTTCATTTTATAGCGTTCATCTTTCCCCGGTCGATACTTTATGGCGTGCGCACCCATTTTCATATCCATTTTTGACATCTCTTTCATCATGCCTATCTTATCGGGCCTTGGCAGGGTTTCGGCAGGAAGTGTTTTTCCGTTGCCAAAAAATGCCGATGCGGTGCCCGAACCATCCTGTGCCATGATCTTAAACTCCACTTTGCCCTCTTGTGGAATGGTGACTATATAATCGTAAGTTTCTGCAATGCCAATAAAGGTTTTGTTCTTTTTTATAGGCTCTACATCAATTCCGTCAGCAGAGATCAACAACGGATCTTCGCCACCAAAGGTCATCCAAAACGATGTGGAAGCACCTCCATTGATAATTCGCAACCGTATTTTTTCTCCGGGTTTAAATTCAGGATACTCGATACTTTCTTCACCATTGATCAAAAAAGCGGGATAATATACATCGGCGATATCGGCGCCTTCCATACGCTGTCTCCAAAAATTGAGCTGTGCGCCAAAAGCGCCTCGTGCAATGACTTGGTTTAGCGGTGTGGCCGTTCCTTTCCTTATCCCGTACCACTCGTTACGGCGTTTTAAATTACGTAAGACGTTCATTGGGTTTTCGTTGGTCCAATCGGATAGCATCAATACCAATTCTTTGTCATACTTCAAAGTTTCGTTCTTTGGATGGATGACAAAAGAACCGAAAACCCCACTTTGCTCCTGTAAGAGCGTGTGCGAATGGTACCAATAGGTGCCGGATTGTTTTAGGGCAAATTCGTATTTCTGGGTGTGTCCGGGTTCTATAGGTGGTGTGGTCAAATAGGGTACACCATCATAAAAATTGGGCAGCAAAAGGCCGTGCCAATGGATGGATGTTTCCACGCTCATTTCGTTTTTTACGTATATCACGGCATATTCACCTTCGGTAAATTCCAAGACTGGTCCGGGAATGCTGCCGTTTATGGTCATGCCAATGACTTCTTTACCAGCTTTGTTTACTTTTTGTTGTTTAATAGTCAAGGTATATTCGTGAACTGGTAAATTATCAACATTACCTTCAACAGATATTTCGGTTTGTGCTTGTAAACTTATGCTTGCCAATAAAAAGAAAGCTAGGGTTTTAAAATAGGTCATAGGTTTTATTTTAATTTTAATGTTTTATATTCGATTATCCGTTATCATACCAGTGAACCAAACTTGTTAGCGACAGCATCTCGAAAGACACCCCTAAAGTCCCCTCAAGGGGACAATCCCGACCAAAAACCAATCTAAAATGAGACGATCGTTTGGCACTTGGTAAGATACCATGGAATCCATTTATTACTTATCCAGTGTTATATTTCTTAATCGCAAGGAATTTGAAATCACCGAAAAAGAACTGAACGCCATGGCGGCGGCGGCAATAATGGGCGACAGCAACAAACCAAATACCGGAAATAAAACACCTGCAGCCAATGGCACTCCTAGCACATTATAGAAAAATGCAAAAAACAGGTTTTGCCTAATGTTTTTCATAACGCTATGACTTAAATTTATCGCTTTTACAATACCCAATAAATCGCCTTTTACCAAGGTGACTTCAGAGCTTTCAATGGCGACGTCCGTTCCGGTCCCCATCGCGATACCAATATCGGATTGTGCCAATGCTGGTGCATCATTGATGCCATCGCCGGCCATGGCCACCATCTTGCCTTGGCTTTGCAATTCTTCTATCAGTTTCAATTTATCTTCTGGCAGACAATCGGCCTTAAAGCTCGATAAATGCAACTCGGCAGCAACTGCTTTTGCCGTATTTTCATTGTCCCCGGTCATCATAATGACCTCTATGCCTTGTTTTTGCAAGAACGCTATGGCTTGTTTACTGGTTTCCTTTATGGCATCTGTAATGGATACATAACCGACCACTGCCTTGTTTACCGAAATGTATGACACGGTCTTGCCCAATTTTTGTTCTTCAATGATTTTGGCATCTATCGCATCGGGAATGGTTGCATTTACGGTTTGCATCAATTTTTTATTGCCCAGCGCAATTTGGCTTGTATTTACCGTTCCGACCACACCTTTTCCGGTAACAGCCTCAAAATCATTGACTTCTACTAATGCTACTTTAGTTTCTTTTGCATAAGCAACAACAGCTTCTGCAAGGGGATGCTCGCTATATTGATTTACCGAGGCGATATATTTTAGAAGCAGTTTGCCATCGTTGGTTTTTGATAGATCGACCACTTTTTCGACCGATGGTTTTCCTTCGGTTATCGTTCCTGTTTTATCGGTAATCAATACATTGACTTTGTTCAGGTTTTCCAAAGCCTCGGCATTTTTGATAAGCACACCGTTCAATGCGCCTTTACCCACCCCTACCATTACAGACATGGGAGTTGCCAAACCCACGGCGCACGGACAAGCGATGATCAATACCGCAATGGCATTTACAAAGGCATAGACCATGGCAGGTTCCGGGCCATAATAACGCCAAATTAAGAATGTAATTATCGCAACCACGATGACAATTTGGACAAAATATTTAGAGATTTTATCTGCCAGTTTTTGAATGGGCGCTTTAGAACGGCTCGCATTGTTTACCATTTGGATGATCTGCGACAACAGGGTATCCGCGCCCACTTTTTCTGCCACCATCACAAAGGACTTGTTGCCGTTTATGGTTCCGGAGCTTACAGGCTCTCCTTCGTATTTATCAACGGGAATGGGTTCTCCGGTAATCATGGACTCATCTATGACACCATGGCCTTCATGGATTTTGCCATCGACCGGAATTTTATCGCCCGGTTTTACGCGCAACAGATCGCCTTTTTTGATGTCGTGGATGGAAATGACCTTGTCCTCGCCATCCGGTGTAACCAATGTGGCTTCACTTGGTGCCAATTTCAACAGTTCCTTTATGGCACCACTGGTTTGGCTATGCGCCCTGGCCTCTAAAAGCTGGCCCAGCAATACCAGTGTTAATATAACCGTGGTTGCCTCAAAATACACAAAAACAGTGCCTGCTTCGGTTTTAAACTGGTCCGGGAACAGTTCGGGGAAGATCATTCCGAACACACTGAAAAGAAAAGCGACCCCAGTACCTATACCAATAAGTGTAAACATGTTGAGGTTCCATGTTTTTATGGATTTCCAACAGCGTACAAAAAACATCCAGCAGGCATAAAATACAACCGGAAGCGATAGTACGAACTGTACCAAATTCCAGTTTTCCTGGGATGCATAATCCAACAAAAAGTTATTCGGTAAAAAATCTGCCATGGCAATGAACAATACAGGCACCGTAAACAGCGTTGATATCTTCATTTTTTTGAGCAGTTTTTTATAGGTTTTGCTCTCGTCACTTTCAGAAGGCTCCATGGGCACTAAGTCCATACCGCAAATTGGACAGGATCCGGGGGAATCCTTAACAACCTCAGGGTGCATTGGGCAAGTATATTGTACATCCTGGACCATTTTTGGCTGCTCTACCAAATCCATACCGCAAACAGGACAGCTTCCGGCTTGGTTGTATGTTTTGTCGCCTTCGCAGTGCATAGGGCAATAGAATATACCATTACCATCTTTTACAGGTTCATGTTTGTGATGGTGCTCTGCTTTATGCTGGTGATTATGATCGCTTGCATGGCCTTCAGAATTTTTTAATACAAGTTTCATCTTGCAAACGGGGCATTTGCCGGGTTTGTCATAGGTTTTGTCGCCTTCGCAAAGCATGGTGCAATAATATTCATCTCTTTTATGTTGCTCTGGGTTGTGTTGATGATGTGTGTGCTCTCCGTTATGCCCGGGCATTTCTATGGTATAGTGCAACCCAGATTTTAAAAGCCTTTCCTGCAGTTTGTCAACTGACACGTGCGAAGTCATTTCTATAACAACCTCGTTGGTATCGACATTTGCACTGACTTTGGTAACCTCTTTTAAATTGCTTAAGGAAGTTTCGACATTGGTTTCGCAACCATGGCATGACATTCCTGATATTTTATATGTGTGCCTCATAACTATATAATTTATAATTTATTCTAAAAACATTGTATTTGTAATTCTTATATTTTGAACAATAAAACTTAATCATTATACTTCAATCATAATTATATTTTTGAATGTCCGTAATTTGTCACAAGTCTGAAAACATAATGATTTTGTCATTCCGACAAAGGAGGAACCGCATTGGTTTTCGATAGATTCTTCATTTCGTTTCACTCCATTCTGAATGACAAAAATGGTATTATGAATGAATACGGACATTCAATTATATTTTGATAAAATTAATTCAAATATCTTACTAATTATTAAATGTGATGTGCATAATTCAGACCAAAATATACCAAATTTACCAAAATCAATTTGCCTTTCTGTTATACTAGAAAATTAATCTGTTTTGGCCATTATTATCTTCGTTCTCCATTTCTAATCCTTACCTGAGTTTCAACAGCACTCATGTAAATGAACCATCACCCCTTTTAGCTGTTTGCGCATGACTCCTTATCGTAACTATGATTTTATCTATATCTTCCTTATTACAAACAATTTCTATATTGATTACTTTATTATGTAAAAACGGGAATTTTCAAACTAGGATAACTAGTATCAGTATCTGAATAATTTCCAACACCTTCTCCTTCAAAAACTGTAAAACAACAAAAACTGTTCTTTTTTGAGGCTTTCAGCTATATGGTTAAGTTTTCTTTCTAATAAATACATTTATTTCTTTCATTTTTGTTTCTATTATTTTATAATTACCGCTTTATTGTCTCCGTAATTTACACTAGGAAGCCTAATAATGATGTTGTTAATGGATAAGTGAATTGGGCTTCTATATTCTGTGGTGATTGCCCCATCCATTCGGCAAAGACACTTTGTTGGTTTTCATCAATATTAGGTATGGTATTAATAGGTAATGGGTTTCGTTCCATTAAAGAGGTTTCCCGGTTAAAAGGTGCTATAGCGATACCTCCAACAATAAAAGCAAAGAGTATTATACATGGTATTAACTTATTCTCTAAAAAATATTGTATGATTTTATTTAACATAAATTTTGACAATGAAACCTTTTTATTAAAATACCAAATATAAAAATCTATCCTAAAGGTATAAAACCATTGGGCAATACGGAAGACTATTGTTTAAAAAATCAAATTAAATACGTCTCGTCAAGCTTGTAGATCTGTTTTATGACAAGAAAAGGTTTATAACTTTTATATAATGTTGCACTTTCATCAAAACCTTCAAAAAGATTAATGTAAGCAAGCACAAAAGATGCTACAAACTGTTGCTGTTGAAACGTAAATTTGTCAATATATATATTCAACCCATCTTGACATTGAGCATTTATCTGTTTTTTGGAGCAACAATTATTTTTGATATCAGAATGACATGAAACTGTGTCTTCTATATCCATACCACAGGGTTTTGCTTTATGGAAAATTGCTGTATTAATTAACATATCACCACAATAGTGCATATCAACGGTAAATGACATCGTAGAATAAAGGACTACAAAGACCATTATAAGTGTTGCTAATTTATGGAATACTTGTTTCATAATTTAGACTAAATTAAAAAAATATAAACCAATAACATTCCTTTTAACAGAATTTTATATAGTCCCTTGCTGTCTTTTGCAATTAGAATAAAATATCTAACCCCGATACATATTATATTTCAAAATTAAATCACCACTTACCTTATAACCTTATAACCAATAATAAAATTGAAAATCAAGCCCCCTTTAGACACAAAAAAATCGAATCCAATGAATGTGGTTTTGCAACAGTTTTAGCTCGTTATTCTGTATTATCTCTTTAACTCATAATAGTAAAAGGCAGGTAATAAAATCAATAAAATAATGGGCTGAATTAAAAATCGTCGCATACTGAAAAACAAATAATAATCCTCTTGTTTTGGGTTCACGACAAAGTATAAATAGATTAAAATTAATACCACAAATGAGATAGCATAAATTAATGTGGAGAATTTTACAATACTTTTATCTTTAAAAACCACATATAAAATAGCTAACGAAATAACTGTGTTTAAGACATACCGCAACGTTGTAAAGGCAGTCAACTTAAGCAATTCTCGCCTTGGATTATCAATGTATAGATAATCGTTTTGAAAAAATGTTAAATATGGGTCATAGAATAATTGGTTTTCAAAAACCCTAATTAAAACCAGTAATCCAAACAAAACAAAAAGCCATATATATGTGGTTTTATTATCCATTCTTTTTAATCATACTTGAAAAACGATTTACCCAAACAACCCATAATAAAAATACCATTCCATAAATAATCCCGGGAAATACTACGGTATGCAAGAGTTCGCTTCGCCATGGGTAATGAAATAATCCTACAGACAAAATAACAATACGCAGTAAATTAACAACATAAATTAAAACACTCCCAGAGAGTATATACATAAAAGTTGTTTTGGGTTTGCCTGAAAATGCTACAATAAAGGACACAAATAATATGATTACACTAATAGAATTACATCCTTCAATAATTCTAGCCAGATATTTGGTATTAATTACAAGTTTCATGGAGCGCTCATTGGGATGAGGTACTACATAAGCCTTATAGCCCATTACATTAAGTAAATCTGCACTTTGTCTGGCCACTAAATTAGTAACATAATCGGGATAATATTTAGAGTCTTTCGAGTAATCAAGATACAATTTATAAGCAACTGATAAGGATATATATACCAACAAAAAAGTAAGTATAAACTTAATAACAGATTTATATTTGATAATGAGTGCTTTCAAAAAAAATAATTGAGTTCCAAAATATTAAAATAATATGCTCAGTCGAATTTACACCTTTTTGGGTACTTTTGCTAAAACTTTTGAAAGATGATTTTTGACGCCCTAAAACCACAAATAGAAAAAATAGTATCCAATGAGCAACTTTCAGTTAATGAGCGCCTTTTGGATATATGCAAATTGCTTCAAGCCAATGTAACTTATTACAACTGGATTGGTTTTTATTTTAGAAATGGCACCAAAAAAGAACTCGTTTTGGGCCCATATGTTGGCGCCCCAACAGACCATACTGTAATTCCCTTTGGAAAAGGTATTTGTGGTCAAGTGGCTGTAAGTAATCAAAATTTTGTGGTTCCCGATGTGACTGCTCAAGACAATTACATTGCTTGCAGTATTACCGTTAAAGCTGAAATAGTAGTGCCCATTTTTGTTAAGGGAAAAAATATTGGGCAGATTGATATTGACTCAAATACTCAAAATCCATTTAGTGAAGATGATGAACGTTTTTTAGAGTTTGTCTGTACTAAAGTCGCAAGCTTATTATAATCCACTCCTAATAGCTTCAACAGGATCTAGTTTTGCGGCCGAACTTGCTGGTAAAATACCTGCCATTAAACCAATTAACGTGGAAACCGAAAATCCTAAAAATATATTTTTTAAAGACAATATAAATTCAAAATCACCCGCTAAGTAGGTACCAATAAGGGTTCCAATCCAAACTAAAACCAACCCTACTACCCCACCAATTACTGCCAGAATAATCGCTTCAAATAAAAATTGAAATAAGATAAACCGGCTTTTTGCCCCCATCGCTTTTTGAATTCCGATAATATTGGTGCGCTCTTTAACACTCACAAACATAATATTGGCAATTCCAAAACCACCAACCAACAGTGAAAAACCGCTAATAATCCATCCAATCATATTCATAGAGGCAATAATTCCATCAATTAAATCGGTAAATCCCGATAATTTATTTATAAAAAAATTATCAACTTCCCCATCCTTCAACCCTCTAAATCGTCTGTATTTTTGTTTTAACACTTCTTCAAACGCCCCGATATCAATGCCTTGTTTAGGTTTGACCACTATCATTGTTAATGCGCCTTTCGATCCAATATTCATAAATTGCCTAGCAAAATTTGTAGGTACAAATGCCTTTTCATCAGGTGAATCCATATTAAGCCCTCCAAATTTTTCCAACACACCAATAACCGTCAATTTTCTGCCATAAACCCTAATAACTTTTCCGATAGGTTCTACATCGTCAAAAATATTTTTTGCCAGATTAAATCCTAACACAATCACTGAAGCTCCATTATTGGATTCTGTTTCGCTGTAAAATCGCCCTTTATATATTTTTAAATTATCGATTTCATAAATTTCATTTGAAACTGGGGTCACTTCAACATTTGACACCGTATTTTCTTCAAATTTTATGGATTGTAAACTTCCCATAATTGCGAATGCACTGGCCTCAATATCCGGCACATTTCGTTTTATAAATTCGTAATCTTCACTCCCTGTTTGCGGAAAATTTTCCCGCTTCCACCGTGGAACATCCGACGGCCCAAAGGAAAACCTAGTTATGTACATGGTGTTTTTATCAATGCCCGCTAATTGTCCTTTTATACTTTGATCTAAAGAATCTACTGCTGCTAAAACGGCTATAATAGAAAATATACCTACTGTAACACCTATTAATGACAACAATGTACGCAGTTTGTTGTTTCTTAAGGCATTAAGAGCAAACGAAAAACTCTCTTTAAAAAGACGTAAGTAAACGAGCATAAATTGATTTTTCTAAAACTGGAATAATGTTATAAAGGTATGACGTTTTAATAAAATATTAGTTACAAAAAAATAAAAACAAAATGCCATTCTTACCTTACATTTTTGCCTGAAATAATTACTTTTGCATTTTAAAATCCTACGCTTCAAAAAATTAACGCGAAGGTAGTTAATAAATTGATTTTTTCGAGTTCAACAAAACAACAAACAAAACAACAAAAAATGAGCAACCAAAAAACCATTAAATCTGCCTTAATATCAGTATTTAGTAAAGATGGATTAGAGCCTATTGTAAAAAAACTAAATGAACAAGGTGTCATTATATATTCAACCGGTGGAACACAAAAATTCATTAATGATTTAGGCATCAACGTCATTCCTGTTGAAGATGTTACTTCTTATCCCTCTATCTTAGGTGGTCGTGTAAAAACATTGCATCCTAAAGTTTTTGGTGGAATTCTAAACCGTCAAAACAATGAAACCGATATTGCTGAATTAACTGAGTTTGACATTCCTCAAATAGATGTTGTTATTGTCGATTTATACCCATTTGAAAAAACGGTTGCCTCTGGAGCTAGTGAACAAGATATCATTGAAAAAATAGATATTGGTGGTATTTCTTTAATTCGAGCAGCAGCAAAAAATTATGCCGATGTCGTTTGTGTTGCTTCTATGACAGATTATGCCGAATTTTTACAACTTATAACAAAGAATAACGGGACTCTTTCTGAAAGTGACAGAAAACGTTTTGCTACAAAAGCTTTTAATGTATCTTCACATTACGATACAACTATTTTTAATTACTTCAATAAAAATCATGATGAAGCTGTTTTAAAAATTAGTGAGACTAACGGAAAAGTATTGCGTTATGGCGAAAACCCACACCAAAAAGGATTCTTTTTTGGAGATTTTGATGCCCTTTTCACCAAACTTCATGGTAAAGAATTAAGCTATAACAATTTGCTTGATGTTGATGCAGCGGTAAACTTGATGAATGAATTTAAAAATGATGCACCAACGTTTGCTATTTTAAAACACAATAATGCCTGTGGATTAGCTCAAAGAGCTAGTTTAAAACAAGCTTACTTTGATGCGTTAGCTGGCGACCCTGTATCTGCATTTGGTGGCGTTTTAATTAGTAACACTGAAATTGATAAAGATACCGCTGAAGAAATTCACAATCTATTCTGTGAAGTGGTTATTGCTCCTTCTTATGCTCCCGATGCCTTAGAAATTTTACAGGGTAAAAAGAATCGCATTATTTTGATTATAAATGATATCGAACTCCCAAAAACAGGTGTAAGAAGCTGTTTAAATGGCATTTTAGTGCAAGGCAAAGATACCATTACAGATGCTATCGAACAGTTAACCTATGTTACAAACAATAAACCAACAGAAACAGAGTTAGCTGACTTACTATTCGCCTCAAAAATTTGTAAGCATACCAAATCCAACACCATTGTATTGGCAAAAAACAAACAACTATTAGCAAGTGGTACCGGGCAAACAAGTCGTGTGGACGCTTTAAACCAAGCTATCCATAAAGCACAAACCTTTAATTTTGATTTAAATGGTTCTGCCATGGCAAGTGATGCTTTTTTTCCATTTCCAGATTGTGTGGAAATTGCTAAAAATGCGGGCATCAACTCAGTCATTCAACCTGGAGGATCAATAAAAGACCAATTAAGTATAGATTATTGTAATAAAAATAATGTTGCGATGGTATTAACTGGGACACGTCACTTTAAACATTAACAACAATATAACTAGTTATATTATTTCTTTAATATATATTAACTTTTATTACATTTACATCATTAGTTTATAAACCTTTAAATTACATATAACACATGGGCTTTTTTGATTTCTTAACCGAAGAAATTGCAATAGATTTAGGTACTGCAAACACACTTATTATTCATAAGGACAAAGTTGTGGTTGACAGCCCATCTATTGTTGCGCGTGATAGAATTTCTGGTAAAATAATTGCCGTTGGCCAAGAAGCCAGTATGATGCAAGGAAAAACACATGAGAACATTAAAACCATTCGCCCATTAAAAGACGGTGTTATTGCCGATTTTGATGCATCGGAACAAATGATTAGTTTGTTCATAAAAAATATCCCAGCACTAAAAAAGAAGTTTTTTACACCTGCACTTAGAATGGTTATTTGTATTCCTTCTGGGATTACAGAAGTAGAAATGCGAGCGGTAAAAGAATCGGCAGAACGTGTTAATGGCAAAGAGGTTTATTTAATTCACGAACCAATGGCAGCAGCTATAGGTATTGGAGTTGATATTATGCAACCTAAAGGAAACATGATTATTGATATAGGTGGAGGAACCACAGAAATTGCGGTAATTGCTTTAGGTGGAATCGTTTGTGATAAATCCGTAAAAATCGCAGGTGACGTATTCACTAATGATATTGTATATTATATGCGTACGCAACACAACTTGTATGTGGGTGAACGATCAGCTGAAAAAATTAAAATTCAAATTGGAGCGGCCACTGAAGATTTAGAACTTCCTCCAGACGACATGAGCGTACAAGGACGCGACTTATTAACAGGAAAACCTAAACAGGTTCAAATTTCATTCAGGGAAATTGCCAAAGCTTTAGATAAATCTATTTTAAGAATTGAAGATGCGGTTATGGAAACCTTATCACAAACACCTCCAGAACTGGCCGCCGATATTTATAATACCGGAATTTATTTAGCGGGTGGTGGCTCTATGCTTCGAGGTTTAGACAAGCGCTTATCTCAAAAAACAGATCTTCCTGTTTATATTGCTGAAGACCCTTTAAGAGCCGTTGTAAGAGGAACTGGCATTACACTTAAAAATTTACCTAAATACAAGAGCGTCTTGATTAAATAGACATACGGATTAAACATGCAACAAATTGTAAATTTTATTATACGGAACAAAACGTTTTTGTTGTTCCTGTTGCTGTTTTCTGTTTCCTTAACTTTTACGATTCAGACACGTTCTTATCATAAAAGTAAGTTTATAAACTCCGCTAATTTTTTAACTGGAGGGATTTACAACTCAATGAATAATATTAGTGACTATTTTGATCTAAAAATTCAAAATGAGATTCTTGTAGAAGAAAACAATCAGCTTAAATCGATTTTATACAACATTAAAGGAAAAAACGATTCCATCCAATTGGATAGTACACTACTTAACAGTCCTTACCATTTTACGACAGCCAACATTTTAAAAAATAGTTACGCGTTACAAAAGAATGTATTGCTTTTAAATAAAGGGACTGAAGACAGCATTAGGGAAGATTTTGGGGTTATTACATCAAAGGGTATTGTAGGCATTGTTGATAACACGAGTAAGCATTATGCAACCATTTTATCCATATTAAATACAACTAGTAAAATAAGTGCCCAACTAAAAAAAACAAATCATTTTGGAACCTTAACATGGAACGGTAAATCACCCTATTTCACTCAATTAATAGACATTCCCAAAATAGCTCCTGTTAAAGTGGGAGACACCATCATAACATCTGGTCGTTCTTCCATTTTCCCAAAGGGCATTCCTATTGGCACAATCTACGATTTTAAATTAGATATTGCCGAGAACTATTACGAGATCAACATCAAATTATTCAATGATATGACCAATATTGAGCATGTTTATATTATTGAAAATATTGATTTACTGGAAATTACCAATCTTTTAAAGAGCAACAGTAATGAATAGTGTTATGTATAGGAACATTGTACGCTTTGTGTTACTGATATTGGTACAAGCCCTAGTGTTGAACCATATTAATTTTCTAGGCTATATAAACCCATATATTTATATTTTATTTATTTTTTTATTTCCCGTAAAAGGTAGTCGGTCATTATTTATTCTTTTAAGTTTTTTTTTAGGCCTTATCATGGATTTATTTTTGGATACGGGAGGCATTCATGCCGCAGCATGTGTTAGCATAGCTTATATACGCCCTGTTGTGCTAAAATTTTGTTTTGGAACTGTTTATGAATACCAAACTATAAAATTTAATACTGTAGATTTTATATCTAAATTATCCTATTTCACTATTCTTACCTTAATTCATCATTTTATTTTATTTTCATTGGAAATCTTTAACATTTCCAAAATAATTTTAGTCCTTCAAACAACGTTATTCTCTAGTATATTTACTATTATACTTAGTGTATTAGTAACAATTATTTTTAGTAGAAAAACAAAATGAGAAAATTTTTACTCTTTGTATCTATCATCGGTGTTGGTCTCGTATTTATTTCTAGACTGTTTTATCTTCAGGTGTACTCGACACAAAACGTCGATTTATTTGAAGACAATGCTATTAGAAAAGTATATGATTACCCCAAGCGCGGTTTTGTTTATGACCGAACTGGTGCCCTTTTGGTTGCTAACCAACCGTCCTATGATGTTATGTTCATACCCAGAGAAGTAAAACCATTGGATACGCTCGAATTTTGTTCATTACTAAAAATCAATAAAGAACGGTTTAAAGATATTTATAATAAAGCTTACCATTATTCTCCTTGGCTGCCATCTGTTTTTGTTGCCCATTTATCAAAAGAAGATTATGCGGTTTTACAAGAAAAAATGCGAAAATTTGAAGGTTTTTATATTCAAAAACGATCGCTACGCCTCTATCAAACGAGTATTGGGGCCAATGTTTTAGGAGATTTAGGCGAAGTAAACAATGCCATTATTGAAAAACAACCCTACTATAAAATGGGTGACCTTATTGGAAAGCAAGGTGTTGAAGCTTCATATGAAGATCTATTACGTGGAAAAAAAGGAATTAAATTCATTCAAAAAGACAGATTTAATAGAGATATAGGACCATACAAAGAAGGCGTTTTTGATACATTACCAGAACCAGGAAAAGATATTACCATCACTATTGACGCCAAATTACAAGAATATGGCGAATTGTTAATGAAACATAAACGCGGCGGCATTATCGCCATTGAACCTAGCTCTGGTGAAATTTTGGCCATGGTTTCTGCTCCCAGCTACAACCCTAATTTGTTGGTCGGTAGAAATCGTTCCAAAAATTATTCTAAAATGCATTATGATACGATTGCAAAACCCTTGTATGACAGAAGTTTATTAGCGCAATATCCACCTGGTTCACCGTTTAAAGTACTTAATGCCTTAATTGGTTTACAGGAAAAGGTTATTACCACTCAAGATAAATTTTATTGTAGAATGGGTTATTATCTTGGCAGTAGAAAATTATTAGGCTGTCATAGCCATTTTAGCCCATTAAGTATGAATGATGGTATTGCTCAATCGTGTAACGCGTACTTTGCTAATGTTTATAGACGTATTATCGATAAATATGCCAATCCAGAAGAGGGCATGAATGTTTGGAGCAATCATATAAAAAGTTTTGGTTTAGGAAATTATTTAGGATATGATTTAAAAATTGGAAGCAAAGGCCGTATTCCAGATGGTGCTTTTTATAATAAATGGTATGGGAAAGGTCGTTGGTCTTCAACCTATAATATCTCAAACGCTATTGGACAAGGCGAGGTTGAAGCTACCCCCATTCAATTAGCAAATATGGCGGCTGCCATTGGCAATAGAGGCTATTTTTATACACCTCACATTATTAAAAACATTGAAGACGAAACTATTGATAAAAACTTTACAACGCGAAAATACACGACAATTGATAAGGAAAATTTTGAGCCTGTTGTTCAAGGCATGTTCGATGTATATAATAAAGGAACCGCTTATAGTTTACAAGTTTCTGGTATCGAAATTTGTGGAAAAACAGGAACTGCTGAAAATTTTTCGAAAATAGATGGTGTAAAAACACAATTAACAGATCATTCTATATTTGTAGCATTTGCTCCTAAGGACAATCCAAAGATAGCCCTTGCCGTTTTTGTTGAAAACGGGTATTGGGGAAGTCGTTTTGCCGGTAGGATCGCCAGTTTAATGATTGAAAAATATATTAAAGGACATATTACCAGAACCGATTTAGAAGATTGGATTTTAACCCATAGTTTAGAAAACGAATACGAAAAACCCTATTCTGGTAAACCGTTTGAAATTAATGGCTCTACAACTTTAGAGGTTATTCCTTTGGATGAATCATTGCAATCCAAAAAACCAATTAATTCAGAATTGAAACAATGATAAGAGAAACGCATCGCTATTTTAAATTTGATTGGATTACCATTATTCTCTTTTTATTGCTCGTAGGCTTTGGCTGGTTAAATATTTTATCGGCTTCCCATTCTGGAGAAACCATAGACTATCTTAATTTTTCTGAACCTTACGGAAAACAACTCATGTTTATTTTGTTAACGCTTGGATTGATAGTCCTTATTTTATCAATAGATTCAAAGTTTTACGAACGCTTTTCTAGTATCATCTATATAATTTCCATGTTATCCTTAGTGGGCCTTTTTGTTTTAGGTAAAAATGTTAATGGGGCAACATCCTGGTACGCCATTGGTGGTATGACATTACAACCAAGTGAATTTGCAAAAGTGGCAACTGCACTTGCAGTTGCGAAATATATTAGCGACTTAAATACCGATATTAATACCTTTAAAGATCAAATACAGGTTTTCATCATTATAGTTATACCAGCTCTGTTAGTGTTATTACAAAATGATGCCGGTAGCACCATTGTTTATGCTGCCTTCTTTTTTGTACTATATAGAGAAGGATTGCCAAAAATATATTTGGTTAGTGGAGTTTCCATTCTTTTATTATCCCTTTTTGCTTTAAAGTTTGGGACAATAACAACATCAATAATTACTGGAATTATTATTTTTTCATTCTATTTTTTAACAAGGAAAAGAGGATCTATATTTAAGCCAATACTTATTTTATTAGTAAGTTTTGCGTTATCATTAGGTGTAAAATTCTTTTATCAAAACGTACTACAACCCCATCAACAAGATCGCATAAGTTTATGGTTAAGATTGGAAAAAGACCCCGCTAAGCTAGAAATGATGAAAAAAACATTTGCTTATAATTTAAATGAATCTGAAAAAGCAATTGGTTCAGGAGGCATTACCGGTAAAGGTTTTTTAGAAGGTACACGAACAACAGGAAAGTTTGTGCCCGAACAACATACCGATTATATTTTTAGTACTGTTGGAGAAGAATGGGGGTTCGTGGGCAGTTCTTTTGTTGTTATCCTGTTCGTGCTGTTATTAATACGGATTCTTCATTTAGCAGAATTACAAAAATCACAATTTAGTCGTGCCTATGGATATTCTGTAGCCGCCATAATATTTATACACTTTATGATAAATATCGGTATGGTTATGGGCTTAATACCAACTATTGGGATTCCATTACCTTTATTTAGTTATGGAGGTTCTGGCCTTTGGGGCTTTACAATTTTAATCTTTATTTTTATTAAATTAGATTCTAACAGAATTAATGAATGGTAATCAATCCTATTTTTAAATTACCTGCCTAATACTCTGATTTCACAAGCTAATGAAAGCCAAATTACATATTTTCAAAACAGTTGCTTACCATTCTAGTTTTACAAAAGCTGCTGAACAATTGTTTATTTCGCAACCAGCTATTTCAAAATCTATTAGGAATTTAGAGGACGAATATAAAACCACTTTTTTCTTAAGAAAGAGAAATTCCATTGAATTAACTGATGATGGAAAGGTATTTTTAATGTACACCAATAAAATTTTAGATATATTTTCTGAACTAGAAAACCATTTTTTAAATCAAAATGCAAAATTTCCTAATCTTATAAGTTTTGGTGTAAGTACAACCATAGCCAATTACATTATTCCAAAAGTTTTAGCAAAGTTTAGAACACAGTTTCCTCAAACTAACTTTAAGGTAATAACCGAAAACACAGAAGACATTGAAGAATTAATCTTAAATCAGCAATTGGATTTTGGGATTATAGAAGGGAAAAACACAAACCGAAAGTTGCAATTTAAAAAATTTATTAAAGACGAGATCATTCTTGTTACAAATGCAAAAAACACAGCATTTAAAAAAGGTGTTATTGATATAAAGACCTTACATGAAATTCCAATAATTGAGAGAGAAATTGGGTCTGGAACAAGAGAAATTATCCATGAATTTTTGAGAACTTACAACATAAAAAAGCTAAACACAGTGGTTACCCTTAATAGCACAGAAGCTATTAAAAATTACCTGTATTATTCTGATAACTATGCACTAATCTCTATTAGTGCTGTTCGAGAAGATTTAACTACTAACAAGCTTAAAGTTATAGACATTAAGGATTTAACTATTGAAAGGTGGTTTTATTTTGTGTCTAGAACAGGCTATCAATCCAATATTATGGATTATTTTGAAAATTACGTTAGAAAGAACTATAACTTTTAGTTATTTCAAATAGAATATTAATTTGCATAAAGGTTATGTTGTAATCGTATTTTTGTGTCAATAAATTAAATGACATGAATAATATAACAGCAAAAGTAATCTACTTTATTATAGCAATTACTGCGTTTCTAGGACTAATTAATAGTCCAACCGCCTTACTACTTGGTTTTATATTTACTGTAATTTTTCAGAATCCTTTTAAAGCATACAGCCATAAAGTCATTCACTATTTTTTGAAAACCTCGGTAATAGGTTTAGGTTTTGGCATGTTTATTAAAGAAACTCTTGAAACAGGTAAAGAAGGTTTTAGTTTAACATTTTTTTCTATTATTTTAACGGTAAGCCTAGGACTGTTTTTAACTAGATTACTGAAAATGGATTTAAAATTAGGGCACCTCATTATCTCAGGAACTTCAATATGTGGAGGCAGTGCCATTGCTGCTATCTCACCTGTAATAAAAGCTGAAGATAAAATCATTAGTATAGCACTAGGTGTTATTTTTCTATTAAACTCAATAGCTTTATTTGTGTTTCCTGTAGTTGGCCATTGGTTTAATTTAAGTCAAAGTCAATTTGGGTTATGGTGTGCAATTGCCATACACGATACAAGCTCTGTTGTAGGAGCTGCTTTAGGATATGGAGATGAAGCATTAAGAATAGCAGCAACTGTAAAACTTTCAAGAACCTTGTGGATTATACCGTTATCTATTTTTTCAATGTTTCTTTTTAAAACAAAAGGCGAAAGAATTAAAATTCCGTACTTCATTTTATTCTTTATTGTGGCCATGCTTATAAACAGTTACCAAATATTGCCAGCAACAATAACAAATAGTATTGTTTTAATGTCTAAAAGATTATTAGTGCTAACATTATTTCTTGTAGGTTCCTCAATTTCAATTAGCGATTTAAAGAAAACCGGTTCAAAACCCATCTTGTTAGCTTTAGCTTTATGGCTTTTTATCTCAACTTTTTCCTTGATTTATATAACATACTAAAGCAAGGGTTTATACCCCAAAAAGCCTGATAAAAAGAGTTAACTACTTTTTAAGTTCTAATTTTTCAGCAAAATAATCACAAAAGTCTTTCATTGTTGCAGTCATTTTTTCATCTTGAGTAGCTCTATTAAACGTATCGCTCATGGCTACCAATGTTTGATGAAAAAATACTTTCATCTCATCTACAGGCATGTCTTTGGTCCATAAATCTATTCGCAAGGTTTCTTGGGTTTTTGCATCCCAAACCGATAGCATCATGGCCTTGGCTTCTTCATTTGCAATACCACCATCTTGGGCAGTCCAATATAATTTCTCAGGAACCCTATTTTCATCAAGTTTCACATTAAGCTCAATTTTAGATTGTGTTTTAGACATTATTTTTTTGGTTTAAACTTTGACTTATTAAAAATTTCCTCAGAAGAGGTTTGGAGCATATCTCTTAGAGATATATCGTTGTTTTCCATATAGGATTTAACAATTTGCCAACCCGTATATTGCCCTAATCTGCTAGGAGATTCACTATCGATTTCTTCTAAATAAAATTTTGTGAAAGGAGCTGGGTTAATGAACCTGCTAGGTAATTTAGAGTCTGTACTAAACAATAATTCGCGTTCTACAAAGTACCGCCAAATATAGCTTTCGTTTGCACGGGCCCAATCTAATTGTTCTTGGGTGTAACTTATACGCTCCGCTTCTGTTTTAAATGGAATCACAACATCTTTAAAATACAATTGTTTTCCATAGAAAATCATTTCATCAAGTAAGGTGGTATTTTGTTTTTGATAGATATATTTTTTCGCATATTCACCTGCTAAATCAACTACAATTTGCTGTGGATTAAAATCTTGTCTAATATATTTCTGGATACCTAAATAAAACTCATGATCGCTTCCTAAATAATTATCAATAGAAATCAATGCAATAGTATCCGTTACAATTATTCTGTTTCGATAGTCAATGTATGATGTTGTGGTGATTACTCTTGGTGGTTTAAACTCAGGGAAATAATAAGTAATATGCTGAAACATCGATTGTATGTCGTGATGCATATTGTTGATTTCCGGAAAAACTTTTTCTACTTCATCAAACAACCTAATTTGTAATGTATCTCTCATTCTTGCCAACCAAAAAGAATCAGTATATTTTTCTGAAAACATAAAAGGATACTCCTTTTTAAGTGCCGGTAAATCTTTTAAGGAGGCTTTAGAAAATAATTTGTCAAATCTTTCAATGTTAACTTGCATGGGTATTTTTGCAATATCTTCTTCCAATTTGCTTTCATTCTTACATGAAACTACCAAGTATAACATACATAAAACCAATACTGTATTTTTCATATAAAACTTAAAAGGTTGTAAATTTTTATTAATTGAGTGATTCCCTTATTTTTGCTTTGCAAATGTACTATTCTTTGATTTAAATTCATTTAAAATGCAAACAGAAAAAGTTGTCGGCCATATTGTTAATTGGTTAAAAGATTATGCCACAAAAGCGCATATGAAAGGTTTTGTAATTGGTGTTTCTGGTGGCATTGACTCCGCAGTTACTTCTGCGCTTTGCGCCAAAACAGGTTTGCCATTACTTTGTATAGAAATGCCAATTCATCAAGCACCGTCGCAAATTAGTAGAGCTTTAAACCATATTGATTGGTTAAAATATAATTTTGAAAAGGTTTACATGACCCAAGTAAACTTAACGCCAGTTTTTGATAGTTTAATAGCCGCTTTACCACCAGTTGCCAAGGAAGATGACAGATTTATGTCCTTGGCAAATACACGTGCTCGTTTGCGAATGACCACCCTTTATTATTTTGCCGCAATAAATAAATATTTAGTGGCTGGTACTGGTAATAAAGTGGAAGATTTTGGGGTTGGTTTTTACACAAAATACGGTGATGGGGGCGTTGATTTAAGCCCGATAGCCGATTTACTAAAAACAGACGTTTATATTATTGCAAACTATTTAGGCATAAATAAAGATATTATTGATGCAGCTCCCACCGACGGTCTTTGGGGTGATGATAGAACTGATGAAGATCAAATTGGAGCCTCTTACCCAGAGCTTGAATGGGCTATGGACATGGATAACCAAGGAAAAACAATAAATTCCTTTTCGGGAAGAGAACAAGAAGTATTTAAAATATTCAAACGTTACAACAGTGCCAATAAGCACAAAATGAACCCAATCCCCATTTGTGAAATTCCTAAGGATTTAATATAAAAATTGCTAAATTTTCAAAAAAATTATTATATTTACAAGTACAGTTATAACTTAATTATGTGCACTTTCCCTAAGCAATCATAATTTTAAAACCAACACCTAATGATTAAATTATTAATAGCAGATCACCACCCCATAATTAGAAAAGGGTTAGAACTTCTTTTTTCAGCTTCACCCAATATCAAAATTATTGGTAGCGTAGATGATGGTGAGGCCCTTATTGATTTTATAAAAAAAACGCCCGTTGATATTATTTTAACGGAAATCGATTTACCAAAACTTAATGGATTAACTGTTTTGAGAGTTTTAAAAGCTGAATTCCCTAATATAAAAACCATCATTTTTAGCGGTCAGCCTGAAGAGGTTTACGCTATTAATGCCATTAAGGCCGGTGCTTCTGGATATATTTCAAAATCTGTAAATATTATCACCATCAACGAAGCCATTTTAAAGGTTAATGACGGCGGCATCTATTTAAGCGAAGAGTTTAACAAGCAATTAAACCTGGGAAAAAAGATAACAAGATCGGGTTCTTTTTATAAAAAATTATCAACGCGTGAAGCCGAAGTTCTTAAACTATTATGTGTGGGACGGAAAAACAAAGAAGTTGCGAAAGAACTAAACGTTAATGAAAAAACAGTGAGTACTTACAAAGCAAGATTAATGAAAAAACTAAAAGTCAGCAATTTAATAGACTTGGTAAATCAGGCTAAACTTATGGAATCATAAGGCGCGATTTAATTTTCTGGAGAGCAGCATTTTTAAACCCGAATAATCTTTTACTTCCTCAAGTATGTTTTTATTGACATCGGCTTTGTTTTGTAGCGTTTTTTGTTGAAATTCTTTTACTTTTTGGTCAATTAAAAAGCATCTTAAACTCAAAATCGTTTCACTTACCAACTGTGCAACCCCATGAGATTTTCCTTTGGGATAAATATGCATACGCTCCCAGTCATCTAATGAATACCGTTCGTCTTCCATTAAAATAGTTGTGATTTCACTCGACATATCACCATCTACAGTATTGATAAAATTATTAAGCTGAAAGTCGGGATTTTGATTTAAGGTATCGATAATCGTGTAATACAGTGATTTAAATTGTGAGTTGGAAAATTCCATTTCATCCTCTTGAAGATCTAAAAAAACCTTCTCAAAAACCTTGGTTTTATTAATTACTGGCTCCAAAACCAAATGTCCTTTATCATTTTCCTTCAAAAGAAAGTCTTCAAAATTTTCGGTTTTATTTCCGTAAAGAAGTAACACTTCAATAATTTTTCTCTCCAAAACATATTGAACATCTACCTTTTTTACTGGCGGTTGATGTTTAATGACTTCAAAAGCCTTTTGTTCTGTTTTAAATGTCTTATTGGTTTCCTGAAAATCCTTTTTTTCAATCTGCGCCAAAGTACTAAACAACACTTCTTCACTAATATCCATTATTTTTGAACATTCTTGGATATAGATCTCTTTTTTAATTCTATCTGGAATTTTAGCGATACTATTTACAATATCTCTAATGGTTTCTGCCTTCTTAATTGGATCGTTTTTAGATTCTTCATACAACACAGACGCCTTAAACTGAATGAAATCCTTAGCATTTTCAGTAAGATACACTGATAGCTCTTCAAGTGTATTTTGCTTTGCAAAACTATCTGGATCCTCACCTTCGGGGAACGTACAGACTTTAACGTTCATGCCTTGTTCTAAAATAAGATCAATACCACGCAACGAAGCACGCATCCCTGCCGCATCGCCATCAAACAAAACAGTAATATTCTTCGTTAGTCTATTTATTAAGCGAATTTGCTCCGATGTTAATGCTGTACCAGAGGACGACACAACATTTTTAATACCCGTTTGATAAAACTGAATCACATCTGTATAGCCTTCAACCAAATAACACGTATCCTCCTTTGCAATACTTTGTTTGGCATGATAAATACCATAAAGCACTTTACTTTTATGATAAATATCGCTCTCTGGTGAATTTACATATTTAGCTGCTTTTTTATCATTACTAAGAATACGCCCACCAAAACCCAAGACACGACCACTCATGCTTTTAATAGGAAACATAATACGTCCTTTAAACCTGTCAAAACGTTTGTCTTCTTTTACAATGGTAAGTCCGGTTTTTTCTAAAAAATCCAATTTATAGCCTTGTTTTAAGGCTTCATCGGTAAAGGCCTGCCATTCATCAAGTGAATAGCCTAAATCGAACTTCTTAATGGTATCTTCTGTAAATCCACGTTCTTTAAAATAACTCAGCCCAATAGATTTTCCTTGATCTGTTTTATGTAGAATTTTTTGAAAATAAGTGTTGGCAAATTCACTTACCAAATACAAGCTTTCTCGCTCATCATTTTGTTCTTTTTGTTCATTTGTTTGTTGAGTTTCCTCAATTTCAATATGGTATTTTTTTGCCAGATACTTTATCGCTTCTGGATAGGTAAAATGTTCATGTTCCATTAAAAATGCCACTACATTTCCGCCTTTTCCACTACTAAAATCTTTCCATATTTGTTTTACTGGAGACACCATAAAACTGGGAGAACGCTCATCACTAAACGGACTCAAGCCTTTAAAGTTGCTCCCCGCTTTTTTTAACTGAACAAAATCGCCAATAACCTCCTCTACCCGGGCGGTTTCAAATACTTGGTCTATAGATGCTGGTGATATCAAATTAAAAAATTACACTAAATATTAATAGTTTGCATTGAAAATGTAAATGTAATATAAACTATTGAAAGTAAATAGAGCTTTATAGAATTGACTTTGTAAGAATTTTTAACTAATTTCGTTTAACATGTTAAGTGGTTATATTACTTCAAAAAGAACATAAATGCCTATCAAAGCAAAATTCATCCCGTTACTTATTTTGATTGCGTCTGCACTTGCCATCTACACAATTTTAGTCATTCAAGAATTTGACACAGCACTTCTAGACCTTTTTTTAAGATCAACAGGAATTGTTTCATTTTTGCTTTTTACTCTTAGTTTCGGAATATCTGCAATCCATTACGTATTTAAGGATCCGATTACAAAACGGATTCTAAGAAGAAGAAAAGCGTTTGGGCTAACCTTCGCAGGTTTTTTCGCTATTCACTTTTCGCTTATTGGAGTGAAATCAGTTATTTTAGGAGATCGTTTTAATGCAGATCCTAGCCTTGAGACTATCCTGGTTGTTTTTGCGGTTCTTATAATGTCCATCACCTCTATTCCTTCTGTAATCAAAAAATTGGGTGCGTCGAAATGGAAAGCCATCCACTTAATTTGTGGTTTCTATATCGCGCTTGGTCTTATAAAATTTTATATCATGTCTTTGAATAGAATCGATCATGCTTTACTGTTCCTAATAATTATGTTTTCGGTGCTCACCTTAAAACTTGTTATGCACATGCACCGGGCATACCTGAAAAGAAAAGGGGTGTATACAAAAAAATAATCCCATAAATACAGCATAGGCATTATATGCCTTAATTACTTCCTCATCGAAATATTGTTCTACAGTATTTACATAAAATCCACCTCATAACGCTCCTAAATTTCAAACAAATCTGTTTTAACCCTTCTCCTTTTTCTTTTGACATGACGGATTTTTGATATTTCAATGGAAAAAACCAAATGATACACCAACAATATGCTGTTATGCCTTTTCAATATATGCCAACTAATAACTTTTTATAAGCTATCAACTCAAAAACAGCGGATAATTATTTACTTTTTTTTTGGCAAAATAACATCGCCATGTGTAACTAAAGTTACATTTTACATCAACTTCAATTAGTACTTTTACGATATGTTATTTAAATATAAGTTTATATGGAAATTCCTGTAAAAATTAAACTATGTATAAACTATAAACCAGTTCAATAAAAAAACACAATTAAAATGAAAACAATTAAATATTTTTTAATAGCAATTATTGGAATAATTGCTATCAGCTGTTCAAATGATAATACAACTGACCCCACTGGAACACTTTCATTAAAATTGACTGATGCACCCATGCACTACGGTCAATTTATGACAGCAAGTGTTACCATTGATAAAATAGAAATTGGCAACAGTACCAATGCAAATTCTTTTGTTACGGTTATGAATACACAAATGAAATTTAACATGTTGGAATTGGTAAATGGTATTACAAAATCATTGGCAAGTACTCCTATTCCTGTTGGAGATTATGATATGGTTCGATTATATATTTCTGATACCCAAATGACTTTAAAAAATGGAACTTCATTTAACTATAATATGGGTCAAAATGGTTTCTCAGGAAATGGAATGGGTATGATGCAAAATGGTATTGCACTAAATAATGATTTAAGAAGTATTGATATTAAACTAGATAAAATACTTAATATTTCTACCGGCACTATGAAAGAGTGTTTAATGGATTTAGATGTTGCAAATTCTTTCCATCTAGAAGGGGTTGCTTTTTCGGGAAGTGGATCAAATATGATGATGAATATGTCTGGATATACCTTTAGCCCAACAATGAGAATTGTTGATATGGGTAATGCTGGGACTATCACAGGAACTATTCATGATGCAACTGTTAATTTACCAAATGCTACCGTTTCTTTAATGCATAATGGCACATTATATACCAGTACCCATACCGATGCTAATGGGAATTATACATTTATTGGCATTCCGCAAGGAACGTATACTATGAGCGTTGAATTAGATGGTTATTCTATGAATCCTATTGGGAATGACCAAAACAGCGGCGCAATGAATATGATGGCAAATGGCCTGTTAACAGTAAATTTTGTTATGATGCATAATTAAAAACTTTTTTTGTAATTGTAAC
>TARA_R110001592_G_scaffold124543_2_pt1 | contig 28142 bp, 23 predicted proteins | sample TARA_R110001592 | Tara Oceans TARA_R110001592 (sample SAMEA4398387) | marine metagenome | biome: Polar Biome; feature: [SRF] surface water layer (ENVO:00010504); material: water (ENVO:00002006), including particulate matter (ENVO:01000060) such as... | depth 5 m | reverse complement strand
CAGCGGATGCTGCAGGACTACCGGCACCGGCTGGCTTTCGAGCCACTCACCGATTTGTTCGATTTGCTTCAGATCGTCTGGCTGGTCATGCGGCCAGGCGTTCAAGCCTCGCTGTGAGACAACTTGCCGACGCTCTTCGATGCGCCAGTCCTCAACGAGCTGGACTTTCATGACAGCCTCCTGACAACATTTAGGGCGTGGACGGCCCGTAATGAAAGTGCCCTACGGCAAAAACCACGGCTTAGCAGCCGTGGCTCTGGGAGCAGCACTGAGGTTACAACGCTACGAGGGTAGCTACATCTTGATGAAATAACGAACCAAGGTTCTACCCTGCTCAAACCTATATAGCTCGATGGTGTGGATGACACCGCTACCGTCGCGCGTAACATTTCTGTGATGGCATGCAACCTCATTGCCGGCAATGATCGACAAGTCAGACTCCACCCTGAATTTGCTGTTCTGTTGATCCCACATCCCCTCAAGCACTGGGAAGCCGTCCATGACCGGTCTGCCTATATACTCGATCTGCAGACCATTGGGAGAAATCCTGCGATAGTGCTCGAAGAAACCATCGCGATCCCCGGTATTCCAGCATTCTAGTTGGCCACGCAAAAAACTCTCGATCGCTGCGTTATTAGTTTCGCTCATAAGTTTTAACCTTGTAGTCGTTTGGCTGAAATCCGTTTCAGTCCCAGATGACATGGATGGATTTGGCGCCCCGCAATTGGGCTCCGGCAATCTTGGGGGCTGGCATATCTGGGTCCAACCGAATGTTGTGGAACAAATCAAGAATACCGTTGATCGCACTCGTCAGTTCGACCTTCGCGACGAATTGCCCAATGCACATGTGTGGACCAAAGCCAAAGCCAAGAGATGGGCTGGATTTTCTGTCCAGATCGAAGACATCCGGATTTTCAAAGACGCTCTCGTCACGATTGGCAGAAATGACCATACATTGCACTAACGAACCCGCCGGCACCTTAACCCCATCAATTTCAACGTCTTTAGCTGCCTGACGAACCTTGAACGTCGAGACGGGTTCATACCTAACTGCTTCGTCGATCAATTTTGAAATCAGACTTCGGTCAGCACGTACCCGCTCCAGCAACGCTGGACGCTCCAACAGCAAGGTCATTACCGAACTAAACGTGCGGGTGGTGGTTTCCCCTGCAGCTGGCAGCAGGGACCGCACAAAGGTAGTCACCTCATGGTCATCAAGGGCTCGTCCCTCATACTCCGCATTAATTAGACGGCTGATAAGATCATTACCCTGAGTTCCCTCAGCACGTTTGGCGACAACAATTTCTTTAATTGCATCATACAAACTCTTGACCGCCTGGCCGGCGAGAGGACCATAGACCTTGGCCTTTTCCGGATCAATCTGATTGGCTGCCACAATTGCCAGAGCCCAACTGGCGTACTGTTTGAAATTTTCTGGATCATTGGCAGGAAAGCCCATCAACTCGTACATCACGCGTATAGGAAAGTAGAGGCCAAAATCCATCAAGTTGGCTTTCTTCTCAGCGACCATGGGAGTTAAAAACTCATCACGAAGGACCCGATCAATCTCGGGGCGCCATCCGTTGACTGTTTGCGGCATGAATACCGGCTGAAGGAGCGCACGAGTACGACGATGCTGCTCACCGTCCATTGCCAGTACTATCAAGCCGTCGAAGAAGGCTCCCAGGCCTTCGGCAATGAAGCCGCTGGTAAACGTGTTGGCGTCACGCAGCACCGCGACGACATCCTTGTGTCTGAAAACCGTTACTGCGCATTTGGCCGCCTTCGCGCCAGCATTGGTAGGGACTTTGAGATATGTGTCAACGAAATCGCCACGCATGACCGGTTCATTAACACGCTTCTCTCTGCATAAGCCGTGGATATCCACGTCTGACCCAAGATAGGTGTCTGATACCGCATGGTAAGCGGCCTCGATATCGAGTGTTTGAAGTGCTCCAGTCATAACGTCATCATCCTCAAAGTCTGTTTTTTGTTGGGTACATCATTAAGTATTCTTTGCCAGATAGCTGACAACGCGTGCGGCCGCCAACCGCCCAGCCATGCCATTCACACCGCCTCCGGGGTGGATGCCCGCACTACCCAGATACAAGCCGGCGACCGGCAGGGTATCGCCGCCTAGTCCGTGGGCCGGGCGCATGGTGCTGGAACGCATGGAGGTGGTGTCGATATGAACAACACATCCGTTCACCGTGTTCAGCCGTGCAGTAAAGTCAGGCGCAGCTTCGGTTCGACGCCCTATGACGTGTCCCTTGATACCTTCTACATACATTGAAAGCTGATCGATTACCTGATCCGCCACGGCTTCCCGAATGTTGTCCCAACCGTCCTTTGGATTGACCGGCATAACCGGCGGATAGATGTAAAGCACATCTTGCCCGGCCGGAGCCTGGGAAGGATCCGCCGCGCTCGGTGCGGCCGCAGTGATGTATGGAAGAGTCGGCACTTCACCCCGGGTGCAGGCGGTAAAATTTTCCAACACCGCTTCCTCGGTGCCGATCAGCAGGCAGGTCTTGCGCAGGTCGATTCCGTCGCCCCGAGCTTCTTCGAAGCGAGGCACTGAAATCAGACCATCCAGGGCTACGTCTACCTTCAGTGGCCCGGAGCCCTTGGCGTTGGCTGGCGCCATGGCGATACGGGTGAGTAGGTGCCTGGGAATTTCGCCAGCCGTCACCATTTCCAAAGCCACTTTAGGATGGCAGCCAGCAATGACCGAGCGGGCCGTGAACTCGCGTCCATCGGCCAGCTTCACGCCTTTCACCGTTCCTTGGCTGGAGACGATTTCCGTCACAATCGCAGAGGTGATTACCTGCCCGCCCAACTCTTCGAGCCTGGAGCGCATGGCATTGCTCAGCTGCTGCATTCCGCCGAGCACTCGACCAACACCAAAGCGATGAAGAAAGCCCAGCAAGGCATAGTAGATACCCCCGCCATCAGCGGTGATATCTCCGGCCAATCCGGTCAAGGCGCACATCGCAGAAATGGTGACCGGGTGCTCGAAGCGTTCACGTGCTGCTTGATGCGCGGAGCCTGTCAGCAGGGCCATCAGCTCCGGTTTGAGCTTGCGATTTCTCAAAGCACTGCTTATCACTTTGAGCTTGGCCCCAAGATTCAGTTTCGCTGGATCAACGCGCATCATAGGCAATGCAATATCGAGGAACATGTCGACAACGTTCATAAAATCCAGAAATGCCTCGGCGTCCTTCTTGCTGTAGCGCTCGATCTCCGCAGCGGTTTTCAGCCGGTCTCGCCAAAACACAAGCGAGCTTCCATCGGGATGCAGATATACATATCCGGGTGCCAACTCGATGGCCTTAAATCCGTGGCGCTCAAGGTCCAGTTCCTGAGGTACGTGAGCATGTACACGCATCGACATCATGTCCAGAGCGCAAGGATGTACCAGATGCTCGGGCGCCTCAGGGATTAAATACCCCGACGATGCCATGCCACCTACCTTCTTCAATGCCTCCACTACCAGAACCTGCTTCCCTTCGAGACCCAGATAGCAACCAGCAGAGAGCCCATTGGTTCCGCCACCTACGATGATGACGTCGAAATCAGTTTTGTTCTTATTCATTCATGATCCTTTCCAGCCGATTGCAAGAGCGGCATGTCGCTTGACGACTTTTCTGAGATCACCCTATATCAAAGGCCAGCCAGACGCTGCGGTAACGTTTTACTCTGAGTAAAACGGTGAACAACACCTGGGCGGTTCGCTCAGAAAAAGCAAGGCGGCACACATCATTCTGTATACAGATATTCAATCTATATATGGAATTGCGTAAAATTCTCTGCTAGGGTTTCACCTAGGCGCTGTTCATAGCCGAAAGACTCATCACGATGTCCTTCTGCCCTGAATGATCAGTTTTAGCCGCTGAAGAATAAAAATAAGAAGGACACAAGAATGGACACATATCTGGATCATTCCCGGCGACTATGGTGGCCCGCGAATGTAAAACCGCTGCTTCAGACGATGCTCGGACAGCGCACCCCACGTATTGCCTTTGCGCCGCTCAGGCAAAAACCGGATGGCCCCCACGATCACAAATCGGTCAGTCAGGCCAACTTCCCAATTGGCCGGCTTTGCTCCGGCGGACCTCACTCTAACAACAGAAATATCGGAGATCACTCATGAGACTGAATATTGCTATCGGTTTATTGCTGGGCGGCCTTTCTGCCGCCTCATATGCTGCAGTGAGCCCCGAAGAAGCACAGAAGTTAGGGCAAAGCCTGACAGCGGTGGGAGCCATTCAAGCTGGCAATGAGGATGGTTCAATCCCTCCCTATGAAGGAGGGCTGCGCGACGCTCCGGAAGGCTTCCAGCCAGGCAGTGGCTTCTGGGTCGACCCGTTCAAGGACGAGCAACCACTGTATCGAATTACATCCGAGAACATGGCCGAGCATGCTGATCTCCTGAGCGCAGGTCAAAAGGAGGTTTTGCAACGTAACCCTGAGTACTATATGGACGTGTACCCCTCCCATCGCACAGCTGCCTATCCGAAGGATATCGAGGAAGCCAGCATCCGCAATGCCACCACGTGCAGCACACATAACGAAGGCTTGGCGCTCGATCCTAACTGTCGCGGCGGGATCCCATTTCCGATAGCGCAAAACGGCAATGAGATGATGTGGAATCTGCTAGTGCGGTATAACGACGGTAAGTTCGGTACTACTACTTCCGCATCCAATACATGGGTAGTGGACAGAAATGGGTCGGTCACAAGTACCGCAACTCAGGCGACTTTCGTTGAACGGCCCTATTATCAGACCGACATTCCCGGTCGCGATCCACAGCTGTTTTACCGCGTTTACTCGGTTACCAAAGCCCCGGCGCGAAAAGCTGGCGAACTGACAGGCTTAATGGACTTTCTGGATCCCACCGAGCAACCGCGTCGCGCTTGGAGCTACACACCCGGTCAGCGTCGGGTAAAACTGGCTCCTGAATTTAACTACGACACGCCTGTTGGCAGCATGGGCGGACTGGAACTGTTTGATGAGCTATTCATGTTCTCTGGGATGCAGGACCGTTTTGATTTCAAATTGGTTGGCAGAAAGGAAATGCTTATTCCCTATAACGCCTATAAGTTCTACTTCAACTGCGATGATCAATTTAGAACTTCACATGCAAACCCGGCCTGCGAGCGCTGGGAACGGCACCGGGTCTGGGAGGTAGAAGCGACTCTCAAACCTGGTATGCGTCACGTGTATAGCACGCGCACATATTATCTTGACGAAGATACTTTTGGGGCCGGCCTATACGACGCGTGGGACCAGAACGGAGAGCTGTACCGTTCGATGATGATGGGCGGTGTACAGTTCTATGACCATGACATTCCTTATATCGTCAAGCAGACGATATTTGACTTCAATAAAGGCATGTATGGGATTATTAACGATGGGATGGACGGTGGCTATCAAGTTCTCACCGAAGCCAGGAGCGAGCGTGAGTTGAACCCAGAAGCGATTGTATCCCGCGAATCGCAACGCTGATCATACGATCCGAGAGCCCTTGAACTACGTAAGTAGCTGAAGGGCTTTTTTATTCGACACTAGGAACGAACCCATGCGGCAAATTAAACTGAAGTGGGATGTAAGCCATCTCACGCCCTATTCCGTACCCGTGACACTGTCAGGTTCTTTGTTCGCCCCAGACCAAAAACTAGCCATTGAAGACCCGATTGAGCTGCTGGTGTGCCTGCATGGCGGCAGCTGTTCCGGTGAGTATTTCCATCCGAGCTATCTGGATGCGTCCTATAGTTTTGCCAGATTCATGACCGACCATGGCTATCTGGTGTTGGCCCTGGATACCCTAGGTATGGGTAACAGCAGTAGACCTGAACCCGAGAAACAATTGACGTTGGAAATAATTGCCGCTGCCAGCGATTTCGCGGCTAGGCAGACCGCCGCGGCATTGCAGGACGGCCAATGGCCGCAACTGCAGCTGCCTCCGCACAGCAAGCTGCGTTTATCTGGCCTGGGCCACTCGATGGGCGGCATGCTCTCCGTCTATCAACAGGGGCGCTTCAAAAGTTTTGAGCGGCTGATCGTTGCGGGATGGAGCAACCTCCCCCTCGATCTTGGTGACACTGACGTAACCGACGTCCAGGCGAGCCTTTCTGCTGGAGGCTACATCCCGACTGACCGGGAGGCAATGCGCGGCTTCTTTCACTTGCCTGATGTGCCGGAGGACCTGATAGAGCGCGACGACCAGCACGCCGGCCTCACGCCCGTGACCCTCGCTCTGGCAGCGCTGACCCCCGGCGCGGTGACGAAGGAAGCAGATGCCATCAACTGTCCAGTATTGCTGCTGTATGGCGAAGTCGATGTCAGTCCCGACCCACAGCGTGAGACCTCATTCTATCCACATGCCAGCGACCGGACGATCACCTTGATCAGACACGCAGCCCATATGCATAACATGGCCTCCTCCCGATTGCGGGTGTGGCAGACAATGGATAGCTGGCTACAGGAGCACTGAGCCGCCAAGCACTATTGACGCCTGCCCGCTCCCCCATCGGACTGGATGCAACACAGAAACTCTCAATTAACATTTTTTTGTTTAGCACTGCTTTTTTATCTTTCAAGATGACCGCTAAAGCCCGGTAATAAATTGATAAATTACAGCTTGAGATGTCGAGAAAGCCAGTGGTTAAGATAAATTTTTAACTGATGTAACGAAAACTAAAAACTTACTCTTTTCGTTGAAAACATTCAGCCTTTTTAAGAGAGGATTTTAGGAACTCCTGGATGTGTAGCGTCTCTACATTCATGTCCTTCCCAACATAGCAGGAGAATCGCAATGAGAAATATTGCAACGACACTAAGCTTGGTCGCTTGTCTGCCATTGGCGGCTTTCGCGCAAGATATCAAGCTGAACAAGGAACTGAACGGTCTCGATATCGAAACACAGGTAATCGGTGATAGCACAGCGACTGCGCCAGGACCCGGAGGAACAGCCAGCACCCAGGTGCTTCAGGTAACCAACAACAGTGATTCCACCGTGACCTGCCAGTTGGATCCGGGGCCCGCCGAAACGGCGGCCTCTGAATCTCCGATGGCCCCAATCAAGGCAGGGGAGTCGGCCACTCTCAGGCTGGACGGCAGCTATGCGAGTGCCACGACGCAGGCGAAACTGATTTGCAACGAAGAAGAGTAACCTACGTATATTGCGGGCTAACCAAATGAGGTTTAGCCCGTAATAGACACCTCCCATAGAACGGCAGGCAAGCCATGATTCTCAGAATGGACCACTTCACCATTGTTACTGACCAGCTCGAGCGGACTCAGCAGTTTTACGTAAACCTGCTTGGACTCGAGGCGGGACCAAGACCGCCCTTTCCAGTACCCGGGCTGTGGCTTTATGCCAAGGATCATCCTTTACTTCACGTGATCGCAGTAGCTGACATGCCCGACCCTCGCCGCGGTGTACTGGATCATATGGCGTTCTTTGCGCAGGGTCTTGCAGAGACACTGGACAGACTCGACCAGCACGCCATTCGTTATCGAATGATCCGCGCGCCGGGGGAAATCCGGACCTGGCAGGTGTTCTTAAAAGATCCCAATGACGTGGACGTCGAACTCGATTTTGCTCCCGAAGAGCAACCTCCAGCCGACTGGAAAACCAGAAGCAAAGCCTGATTTAGATCAGGCCGGTGTAGGCCCCGCCATCCAGTTGCAAATTCTGTCCGGTGATGTAACCCGCCTGGGCCGCACACAAGAAAGCACAAGCGGCGGCGAATTCGTCAGGAGTGCCGAACCGTCGTGCCGGAACCGGCCTGAGCATTTCGGCTCGCGCTTCCTCCTGGCTAATGCCCCTGTGCTTTGCCAATTGGCCAGTCATGAAGGCCAGCCGATCGGTCGCGATGCGCTCGGGCAAGAGATTGTTGACCGTGACGTTGTCACGGATGACTTCCACTGAGAGCGCCTTCGAGAAGGCAGTCAGCCCGGCTCTGGCAGCGGTCGACAGCCCCATTGGCAACCGCGGAGACTTGACCATAGCCGAGGTGATATTGACGATCCTGCCAAAACGTCGCTCGCGCATTCCCTCAATTACTGCCTGAATCAACAGGACGGCGCTGAGCATATTGGCCTCCAGCGCTTGCTGCCAGCATTCGAGATCCCAGTCCTGGAACTTGCCCGGGGGCGGCCCGCCATTGTTGGTGACCAGAATATCAGGAGCGGGACAAGCCGCCAGCAGCGCCTCCCGGCCAGCGCGGGTATTGAGATCCGCTACCACCTGAACCACCTCGAGACCCGTGCTGTCACGGATTGCCATCGCAGCCTCTTTCAAACTGGTGGCGTCCCGGCCGTTGATGAACACCTCGCATCCTTCAGCGGCCAAGGCCATGGCGCAAGCTTTCCCCAAGCCCCTTGAAGAAGCACAGACAATTGCTTTGCGACCGTTAATATTCAGATTCATATCTATTTCCGTAGTCTGTTCACCAGCGGTTCGAGTTCATTACAACGAGGCCGCAATCCTTTATGCTGTAGAGCGCTGACGCCTGAGTTTTTCCATGAATCCGGAGACGGAAATACCATGAGCACCCCGCAAATCCGTGCAGAACCTGGCAAGCGGGAGACCATGAATCGTCTGCTCGCCGCCGCCAGGCAGATCTTCGCCCTAAAAGGTCTAGCGGGCGCCCGGGTAGAAGATATAGCCCGGGAAGCCGGTGTGACCAAACAACTGGTCTATCACTATTACGGTTCCAAGGAAGTGTTATTCTCAACCGTATTAGATGATGCCTCGCAGCAAATAATGCAAGAACTGATTGCACTTGACATACACGACCTGCCGCCAGAGGAAGCACTGCGAAAGTTACTCTACTGTTGCTTCGACCAATACATGGAAGACCCACTCTTGGGCGCTTTGGCCTTGGAAGGGATTCGTTATCACGAAACATCAAATACAAGACCGAACAGTTTTACAAATGAGTCGCCGGCCTTGGCAATCAAATTCTCAACTGTCCTGAAACGTGGAATCGAAGTTGGTGTGTTCAAGCACGATATGAATGCTCGGCTTTTTCTGGCGAGTTCCGCATTGCTAATGACAGGTGGGTTCACCAATCATTACACCATGTCTGTCCTCGTCGGCTTTGATACGACCTCCGAGGACGGCATGCGGATCTGGCGTGAGCATTCGGCCAACTTAATCCTTGCGAGTATCAAACGGCAATCGTGACACCAGTAGTGCCCCAACTCAGGGGCACACAACAGAGATGCTAGCCCCCATTACATACTCTCGCGGCCGGACTGCTCGAAAAAGGCGCGCATCGCGACCAGTGAAGGCGTGTGACTACCAAAGCCACCATCTGCTACCAAGGTAGTCCCGGTCACGAAAGATGACTCGTCGCTGGCAAGAAAGGCCACCACATCAGCGATCTGTCTTGGGGTGCCCAGCTCGGGAGTCAAGTGGTTGTCGCGCAGAATGCTCAACAGTTCGGGAGGCATGGAGCTATGCGCATTTTCCGCTGGAGCCAGCCCAATCTGCACCGCGTTGCCGCGTACCCCAGACTTGCCATATTGCGCTGCTACCAGCTTGGGCAGCATATTCAGGGCGGCTTTAGTTGAAGCGTAGCCAGTCAGGGACAAATCCCCCTGAGCGCCCAATCCAGAAGTAGCGAAGATTACCGAGCCCTTGCCCTGTCGCAGCATGACCGGAATAACGTACTTCGAGCACAGCACTGCGCCACGCAAATTAACAGCAATGGCACGATCAAAGGCGTCCATGTCCAGATTGCAGATATCTCGGTCCTTCTGACGCTGACTCACATCCAGTACGGCCGCATTATTGTGAAGAACGTCGATACGGCCAAACCGGTGCATCACCTGCTCAACCATCGCTTTGACGTCGGCTTCACTGGACACGTCTGTGCGTATGGCCAGCGCCCGACCACCGCCCGATTCAATCTCTACCGCCACGCTGGTCGCCGCTTCCTGATTGATATCGACGATTACGATGGCAGCACCATGAGAGGCCAGTACCCGCGCACACTCTGCACCCAGCCCGCCACCAGCGCCGGTGATGATTGCTACGCGATCCTTGAGCTTTTCTGTTGTCATTTTGCTGCTCTCTTGTATTTATACGAGACGATCAATTTCACTCACCAGTGAACTGCGGCGGCCGGCGTTCGGCAAAGGCCAGTGCAGCTTCTTTGGCATCTCTTGTGGTGGCTAACAACGAAAAAAGATCTAGCTCGAGGTCCAAGCCCTTTTTTAAGTCTATTTCCGAGGCCGCCCGCGCCGCTCTCTTTGCAAACACTGAAGCCATAGGTGACTTTCCAGCAATTTGCAACGCTAGCGTCGACACTTCGTCAATCAGGGTTTCAGTACTTTTTGCAACGCGCGATACTAGTCCGATCTGCAGCGCCCTTTCGGCGTCCAGGCGTTCACCGGTCAGCAGCAGATCCAGGGCGTGGCCCGGAGATATCACGCGGGAGAGGCGCTGCGTACCCCCGCCGCCAGGTATTAATCCCAAACCCGTCTCAGGCAACGCCAATACCGCATTGGGAGACGCAAAGCGGATATCACAAGCAAGCGCCAGCTCTAACCCTCCGCCCATGCAGTAGCCGTGAATAGCTACGATGACCGGTTTGCTGACTTCATCAACAGCTTCGATCCAGCGAGAGCTCTCCATGCGCTTGCGAACCTGAATGGAGGTTTCGGCACCACGCTTTTCCTTGATATCGGCCCCCGCGCACAAGCCTCGCTCGCCCTCACCGCGGATAACTATGACATGAATGCTGTCATTATTTTCCAATCGTTTGAGGGCCGCCGGAACACCCACGCGGATTGAATCGTTGATGGCGTTAATCTGGCCGGGACGGGTAAGTACCACCCACCCCACGGGCCCGACACAGTGCATCTGCACCGCTTCGTTGATTATTTCAGGCAAGTTCTGATCAACACTCATATCAGCACTCCTCGAACTCAAACAACTGGCCCCTGAGCTGAGATGGATCAATCCGTATTAACGGCTTGCCGCCAACCGCATCGCTGGACTCGATCCAACTGAATACCGTGCCCCGCGCCCGCAGATCTTCCGCTTTGGCGGCCAGATCATTCACTGCGATGCGGATGTAATAGGGTCCGGGCCCCCAGCTATTGAGGTAGAGACCTGCTTCGCTGTTCCAACGGGTTGCTTCTATGATGTCCAATGTCGCGCTGTTGGCCAGGCTAAAGCCCATGCGCGCCCTGCGATAACCTTCGCCTTCGATCAGCTCGACTGGACCAGAGGGCTCCCAGTCAAGATTGGTAGAGCAACGACGAAGCGTCTCGTCGAGGTCGCGTACCAGGAAGCCACGGGCAGAAACCCGCACCATATCTCCGGGCTTGGAATCACGTGGCTGAGGAGCGGGGATCGAGAACGTATCGGCGGGCATCTGCAACGGCTCCATCGGCATGATCTCTATACACAGTCCGCCATCGACGATCGGGTCGTATACCGGCTTCTCCGGAGAAGCCCCCAACCAAAGGCGATCAAACGGCATGTCAGGTGTGCGTTGTGCCATTCGAAATGGTAGACGCCGGCGCATCAGCTTCGCTACCAGGGCATCGAATTTATCGCCATGCAGGCTCAACACGATGGAATGTGTCAGCATCGGGCGATGCCGACCCTGGTATTCCTTCAGGCTTTCCAGAAAATCGTGGAACATCGGGTCGCCTGGATTCGGCCGATCCAGATGCCACTGGGGTTCGACTCGGGTCGGTGAAACCGCCAAAGATTTGTGCACCCGCAGGAAATGGGCAATGTACGGGTGGTCGTCGAAAGCCTGGCGCCAACGCTCATGCTTATGGATGCCCAGCTTGTCCACCAGTAGTTCAGTCATTCCATCTGGGTCTGGCACCATCATGTCGGCGCTCATCAACAATTCGAACATCTTTATCTCCATATCTTGAAGTGGGAGCGAAAAAACCCGTTATCTGAAAACGCTACGTCCCGAGCCGCGTTTTAATGAGTATCGATCACCGCTTGCTTTTCAGAGCGAGTTGGCTGTGTAGCGATAGGCACCGGAGCCTGGGCGGGAGAGGAAATCTTTCCATCCTTTTTACCTGCGGCGAAGTTTCTGAGCAGAAAATGGGATAATGCTGGAACGAGAATCAGCGCGCCCAGCATGTTCCAGATAAACATGAAGGTGAGCAGGATCCCCATGTCCGCTTGGAATTTTATGGGGGACCACGCCCAAGTCACGACGCCGGCTGCCATGGTTAAGCCGATCAGAGCAACCACCCGGCCAGTGAAGTCAAGCGATCGGCGATAGGCCACCGCAAGTGACTCGCCGCGGGCCTGCACAGCCAACTGGACACTCAACAAATACAGTGCGTAATCAACCCCAACTCCGACGCCCACCGCCATTACCGGCAGGGTGGCAACTTTCATTCCGATCCCCAGCCACACCATCAAGGCCTTTGCGATGATCGTTGTCATAATCAAGGGAATCAGCGCAACCAATGTGGCGCGAATACTGCGGAAAGTAATCAGACACAAAAGAGCAGTCGCTCCATATACCGCAAAGTACATGATTATGATGCCCCGTCGGACCTCTATATTGGTCGCCGCCTCGATCCCCGCATTCCCCGCAGCAAGCAAGAACTGGACGGGCTCATTGCTTCCTGGCCCTGTTCCATGCTCCTCATTGAAATTCTCGACGACGTTCAAAACCCGTGTGAGCGTCTCTGCTTTGTGGTCAGTGAGATAGGCTATCAGCGGTGTAACGGAGCAGTTCTGATTGGTAATGCCCGGGGAAGAGATCATCGCCGCGTCGACAGAAGCATTCGTGATCGCTTGGTCTCGACTGATGGTCAGCCATTTACCGCTGCCTTCAGCCATTCCCGAGGTCATGAAGCGCACCGAATCGGCCAACGAGTTGGTGGTTTGCACACCTTCGGTCTGACGTAATCGCCACGCCAGTTTATCCATGGTTTGCAAGGGGCCGTAGAAGCGACAACCGTCTACGTTGGTTTTCATGATTACTGCGAACTGATCGCTGGAGAGGCCATAGTTAGCAGTTATGAATGCATTGTCCCGGTTGTATCGTGAATCTGCTCGCAACTCCGGTGCGCCCGGATCCAGATCACCAATTTTGAGATCCATCATGACCACAGCGCTAATCCCGGTAATCCCAAGCGAAACCACAATAGCAACTGTAGCCCACTTGCGCTGCGTAAAAAGGTCCAAGCCTTGCCAGATCTTGCCCTGCCAACTCTTGTTCTGCTGTTCAGCCGCGTCCTTTTCAATAGCCAAAAGAGCCGCTTTTTTACTTACTCCGATGTAGGACAGTGCTACAGGTATCAGGATCAACTTGGTGAAGATCAGAACTGTGACACCGATACTTGTCGTCAAAGCCAAGTCCCGGATGACTGGAATATCGATGATTGCCAGAACCGCGAAGCCGACTACGTTTGTTAGCAAAGCAGTGAGTCCGGTAAGAAACAGTCTCCTAAAGGTATAACGCGCGGCAACATACTTGTGTGTGCCTCGTCCAATGTCTTGGAGAATACCGTTCATTTTCTGGGTGCCGTGGGAAAGCCCAATGGCGAAGATCAGAAACGGAACCAGAATGGAATAGGGATCAAGGTCATAGCCCAAAATCTGCATTAACCCGAGCAACCAGACCACCCCAGTGATGGCTATCCCCACGAGCAACAGCGTGCTACGTACACAGTGGAGATACAGATAAACGAACAGAGCAGCAATGGCGACGGAAATCGCGAAAAACAACATCACCACCTGGAGGCCATCTATCAGGTCACCCACTAGCTTGCTGAAGCCGACGATGTGAATGCCTATGCGATCACTTTCGAAAGATCTGATTTTCTGTTCGAGTTGATCGGAGAACTCGCTATAGTCCAACGGCTCCCCAGTTTGTGGATGGGTCTCTAGCAACGGCGCAACAATCATGCTGGAGGCACTATCATTTGCAACCAAACTACCTCTAAGCCCTGCGCGAGTGACGTTGCGGCGCAACGTGGCGATACTGGCTTCGCTGCCATCGTAGTCAGATGGCATTACAGCGCCTCCACTTATCCCCGCCTCAGTGACTTCACGCCACCGAACGATAGGCATCCACAGTGAACGCATCCAGGATCTATCGATACCCGGTATCAGATAGAGAGTGTCATTTACCTCTTGCAGGACCTGTAAATATTCCGGGTCATAGATACTGCCTCCTTTATTAGAAACCACCACTCTGATATTGTTTCCAAGCCCTGGAAGTTCATTCTTGTTGTCAAGATAATTCTTTATATATGTGTTATTAACTGGAATCATCCGCTCAAAACTGGCGTTCACGTCCAATTTCGTTGCGTAGAATCCCAGCACGACGGTGACCAAAAAACAAACTACCAGAACCAGAATCCGCTGACTAAAAATGAGGCGCTCAAAGAGACCTCCAGAACTTTTATCGAAGTCCTTGATATCGCGTACAACCGGCATCCCAGAGTTGCTCTTAAGATCAACCATCACACTCTCCACAAATCGGTTGGCTTGGCGCGTTCATTCGCACCAATACAACACGAACATCAAATCGTTTAGACCGGCTGCTCTTACATAGCCTGTTAGAAACCTGAACTTAAGCACGGCACCGCGCCTAATGCAGCTGATTAATATCTATCCTACGAAGCCCGGAAAACTGCGCTACGACGAACTCGCCGGATGCGCCAGCCCTTGCTGAGGAATAAACCTGGCCTGTATAGGGGATGGAGAGCAGATCGGTATCCAGCGTTCGGGTATCAATGCGAACCAGCTCACCACGCTCGCTGACCAGCATCACATACTCGCCGGTGACGCCATCTACAGCGTCGACTAATGTCGAGTTTTGCTGCGTATCCACATGCTGCCAAGTCACTCCTTCATCTCGACTGGCATAAAGATTACCTCTGAGTCCGTAAGCAAGTAGTAACTGTTCGGTCGCATGCACGCCAAAAAAAGTACCTGTGTAAGGAGTATTGACCTGAACAAAGCGCTGCTCGTCTCTATCCAGCTCCATTAGCAATCCTTGCTCTCCGCTAATGTAGACGTGGTCGCCGTGCACATCGATGCTGTAAAGGTGCATCCGCCGGTCGTTCTCGGTGTGCTCCGTCCAAGGCTCCCATGTAGCGCCATTGTCAGTAGTGCGCAGCAACATGCCAAAAGCCCCCAACACAAAGCCCTCCCCGTTCTCTCTTACAAATACGTCAAGGAAGGGAGTAGCCATGATGTCAGGATCAGAAGAGGTACTGGTACCAAGATCCACTTCCCGTAGCATGCTTTGAGCTTCAAATTCGTCAAGATCGGTGGCGTTCGCATAATGCTCTTTCAATAGAACAACCAGACTACGACCGTCCAACTGTACTTCCCATGAAAGCCCACCATCATTTGTCGAGAGCAATACTGAATCATGACCGACAGCCCAGCCGTTAAGCTCATTCTGGAAGTACACCTGAACCAGATCCACCGCTACCGGACTTGGCGACTGAGTCCAGGTCTCGCCTTGATCGTGGGACACCATAATCAAGCCTCGCAAACCCACACTGACCAGGTTTTCGCCCGCGCGAGTAACGGCCAAGCTAGGCTGAGTATGCGCAGCAACCTGCGCAAACGCTGTTTGTCGCAAAGGGTCGTGAAATCCTGTGACCACAGACTCTTGCTCCGTGGCTGATACGATTGGTGCAGCAAGGACCATAAAAAAGACACAGATCGAGGCGAACTGCATTCTCGGGAAGTACTTACCGACCGCCCAGGCGAGCAGGTGGGATATGTTCATTATTTTTATCCTCATTGGTCCCGAAGCATCTATAACTCAGACGCTCCGGGACAACCAGCGTGGTCAACAGCGCTTTCTTGTAATCAAACCGGCGCTAATGTGTTAGCGAACAGTCTCTCTACCTACGATCGCTTCCGGGTTCAACTCACGCTCGGAACGGGGTTCCTCCAGCACTTGGTAACCACCATTTAGCGCGTCGTTGATCAAACCGTACATACCTTTATTGAAGTCGTATATGGAATGTTTGACGACGTAGTGGATGTCATGGTCATAGAACTGGACACCGCCCAGCATTATGGAGCGATACAACTGACCGCTCTGGTCCCAGGCGTCATACAAACCCGCCCCATAAGTATCTTCATCCAGATAGTAGGTGCGTTTGCTATAAACGTGACGATTACCTTCCTTCAGCGTCGCCTCGACTTCCCAAACACGGTGCAGCTCCCAGCGTTCACAATCGGGGTTGACGTGAGAATCCATCAACTGTGTTTCGGGGTCACAGAAAAAATACAGCTCGTAATTGTTGTAGGGGATATACATCTCCTTCCTACCAACCAGCCGGAAATCGAAGCGGTCTTGCATGCCCGAAAACATGAACAGCTCGTCAAAAAGTTCAAGCCCGCCCATGCTGGCCACCGGAGTGTCGTATGCAAACTCGGGAGCCAGTTTTACCCGCCGCTGTCCTGGGGTATAACTCCAGGCCCGGCGCGCTTGCTGGGTGGGATCAAGAAAATCCATGTACCCGGTGAGCTCACCCGCGCGACGTGCGGGTGCTTTTGTTACCGAGTACACGCGGGTGTACATTTGTGGATCCCGCTCTTCCAGATGAGCCTGATAGAACGGGCGCTCAACAAATGTTGACTGTTCGGAAGCTTTGGTTATCGCTCCGTTGGAAGCGACCAACCAACTATTGGAAGAACGAGTTGTTGTTCCATATTTGCCATCGTTGTAACGCGTTTGCTGATTCCAGATCAGCTCATTACCCGTCTGCGGGATCGGGAAGGGTATCCCTCCCCGGCATTCCGGTTCCAGAGCAAGGCCGTCTTTCATTGTTTCACATGAAGTCGCGTTGCGAACCGACGCCTCCAGCACATCCTCAGGGTAAGCGGCGGTACGATGGCTTGGATAGATATCCATGTAATAGGTCTCAGGATTACGCTTGAGTAATTCTATCTGACCTGCACTCAACTGATCGGCATACTGTTGATAGTTGCTGGCATCAATCCGAAACAGTGGCTTTTCATCCTTGAAAGGATCGGCCCAGTACCCGCTGCCTGGATTGAAGCCGGCAGGAGCTTCTGTAAGCCCCCCTTCATAAGGGGGGATCGTACCTGCTTCATTGCCCGCTTGAATCGCCCCGATTCGGGTGAGAGATGCGCCAAGCTTGGCGGCCTCCTGCTCAGATACTGCGGCCATGGAATACGCCGAGATCCCTGCTAGCGCGACGGTAAAGGCAAAATGCAGTTTCATAACTTGCTCCGCTGTTGTATTTATTAAAAGGAAGTCTTGTAGGTAAACGACACCCATCCGCGATCAGTACCGCCCACGTTACCGTTGCCATTGACCATTTCTGCGCCATTGGCATTCAAGGTGTTCTTTTCCTGAGCCGCAGTATCTGCGTAGCGCACAGTAAAATCATGACGTTGGCGATATGTCATTTGCGCACCGATAGACCAAGCTAAAGCCCCCTCTGAGCCGCCACCCGCAGTCGCAGCGTTGCCGTGCAAGCCGTAGTTGACCGTCACCGGAACAGACAGGTCCCAGGACGGCAAGATCGCCAGGTATTGGGGAGTGTAATTCACTGCCACTGCAGCATAGTTTCGGGTAGAGCAACCGTCTGATTTATCACCGGAACCGGGAATGCCAGGCGTCCGAAGGTCTGTACAAGCTGCGTTACCCTCTCCTTTGTAAAACGCCTCATTCTCGGTGACCTTATCCAGGTGGCTGAACGCGAGCTCGGCAACAAGGACTGAATTGTTGGCGAGCCAGTTCCGGGGTACCCCATAAACTGCGTTTACCACAGCATGATAGGTATCACCACGAGGGCCTTCGTCGTTCGCCGCATTGATACCGGTTGCATTAAGCGCCCCATCCTGACGATAGGACAGCTCAGCACCGATAGAAGCTGAACCAATGTTCCCGGCGTAGCTGATACCGGTCAGCTTAACGTTTCGTGGGTAAACCAGGCGGTACTGACCCGCAGCCAAATCGATCTGCGGGGAAAGCCATGCTTGATAGTCGTCGAACTCACGGTAGTAAACGCCAACTGTCGCACCCATGCTTTGCAGGTCATATCTAGCCATGACGCCCCAGTTGGCGTCGTCCCGCCCAAATTTGGAGTCGGCGTGCCGCAGGTTGAAGCCTGGGGCAGCGGGCAAACGGTCAGGCCCTTCGAAGAACGGGTCAGCCGCACCGAAATACGTACCACCAAAGGGGAATCGAGTGTGATCCCACTCATAAAAATACTGGCCTGAAATAGACAGATTATTTGTGATCTGGGCCTTGGCAGAAACCTGTCCGATTGGAAGAAATACTTCCTTGGTCTCGATGCCCGGACTTGTTACCGCCTTGACTGCATCCAAAGGTGCTTGGGAGTAGGATATCGCATGCGCACCAAAGAGCAGGCCCTCACCCCAATACTGGGTGTGCTGACCCACCTTGATATTGACGGGTGTTTTGCCAATTTCAAAGTTTGTCCAAAGGAAGGCATCCAGGATCTCTCCGGAAGGTCCATGGACATAACGCTCTACTTCAGAGCTGTAGGAGTCACCAAAATAGCTCGTGGAATAACCTGGGACACTGCTCTCAACGCTGCTATCGCTATAAGCGTCGTCATACCATCCCGCTGCGCTTAGTCGCGCGCCGAAATGCCATTTGTATGCGAGGTCGACTTCGGTCAGCAGATCAAGACGATTGGTGACAATGTCACCTTTGTCGAATTTGCCGGTCGATTCATCAAAATTAGGGTTGTTCAGGATCGCGCGGTCTTGATCTTCGGCTCTGATACCAAGGTTGTAGCGAACGGTGTTGTCCCAGCGCAGTTTTATATCGGGGTTACCTACGTCGATTTGCATCGCCGATACATTGCCTGCAGCCGTCAGCACTGCCAGGGCGAGTGCACTACGCTTCAAGACGATCTGACCATAACCAGTTTTTGTGTTCATCTGTATTCCTTGTTTTTATTTTCAGTGACTTATGCATACGTTAGCGTGTCGCTGCGAATCCAAAGCACTTTTCTACACATCACAAGCCTGATCAGCCTGCAGCGCTCCTCTCAGCGTTCAGCCATCCTAGCGGAACAAAACATAAAATTCCATATCAAGATTCTAATTCTGATCTTAGATTTGAAGATAGCAGCGAAATAGTAGAAGGTACAGTCACTCGTAAAGCAGTGGCAGGGCATCTAGCGCTGGGCAATACGAGGCTGGCCAGCCGATAGTAAGCCTAAAATAAACATTTTTTTATCTTTTGTTCAATTAGCTGTTCTTTTTTTTCGCCCATCTCGTTTAAATTGAAAGCCAATCCGCAGCTAATCCCCCATAACACGGGGCTTTGGTCGATAGGCAAGCGGAAGCGAGGTGGTTTCTATAAACAAGGAGAATGTATGAATATTGATCTGAGCGGAAAACGGGTGATCATCACAGGCGCCTCCAGGGGCATTGGTAAAGCGATCGCTGAAGCTTTCGCAGCAGACGGCGCCAAAGTTGCGATATGCGCTCGGAATCAGCAGGCGGTCGAAGATACGGCTAAACAGCTTGAGGTTCACGCAGAGTCAGTTATCGCTCGCTCCGTCGATGTAACAGACACAGCTGCTGTGCAGTCATTTGTGGCGGAGGTCGCCAATGCTTGGGGCAGTGTGGACGTATTAGTGAACAATGCGGGCCAAGGAAAAGGGGGCAATTTGGACACTCTTACCCCCGAAGAGATTCTCGCTCATGCCAACGTGCTTCAGATGGGGCATTTTCGCTTTGTACAGGCTGTGTTGCCCCATATGCGAAAGCAGCGCTGGGGCAGAATTATCGAAATCAATGCACTGGCTGGAGTGGTACCCACGCCGGAAGGGATCCCATCGGTGATCAACCGCGCCTCTTGTATTGCCCTTTCCAAATCGCTCGGCATGTCACTTCCTAAAGACAATATCTTGGTCAATTCGTTGAATATGGGTTGGATCGATACAGGTCAGTGGGATAGGCATTTTAAAGAAATGGGTCCAGGCGTAAGTCGGGAGGAATTTGATGAAATGGTCATGAAAGTCGTTCCGCTGGGTCGCTACGGCCGTCCTGAGGACGTTGCCGGCATGGCGCTGTTTCTTGCGAGTGACTATGCAAGCTTCATAAGCGGCGCGTCTATCGACATCGCCGGAGGCATGGGCGGGCAGATAGCATATTTTCCTACGTTAAAGCGCGACTTTGCAGAATCGATCAGGCAACGAAGAGAAACCAGCGCACAGGAGTAAGCCATGAGCTGATCAGCCCTATTGGCTCAGGACCCGCAAGCATGAATGAGGAACTGCTGGAACGCACTGGCGGCCTCGTTCAGGCTTTCACCTTCACGCCATAGCAGACCTAACTCCATAGGTGGAACGGCATCTGTTAACGGGCGAATTTCAATTTTCTTGCCTTCCAGCGACCAAGCACGATAAAGCATGTCGGACAGAATCGTCACTCCGAAGCCATGGGCCACCAACCCGCGCAGCGATTCCATTGAAGAAGTACGAAAAGCCACTTGTGGCTCTAGGCTTTGGCTGCGCCAATAACGCAACGCAGATGTTTCACCCTCGTCCACCGTTGGCATGATGTAAGCGTGCTCCGCAACATCCTTCAGGGTAATAGAGCTCGACAGCATCAGCGGATGATTGGAGGCCAACCATAGCTGCCGGCGGGAGCGAATAAGCACGCTATGCTCCAGCCCTCCCAGATCACTAGCGTTGGATATCACGGTGAGTCCAACGTCAAGCTCGCCAGAATTGACTGCGGCCTCGATACTGCCCCGGTCCATGTCGATCAGATCAATTTCCACATCAGGGTAGCTTCGTTTGAATCTCGCCAGCAAGTTGGGCAGGAAATACCCGAGGACCGTATATGACGCCCCTACCCTCACCACACCACTAATCGCATGACTGAGAAAAAATGGCTCACTGAGTGCATCCTGCAAGGTGTCGAGAATATGACTCGCATGCTGGAAAAACTTGTTGCCCTCTGCCGTAAGACTTACTCCGTATGGCATCCGCTCGAATAACTTCACCCCCAAACGCTCCTCCAACTGCATCACTGCAGCGGTGATAGCAGACTGCGAGACGTGCACTTTGCTTGCCGCCTGGGAAAACTGGCCGGTTTCCGCAGCTGCAACGAAGTAGCGCAATTGGCGCATGGAAACATCGTGACCTGACATTTGTTTTTCAGATACCTGTATCTAGTTTTTAGAAATTTACGATACCAGCAAGCCTTCTTATACTCCACCCAATATCGCCCTACCGTGAAAAGCAGTAGCCAAAAACAGAACAAGACAGGTAATGAGCAGCCATGGGAACGTCCCTCTCGCTTGACGACAAGTATACCCAGATAAGCGGCCACCAACTGATGACCGGCGTTCAGGCGTTGGTAAGATTGCCGATCATGCAGCGCCAACGTGATTTGGCAGACGGGCTGAATACCGCGGGATTCATCTCCGGATACCGAGGGTCTCCGTTGGGCACCCTCGATCAGCACTTATGGCGCGCTCGTCAATACCTGAAAGATAACCACACTCATTTCCAGCCTGGTGTCAATGAAGAGCTGGCTGCCACTGCGATCTGGGGTACCCAACAAGTCAGTATCTTTGAGGGCGCTACTTACGATGGCGTCTACAGCATGTGGTATGGCAAGGGCCCAGGTGTAGACCGGTCAGGCGATGTATTCCGTCATGCCAATGCAGCCGGAACCTCCAAATTCGGTGGCGTGCTAGCCGTCGCTGGTGATGACCATGGTGCCCGCTCCTCCTCTCTGCCTCACCAGACCGAGCATATTTTTAAAGCTGTCATGATGCCGGTTCTGGCGCCATCAGGAGTTCAGGAATATCTGGATTACGGCATTCACGGTTGGGCGATGTCGCGCTATTCGGGCTGCTGGGTTGCACTCAAAGCAGTCGCTGACACCGTTGAAAGCGCGGCAGTTGTCGACATCGACCCTTTCCGCGTTCAGTCCATCATCCCTGATTTCCAGATTCCCGAAGGTGGGCTGAACATACGCTGGCCTGACCCGCCGCTCGCCCAAGAGCAGCGTCTGCTCGAGCATAAGCTATATGCGGCTCTAGCCTACGCCCGTGCCAACCGTATCGATCATGTAGTTATGGACTCATCGAACGCCAGGATAGGCATTATTACTGCGGGCAAGTCATACCTGGACGTTTGTCAGGCCTTGGAAATGCTCGATATTGGAGAAGAGCAAGTACAGCAACTAGGCCTTCGTATTTATAAAGTTGGCATGGTCTGGCCTCTTGAGGCCGAGGGTGTACGCCACTTCGCAGAAGGCTTGGAAGAAATCATCGTGGTCGAGGAAAAGCGCCACATGATTGAATACCAGATGAAGGAAGAATTATACAACTGGCGTGAAGATGTGCGTCCACGCATCGTCGGCAAGTTCGATGATAAGGGCGAATGGAGCATGCCTCATACCGATTGGCTACTTCCGGCTGTCAACGAACTCACACCTGCACACATCGCGCGTGCATTGGCCAAGCGCATTCTGCGACTGCAGCCTAGTGACCGACTACAGAGTCGTTTGCAGGAGCTCGAAGCACAGCTCGCCACGAAGGACGTAGTAGGCGCCCTTATGGATCGAGTGCCTCATTATTGCTCGGGTTGCCCGCATAACATCTCCACCAAGGTTCCCGAAGGTAGCCGCGCCCTTGCCGGCATTGGTTGCCACTACATGGCGGCCTGGATATACCCGCAAACCCAGACATTCAGCCAGATGGGCGGCGAGGGTGTCGCCTGGATCGGGCAGGCACCTTTTACTACCACCAAACACATATTCGCTAATTTGGGCGACGGTACATACTTCCACTCCGGGATACTAGCAATTCGCGCGGCGGTCGCCGCAAATGCGCAGATGACCTACAAGATCCTCTACAACGATGCCGTCGCGATGACTGGGGGTCAGCCGGTAGACGGCGTCCTGACCGTGCCGCAGATCACGCAGCAGTTAGCCGCAGAGGGAGTCAAGCGTATCGCTGTGGTGACTGACGAGCCGGAAAAATACGACTCGATCAAAAGTCTGGCTGCTGGCGTGCCGGTTCTGCACCGTGACGAAATGGAAAAGCTGCAGAAGGAACTGCGTGAATTCCCGGGCGTATCCGCCATTGTTTATGACCAAACCTGCGCCGCAGAGAAACGTCGTCGCCGCAAGCGTGGCAAATACCCTGATCCTGCACGTCGCGTAGTAATCAATCAGGCGGTCTGCGAAGGTTGCGGTGATTGCAGCAGCAAATCCAACTGTATGTCCGTAGTGACCGTCGATACGGAATTCGGTCAGAAGCGTAGCATCGATCAATCGTCTTGTAACAAGGACTTCTCGTGTTTGTCAGGCTTCTGCCCGAGCTTTGTAACTGTAGAGGGTGGTGCTTTGCGCAAGGCCAAGGCTCTCGGAAACACCGGCGCGGATGAGTGGTATCTGCCCAAGCCAGCAATGGCATCTCTCGATCAGCCCTACAGTATTCTTGTGACTGGCGTCGGCGGAACCGGTGTTGTGACTATCGGTGCGTTACTGGGGATGGCTGCTTATATTGAAGGCAAAGGTGTACTAAACCTGGATATGGCAGGCATGGCGCAAAAAGGCGGCGCAGTATGGTCGCATATCCGCATCGCCAACGATCAATCCCAGCTGCATGCACCTCGCATCGCCGCAGGAGAAACACACTTGCTACTGGGCTGCGATCTGGTGGTCAGCGCCAACAGCGAGACTATTGAAAAGCTGCGCCACGGCGTCACCCATGCAGTGGTTAACTCCGATGAAAGCATAACCAGCGAATTCGTGCGCACCTTCGCCATGCAAGCCGAGAGTGGCGATCTGGCCGCGCATCCTGATCCCAAGTTCCGCAGTCAAGCCATGTCGGCTCAGGTTGCCGAAGCAGTCGGTGAGGGTAAGGCAACTTTCCTTGATGCCAGTCGCATCGCCACTGTTCTGATGGGTGACTCCATCGCCACGAACACGTTTATGCTCGGCTTCGCCTATCAAAAGGGATGGTTACCCGTCACGCAAGAATCCTTGGTGAAGGCCATCGAGTTGAACGGCACCGCAGTCGAGTTCAATCTCAAGGCCTTCGATTGGGGCCGGCGTGCGGCTGTCGACCTGCCTCGCCTGCGTAGTTTGATAGACAGCAACAGCGTCGAAAGCAAGGGGCAACATCTGTCACAAAATCTGGATGAGTTGATCCAGCGTCGTATCGCCACCCTTACCGAGTATCAGAACGCCAAATTGGGTGATAAATACTTGGCCCGAGTGGCGCAGTTCCGCGAGGCTGAAATACGCATAGCTGGGGAGCCGGGCAAATTGACCGAAGCCGTGGCCCGTAACTACTTCAAAGTGCTAGCCACCAAGGATGAGTATGAAGTTGCGAGACTGTTTACCAATGGCGACTTCATGAAGAAGATCGAGTCGCAATTTGAAGGCAACTACAAACTCAATTTCCATTTGGCTCCCCCCATCATGAACAGCGCCAAGCCAGGCGAAGAACCGAAAAAGCGCAGCTTCGGCCCATGGATGATGCGCAGCTTCAAGCTGCTGGCCAGTCTGAGATTCCTGCGTAACACGATTGTCGATCCCTTCGGCTATACCGCCGAGCGCAAGGTAGAGCGCGAATGGTTGACCACCTATGAAGGCGTACTTGATGAAGTACTCGACAAACTGACCGCAGAAAAAATGCAGGTCGCCACAGAGCTTGCAAGTCTGCCGGACATTGTTCGCGGCTATGGTCCGGTAAAAGATCGTTTCCTCAAGCAGGCGCACATTCAGCGAGAGCAACTGTTGTCCGTAATGCGCAACGAGCAGACCGCATCATTCCACGACGCCTCCGCTCAGGAATCTCGCATACCCACTACGCAGCTTTAAAAGTACTCAGCCATAAACACAAGAACAGGTGAATAACGAAATGAGCATGATACCCGGATTGGATTTTTTTCTTGGTGAAGAGATCGACATGCTGCGCGACTCCGTCGCCAGCTTTGCCTCCAAGGAAATAGCCCCCCGAGCTGCTGAAGCCGACCGTACTGATGAGTTCCCGATGGATCTGTGGCGCAAGTTCGGCGATATGGGCTTACTCGGGCTGACTGTAGATGAAAAGTACGGTGGCTCGGGCATGGGCTACCTGGCGCACATGATCGCCATGGAAGAAATCTCCCGAGCCGCTGGGGGTATCGGTCTTTCTTACGGCGCGCATTCTAACCTGTGCGTCAACCAGATTCACCGCAATGGTAGCGAAGCTCAAAAGCAGACATTTCTGCCCAAGCTGATCTCCGGCGAGCATATCGGCGCCCTCGCCATGAGTGAGCCAAACGCTGGTTCGGACGTCGTATCGATGAAACTCCGCGCTGACAAGAAGGGCGACCGCTACATATTGAACGGCACCAAGATGTGGATTACCAACGGGCCAGACTGCAACGTGCTCGTGGTTTATGCCAAGACCGACCTGGCCGCAGGCGCCAAAGGCATGACAGCTTTTATTCTCGATACGAATACGCCTGGCTTCTCCGTTGCGCAAAAGCTGGACAAGCTTGGTATGCGGGGTTCGCACACCGGCGAGTTGGTGTTCGACAACGTCGAAATTCCGGAAGAAAACATCCTCGGCGGCCTGGGTGAAGGCACGAAGGTGCTCATGAGCGGCTTGGATTACGAACGAGCCGTGCTGAGCGGCGGCCCAATGGGCCTGATGCAGGCATCTATGGATATCGTCACGCCCTATATCCATGACCGCAAGCAGTTTGGTCAAAGCATCGGTGAATTCCAGCTTATTCAAGGCAAGGTAGCTGACATGTACAGCACCCTTCAAGCATGCCGCGCATATCTCTACAGCGTGGGTAAATATCTGGACGCCATGGGCAGCGGCCATGTCCGACAAGTGCGTAAGGATTGTGCCGGGGTGATTCTGTACACCGCAGAGAAAGCTACTTGGATGGCCGGGGAGGCGATCCAGATTCTAGGGGGTAATGGCTACATAAATGACTACCCTACCGGCCGCATCTGGCGCGACGCTAAATTATACGAGATTGGCGCAGGCACAAGCGAAATTCGACGGATGTTGATCGGGCGTGAACTGTTCAACGAAACCCGCTGACGCGCCCCCTATGAAAAGAGATATTCCATGAGCATTCTCAACAGCCAAATCAACCGCAACGCGCCTGACTATGCGGTTAACTGCTCGGCGATGCGGACACTAGTGGCAGACCTGCGCAAATTGCTTGCGCGCGTCACCGAAGGCGGCGGCGCCAGAGCCCAGGAACGCCATCTATCGCGTGGCAAACTGTTGCCCCGTCAGCGCATCGATGCGCTCATTGACCCAGGTTCGCCATTTCTGGAGATTGGCCAACTTGCCGCCCATGACGTCTATGGCGAAGACGTGCCAGCCGCAGGACTGATTGTCGGAATCGGGCGTGTCGAGGGTGTCGAATGCATGATTGTGGCCAATGACGCGACGGTCAAAGGCGGCTCCTATTATCCGCTGACGGTGAAGAAGCACTTGCGTGCGCAGACCATTGCGCAGCAGAACCGCTTGCCGTGTATCTATCTGGTCGATTCCGGCGGCGCCAATCTGCCACGCCAGGATGAAGTATTCCCTGATCGCGAACATTTCGGCCGCATCTTCTTCAACCAGGCCAATATGAGCGCTTTAGGTATTCCGCAAATTGCCGTAGTCATGGGCTCCTGTACCGCGGGAGGCGCCTATGTGCCTGCAATGGCGGACGAAGCGATCATGGTGCGCAACCAGGCAACCATTTTTCTTGCCGGCCCACCGCTGGTCAAAGCCGCTACCGGTGAAGTGGTCAGCGCCGAGGATCTGGGCGGCGCCGATGTGCACTGCAAAACCTCAGGCGTGGCCGATCACTATGCCGAGAACGACGAGCACGCCCTGGCCCTGGCCCGCCGCTGCATCGCCAATCTGAACTGGCGCAAACAGGGTGAGCTGAACTGCCGCGCACCAATCAATCCGCGTTACGCCAGCGACGAGCTGTACGGCATCATCCCGGCCGATGCCAAGCAGCCCTTTGATGTGCGCGAAGTGATTGCTCGCCTGGTCGACGACAGCCAGTTCGACGAATTCAAGGCGCTGTATGGCACCACGCTGGTGTGCGGCTTTGCCCACCTACATGGGCATCCGGTCGCGATCCTGGCGAACAATGGCATCCTATTTGCCGAGTCCGCGCAAAAAGGCGCGCACTTTATCGAGCTCGCCTGCCAGCGCGGCATTCCGCTGCTGTTCCTGCAAAACATCACCGGCTTTATGGTCGGGCAGAAATACGAGGCCGGCGGTATCGCCAAGCACGGTGCCAAACTGGTCACGGCCGTGGCCTGCGCCCAGGTACCCAAGTTCACCGTGATCATCGGCGGCAGCTTCGGCGCCGGCAACTACGGCATGTGTGGCCGCGCCTACGATCCGCGCTTCCTGTGGATGTGGCCCAATGCGCGTATTTCCGTAATGGGCGGCGAACAGGCCGCAGGCGTGCTGGTGCAGGTCAAGCATGAGCAGGCTGAGCGCGCCGGCGAGACCTTCAGCGCAGAGCAGGAACAGACGCTGCGCAAACCGATTCTCGAGCAGTACGAGCGGCAGGGTCACCCCTACTACTCCAGCGCGCGGTTGTGGGACGACGGGGTAATTGACCCGGCGCAGACCCGCGACGTGCTCGGGTTGGCGATATCGGCCGCGCTAAACGCGCCTATTGTACCGACCCGCTTTGGGGTGTTCAGGATGTGATTGCTTCAGCCGCCGCTTCACCCAGGCGGCTGATTGCCACAACACGGATTGAGAAAGCCATGACCAGCTTCAAGACAATCGAACTCGAATACAGCGACAACGGCGTAGCGACCCTGTGGCTGAACCGGCCCGAACGCAACAATGCCTTCAATGCCGAGATGATCAGTGAGTTGTTGGCGGCCATGGACGAGGTTCAGGCTACCGAAGGGCTGCGGTTTCTCCTGCTGCGCGGGCGCGGCAAGCATTTCTCTGCCGGAGCCGATCTGGCCTGGATGCAGGAATGCGCCAAGCTCGATTACCAGGCCAACCTGAGTGACGCCAGGGAACTGGGGCAACTAATGGCCAGTCTGGCGCAGCTCAGCCTGCCAACTCTGGCCGTGGTACACGGGGCAGCCTTTGGTGGTGCGCTGGGTTTGATCAGTTGCTGCGATATAGCCATTG
>TARA_R110001592_G_scaffold142339_2_pt1 | contig 28241 bp, 3 predicted proteins | sample TARA_R110001592 | Tara Oceans TARA_R110001592 (sample SAMEA4398387) | marine metagenome | biome: Polar Biome; feature: [SRF] surface water layer (ENVO:00010504); material: water (ENVO:00002006), including particulate matter (ENVO:01000060) such as... | depth 5 m | reverse complement strand
TTTATACGCATCTGCTTTTATTTTTTTATCATTCCATGATTTCTGTAATGCTTGTATTTCATTCTCAATATTTACTAGTGCTTCTTCTGTTTGAGGGCGCCCAACATAAAATATAGGTAATGTGTCTATGAAGTATCCGTTCTCATCAACATTAACTACTTCTTGCCTTGATGTTTTTGTAAATAAATCTTTCATTCCTCTTGTGGTTTTACCCCATAAACCTGTAACAATATTACCTTCTCTTTTAACAGCCTTAAGTGTATTGTCTCTAACCAATGGTGATCTTCCTGCCATTTGTGCTTGTTGAGATTTTGGTAACTTTGAAAGTAAGTCTTCTTCAAAAAACTTTTGCCACATTAAATAAAATTCTTTTTGAGCTTGTGCTAAAGCACTTGTAGGAGAAGGATTCATTAGGTCAATATACTTCTGATCTAACATGTTTTGTGCTCCAGTTCTATTTGAACTTCTCTCTCTCTTTTCTATGTAGTCTCTTTTTACAATATTGTCTTTAGTAGTAACTGTAATTGTACCATCTAATTCACCGTTTGTTTCGTTAGCATATTGTACTGCATTAGTTTGATGATATTTAGCTGTAAATGCATCATATCTTCTTTGAGGAACACTTGCTTTCTTTTTCCAATATCCTCTTTTACCTGATGATATCCACACAGCAACTTGTTCACGTGCACCTTTATACTCATCTGTATATTTATGAAAATCACCATCATCACGTACCCCATTTACTTTATCTTCTGCAGACATAAATTTACCGTACTCTCTTCTAGCTAAAGCTAATTCTATATTCTGAGCAAGCTCTTCCTTTGTATAGTCTTCAACATTATCTTTAAGTATATACTCTCTCCAAGTGGTTCCATCTGCTTCATATAGTTTCTGTCTAGCATCTTTCCATTGAGCATCATATTGATAACCAATCTTTTGTACAGTCTTACCAGTAAACTTTCCTTCCTTATCAAAAACTAACATGTATTTATAATCAACTTTTCCACCAGGAGATAGAGCTTCCAATTTTGAAGCTAATCTTCTTATCTGATCATTTCTATTATCAATTGCATCTAAAGATTTCTGAACATGTCTCTTATATAGTTTATCCATTAATTGAGATAGAGGGTCTCTACTAGTAGCAAGATCAGAAGTACCAAAATCAATTACATTAGTATCAACCATCTCATTCATTATCTTATCTATTTCATTATCAGTAAGATCTGTTCTATTTGTATTCTCTACATATATTGTTCTAACATAATTATATATCCCTTCATTAATAAGTCCATCTTGTTTGTCTGTACTTCCATTTATTTCTAATATCTTATTCTTTAAAGTGTTTCTTAAAGACTCTTTTTTGTGTCCTAAAGAAACTCCATCTGGAAGTGGGACTACATCTAATCCTTTATACATATTAATAACAGACTCCATATTCATTACTTTATCAATGTACTCAATACTATTTATATTTACTGGATCATTAACAAAGTCTATAAAATTATCCATTTCATCTATTGATTGCTGTAGTAATTCTTCATATACTACATCTACAGTACCAGATAACATTGATGCGTTTATATCACTAATTGCTCTGTCAATAAGATTTATCATTCTTTCTGTTTCAAAAGATTGTTTCTCTCTATCTTGTAACATCTCTAGTGCATCTCTTCTTGTAACTAATTTTTCTTTATATGCTCTAGTAGTAGAAGTTAGGCCTTGATAAGTTAAATCATCAACTACATCATCTTGTGGTTTTGCCTCTTCCTCATTAACATAAGGTTCTTCTTTCATAGATTCCTTATGTTGTATGTCCTGATTAAGAGGAACAATATCATTTATCTTTGAAGCATTTTGTGATGATGGATGATTTATTTCCCCATCTAATCTAAACGTTCCTTTAAACTTTTGTTTTTTTCCTTTACCTGTTACGTCAACATGGAAGTGAATTGTTTTACCTGTAAAGTCAACATTATAACCCATGTTAACTAGAATACGTCTATATGTATTAACTTGCATACTTTGTTGCATACGTGTAGACATTTTAAGCTGATCTTTGTCTGATAGTGTTGAGTCATAAAAAACACTACCCTCATTAACAGGATATGGTTTATCATATAAATCTTCTTGAACAGAATTTTTACTAACCTTTAAATCAATAATTTGTAATGACCCATCTTTATTTATAGCTAATAAATCTATAGTACCAGCCGTTTCTGATGATCCATCTGATATAACAACTTGTGGTATAATAACTGCACCACTATTTCTATACATATTTAAAATAGTTTGAATCTGATCAATAGCTTTTTGAACTTCTTCTTTCTTTAACACAATCATTTTTGGCAACAGGTCATCAGCTATCACGTTTGCCTTTGGACTTAACATGGTTATATGTTCCATTATAGCATCAAAATCATTACCTATATCTCTATTAATTTTATATATATTTTCAGGATCCTTCATACCACCTTTAATCTTAGTGGTAACAGAACCATAGAGTTCACCTGTCTCTATATTAATATATGTATGACTTTCTTTATCTAATACAACTAACTGAGTATCAGTACCAGTTAGAGTGCTGCCTACTGTAAAATCTTGAAATTTTTGTTCTTTATTTTCTACAGCTGCATGAAATAATTTATCTATTATCTCATCTTGAATTGCTGTATTAGTTTGTGATTTATATTCTTTAACTGCATTCTTTAATTCAGGTGTTAAAGAAAATTTTGCTTTTCTATCAATTACTGAATCTTTAGTAAATTTAAATTCTAAGTCACTGGTGTTTAATAACTTGGCAATACTTGATAAAGTGTTATTTGAATTTAAAGCATTAGCCCCCATCTTTAATCTTTTTCCTGATATAAAAGAACTAAGATCTTGAATAGCATCTAATAAAAATTTTAATAACTGAGATATTTTACTTTTCCAACTTTCAGTTGGTTCATTTTCATATTCACTTTTAAAATGTCTTGATAATGCTTGTGTAACTAACTCAAGATCTCTATCACGTTGATTAAACCCCCTCTTGTCATTGTAGGCTGAAAGAATCTCTGCATCTAATTGAGGAAACATTTTTTTTGCCTCTGACAATAAACCATTAAATAAGTTATTTTTTTCTAGATACACTGCATCAACAAAAGGATGTAACACTTCTTCTATTGCAGTCTCTGGTGTTACTCTTCCTTTAATAATCATTACGTTACCTCTAACATAATAACTGTTTATTTTATTAAATTTTATCCCTTTAGTTTGTTCTTCAGTTAGTGTATTATAATATTCTTCTGCTTCTTTAACACTTACAACTTGAATATTTAATTGAGGAAATAAAGAACTCATGTGTTGTATAATATCTAAAACATGTGTATGATCTTTATTATTATCTTGTGCAATAACATCTTTTTTAGTAAACATATTATCGTTAATGCTTACTCTATATGTATTTTTTGTTCTTTGAATTGATACAGTTTCTTGTGGGATATTCCAAAAATCTAACAACCTCTGTACTTTTAATTTATTTAAATCAGCAATTTGTCTACTAGCTTCTGGTCTTCCAAATGGTTTTCCAATAGTAATAGGAGTATCTCTAACAGTTCTATTAATATACCAATCACCTTCATACATACTTATTAACTTTGCATCTTTAAGATTATTAAGTACTGAATTAGCATAAGACTTTTTCTTTAAACTAAACAATGCTTCTTTTTGAGATACATATTTATCTACCTGAACTATTGTAGGTATTAAATCAGAATTATTACTTTTTTGCCATGAGGAAATCATACTATCTATAATGATAGGGTTAGTGTATTTTCCCTGTAAAGCTTTGTACTCAGCTGTATTTTTATTAAAACAAGTTGCCATATATTTTTAATTAGTGTAACATTTTTTTAATTGCTCCATGTAATCATCTTCATTAAATAGAACTTTTGAATCATTGAAATCGTTTATTAATTCTTCAGCTGTAGAAATATCTGCACCACCTTCTTTAAATGGTCTAGATAACATAGCCTTCTGTATTTTTGTTAAATCATTATACCAGTCTTCTAGTTTTTTATTCTGACCAGGTTCTTTAGTTTCTTTCCCTATTGCCATATCTTTTGTAAATGTCACACCCCTTCCTTCTGGTATCATTGCGTTTGGCATTACAAAATCATCATCATCAAACTCTAACTGCGTTTGTCCTTCTTTACTCATCTTCTCAAGTTTTGACAAAGATACAGGAACTTTTTGATTATCTGCATTTGTTTCCACAACTGTTACAGCATCATTTGTTGCAACAATAGATGTATTAGTTCCTGGACCAACAATGCTTGGAGGTTTCTGATTTTGATTTGCTATTTTGTCAAGCATAGAATCTTGTGTACCATCATTAATAGCAGCATCATTTTTTTCCTGCTCTTCTTGTAGGTACTCATATGTAGATCTTGGACCATATACAAATCCCATAGCATTAGTTTGCATAGATCCTAGTGTTTTAAATTCTTTATATACCGCCCTGTGTCCTGTTATAATTCCAAAGTCTTGATCATAGTTTATCATTTGAGGTGTATAGCTTGGATCTGATATTTCTGAGCTTTCAATTTTCTTTGATGAATAAACCTCATCTAATTTAAATGTTCTAAAGTCAGGTTTCCTTTTAGTACCTACATTCATTCTTTTTATTAAAGGAAGTACCATTACTTTTACAATTTTACCATTAATTGTTTGTTCTACTAATTGAACGCCAGTTCCTATAAATGCTTTTTCAAAAGTAGATCCTTTTGGAATTTCTTTATGTTTTCCTTTTTTAGTTTTCTTCTTTCTACCACGTAATTTAAATAATCTAATCTCTAGAGTCCCAGCATCTTCGTCATAGATGATTGGTTTATTTGCTTGTTTTTTACCTTCAAATCCTTTACTATATTTTTGAACACCAAATTTTGTAACTTTTACTTCAGGTAAAAAGTATATATTAGATCTACTTGATAAATAGCCTTCTGTTATTTCATTTATTATTTCAGTAAAGTTTATACCAAATAGATTTTTATATTGTTGTTTAGAAATTTTTCTATTGTTAAACACATCATTAATTGATTTTGTTACTGTTAATATTTCATCTAACATTGGAGCAGGAATTATACTTAAAAAAGATCCTTGACTATATTGTAATCCATCTTTTACTAGTAGATAATGAATCATATGAATAACGTCTGCTCTTATTGCTTCTTCAGCATACAAATCTCTTAAACTATTTTGTAATCCCGTTACTTGATTAGGTGATAATTTACTCCATGTATTCATAACAGCTTGATTAACACCAGATTTATTATTAGGATTCTTAGTAGTCTTATTAAATATAAAGTTATTTATAAAATCATTACCACCTTTATCTTTCATATACGTTCTTATATTCTCAACTACTTTATTAATAGTTAAACCAGTACCTGCAAACTCATCATATATCATTCCAGTTTGTAGTGACTCAGTTAACAATGCTCTACCAGTATTATTTAAATATGTCATATATCCTTTACCAATAAGATAACTAAGAATGTCTTTATTAACTTTACTAACTCTTTCAGGACTTCTAGAATTTTGATTTATATTAGAAATTATAGTACTTAAAATTTTCTTAAATTCTAAAGTTTCAGTAACAAATACAGAAGGAGTAAGTTGCTGTATGTTTTTAAATATTTTATAATATCTTGATTGTAATAAATTACCTTTAAATATTTTTCTTGCATCAAAAGGTATTTTGATATTCTTTTTAAACTGAACAACTCCCAGTTCTATTCCTAATTTATCAATTCTTTCAAATGATTCATACATCTCTTGCATGCCTCTATCTAACCCTGCTACTTTAGTAACTAAAGCTTGAACATTACCAACATATGTTTTTAATTCTCTAGCTTCTGCAAATTGATTTAATATAGCATATCTCTGATAATTTTCTAATTCTTCACCTCTAATATGTTTCATTAGTAATTCTGTTGTTACATCTATCTTTTTTGCATTACTTTTAACAGTATCATCTAATTGTTCTAATTGAAACATTTCATCTGAAACTAATCCAGCTATTCCTGGATCAGTATCTTTATTTTTATTAGCAGCTAAAGCATACATCTTTTTTATATCTGGCTGATTAATAAGTAATATTGCTGTTTGAATATCAACACCAACACTCAACAATGTTCCAACAACAGCCAAGGCATCTTTATTCAAACCAAGTTTTGCTAGCAATCTTTCTTTAGCATTATCAGTTGCAGCTGTAATTAAAGAAGATATTGCAAATTGTTTTCTAGTACCCTGTGTAAGAGGTTTTCCAGTTTCAGGATCTATTGCATAGTCACCCTTAAAACTTTTATACTTATATCCATTAAGTTCTATATTACCTCCTTTGATTCTAAGACCTTTATTATTAGTCTGTCTTAAAGAAATGTCATACTCTTTTAATAAATTAAATATTATATTAGGTACTACAATTGAACCAATAGCTCCTGCACCTTCTTTATTATTTTTCCAAGCTTTAAACATTCCTACCATATTATCTACAATAACTCCTTCTTCACTCACTTGTTCAGCTAATTCTGGTAATTCAGATTGTATAAAGTTCCATACATCTTCTAAAGGATCTAATACTGCTGGTTCATAAGCAATACCATGTTGTCTACCATTTCTACCTTTAGTCATTCCTTCATTACCAAGTAATACATATTTTGCATCTAAAGCTACATTGCTCTGTGCTGCTGTATATGGTAATCTATTATCATGTTTCTTTTTATAGTTTTTAAACTCTTCAATAGTAACTGGCATATCTAATATTCTTAGAGCACCAATGATTTGTTCAGAAGGAAGTGTTACATCATTGTCAAGAATAGGATCAATAACATTACCTCTAGTATTCCACATCTTTACAGCCATGTTAACAGAAGTTCCTTTCTTATTAGACTCTTTAATTGTATATTCTAGATACTCTTCATATTGTTGATTAACATTTTCCGTTGCTCCATATTCTACAAACTTTCCATCCTTCATGTAGAATTCTTTAAACTGAGTATATACTTTGTCAATATCAAAATCCGCTCCTGATATTTCAATTAGATCTGCTGGAAATACACCAGATGATCCATAAAAGACTGGCATAAAGTCAACTAACCTACCATTAATTGCAGAATGTTTATCTTGTGAAGGAATACGTGTGGCAAATGCTTTTGCTATTACCTCTGGTATAGGATCTCCTGGTTTAATATTCTTTAATGCTGGATGATAAGCTGGTAACATAAATTCTGAGTGAACTGTTTCTAATGGATTTCCATCTTTATCATAATCTCTAACGTTAGCTCTTAACTCATCCACATATATATCACCAACCTTAATACCATTAAATGTTTTATTTACTTTATCACTCCAATTATTAAATGCAATCTCAGGTCTATTTTTAAGTTTAGCATAGTCATCCATTCTAATAACTTCCCATCTGCTTGGTTGACCTGTTGTTTCATCAAGAGCAATAACTTTCTTAATTACTTTCATACCCTGACCAGACACAAGAGCAATTGACTCCCCATTTACTTTTTCACTTAGCACTCCATTTGAAAAGAATGACATAAATAATTCTTGAAATTTATTTATAGTTATAGGATTATTTAAATCAAATTTAGGAGATCCTGTTTTGTCTACCTCAAACAATTCTAAAAATTGTGCTCTTGCTCCTGCTGTTGATAGACTTTCTTGTGCATAACCCAAAAAGGACTGAAGGTCTACTGTTACTTCACCTGCATTAATACTTTCTTGTAATTCATCTTGACCTTTTTCAAAATCAAATATTAAGTTTCTTCTATTTAAATATTTAATCTCTACTCTATCACCTATAGATTTATTATATAATTTACGTACATCACCAATAGGCATTTTTTTACCACCTATAGTAACCATTATACTATCATCCTGTTCACTAGTGATAAGTTGTTTTATTTGTGTTGGGTCAATAATTGTGCCTTTATTAGATGGGCTTATTTGTTGTAATCTCATCCAACGTGCATCAAGATCTGTTACATCTTTTGCATCTAACTCAGTATTAGAATCAAAAGCTCTTTCATAGGATATTATATTTTTCTTAATCATTTTAGAAGCAGACTCAGGAGCAGCAATAGCTATAGTTTCATCACCTCTACTTTCAATTTGTTCTAATTTCATTCTAAGATTATGCATATCTTCTCTACCAGGAAGAGCTGTCTCAAAATCAGTTTGTGGATCAGAAGCTAATTGTTTAGTTAGAACAAATGCAGACATCTTAAGAAATACTTCACCATCAGCATACACTAGTTTCTTTGAATTTAATATAGCACCTAGTTCTTTATATCCTTGTTTTGATACACCTGCACCATAAAATTCATCTATACTAATATCTTCACCTAATTCTATTCTATCTAAAATTCTTGCTTGTGCAGAATTAAGACTACCAAAACCAAACATCATATATCTAAATGCTTTAGTTGTCATCCACATCTGAGCATCAGTTTCAGTAACTGGTTTATCATTACTACCGGTTCTACCATACTTAGCAGGAGTCTCAACATCTGTTAATGTAACAAGACTAATGTGTTTTACAGCATGTTCAACTCCATGACCACCTATTATATTACCTTCATTATCATATTTATTAGGTGAGAATACAATGCTAGAAGCATTAGGTCCTGCAGCATTTAAAGCTTTTGCTCTTTTAATTTCATCAACAGCATCTTTAAGACCTCTAGATGCATCACCAAGTAATATTTGCTTTATAGATAATCTATTAAGATAATCACTAAAGAATATTTGTTTTAAATTGTGGTTATCAGGATTATTAATTTTTAAATTTAATAGATCCATTGAATTGTTAGTGTTCTTATTTGTTTTACCTTCAGCAGTTTCTAGTTTAGTAAGAAGTCTTCTATCTACTTGGTTAATAGCTTGAGTCTGACCAGGACCAATAATAGTATTAAACTCCTCAAACTCTTCCATCAATCTACTCTTAACTAGATCTCTAATATTAACACCTGTTTCTTCTTCTATTCTCTTTTTAGCTTGAGCATATGTTTCTTCTCCTTCTCTTGCAGCTTTTTGAAGAGCATCTATAATACTATTATCTGTAATAACAGGAACAATTCCTATTGTAGTATCTACTGTTTCTATTTCTGACTGAGGAACAATTTCTATTACTCCAAAGTCTGTACCATTTAACCAATCTCTTTGTCTAGTTGTTCTTACATGAAATGTTTCTGTACCAAAGTCTACCCTATATTTATTCTTAGCATTCTTTACTTCAGACATATCATTACCCAATATATCTTTTATTTTATTAAGGTCATATGTCTCTGCAGACTGTACGCCTCTATATGTTACAGCATATATTTCTGTTGTTGGAACTGCACCTTTTAAAGTGTAAATAGGAGATAGCACTGTCTCACCTTGATTAAGACCTAGTTTAGCAAGAACCTTTCCATCTCTTAAAAATATACTTGTTCCTGTTGCTAGTGATTCTATTTCTAAAGGTCCTCCTGAAATATTTATCTCTTCACCTACTGTTCTTAATGCTTGAGTTGATTGAGTTTTATTCTTTAGTAACTCATTGGTTTTAAAGAATTTAGCAGCTCTATCTACTTTAACATCTTCATCATTTATATCTTGTGGATCAAAATCATTATAACCTTTAAGATCATCTTCAGTATATCCTTCTTTCTGATTTACCTCACGGTCAATTCTATTATACTCATTCTCTATTTCAGTCTCAATATTGTTAACATACTCATCTGTTAATTCAGATTTTCCATCATCCATCTCAACAGCAAATACAATAGGTGCTGGTATAAAGTCAGCAGTATTTGATTCAGCTATCACTGTTATGTTTACTAAAGATGTTGTAAATGGTCTATTAACTTTTTTACCAAAGTCATCTGTTGTATCATATTGGGTTTCTTCAACCTTACCATTCAAAGAATTATAATTTGATAAATATAGGTTCATCATTTGTGATATAAAATCTTTTGGTGTAGAAGATCCAAATGATGTTGCTTTCTTATCTAAGTCAATTCCATTAGATGATTTAAAGTTTCCTACATCATCCGTATCTAGTTCCACTAGTTTCTGACCTGAAACTCTAGATATTCTTAATTTACCTTCTATAGCTAGTTGTCTAAATTTATCATTGTTTAATAAGTAATTAGTTTTAAGAAATCCATCACCCTCCATTAGATTATCTAAAGCATGTTCACTATTTAATTCAGCAACCTTTTCTAAATCATAAGTTGGCATTTGATGTGCATAGATTAACTTACCTTCTGGATTTCTAAATACAGTTGCCCCTACGTTAGAATCAAATATTGCATTTACCTGTGCAAGTTTTTTAATTTTAGATTTTACATCTGTACTTTCTATATTTACATCATCTTCATTAACCTCAACAGATTCTTCATTCATATCATAAAACAAGTTTCCTTTTTGAAGTCCGTTTATTGTTAGACCATGATTAGAAATTGCTATTGACATTTCAGAAATATCATCTGAATTAAATTCCAACAAGTCATTAGTAAATGTAGATACAAATACTGTTTGTGCTTTTGTCTTATTACTCACTCCATTACTGAGTATTAAATATTTAATAGCTAAATAACTCATATCAATACCAATTGTATTTAAAATTGCATTAGCTATTTTTCTTGAAGATTCATCTAATTCTTTTTCAGAAATTCTTTTTTTACCAGCATTAAAATTTATACTCTCCCAAGGAGCTTGTGCACTAGCCACAAATGCTGGATCATTATTTAATTTTTCTAATTTGCTTGTATAATTTTCTTGCCATACATCTGTTTGACTACTTGCATCATCTCTATGATTTGCTTTAAATATATTTACAAGACCTTTATCTGTATCTGTTTCAATGTATAAGTAATCAGATCTAAATTGTGAGAATCCTTTTATAATACCTTGAAAAAATGATGCATTAGTTATTTGCTTAAGATTATAGTTACCATTTATAAAATCTTCTAATGTAACATTAGATAAATTTACCTTATCAAAAATTGCATTAATAATAGCACTAGCATCTGGATTTGATTGTTCAAATAATTTTAACTTAATTAACATTATCTGAGGATTTGTAATACCAGATAAAGCTTTCATTAGTGCATTATATGCCGTAATATAATCAACAGGAACAGATATCATATCTCCCGTAAATTCATCTTTAATTTGCTTAGTTGTTGTAGCAATAAATTTACGGTTAGCTTTACTTAATGATGTTGCACCTCCTATTTCATTTGCAGCAGATTCATATTCTTCTGTAGTTTTTACAGACCCATCAGCACTCATATCAGTTTTCTCAAGTATCTCAGATTCTACACTTGAGTCTATATCAAATAAAGTTAAATAGTCATTTGTAGAACTTATAACATCAGCTTTATATTCTTTTAATGATTTATATCTTTCTTTTAATCTATCTTTAAAACTACTCCAATTACTTCTATCAGCATAAAAGAATGTTTCATTTCCATCTGCATCTATAGATGATCTTGCTGGATTATAATCTTCTATGAAGTCGTTTACCACTTCTTCTAATATAGATGATGGATTATATGATCCTTTAAAATCAGGATTTGTAGAAAGATCATCTATCTTGTTCATATATAAAGCACCCACCTGTGCTATAATACCATTTGTTTCAGACTGAGTAAAATAATTATTTATAAATATAGTTCTACCATCTGGAATAATTTTTCCATCTACTATAGCTGGTCTAGTGGTTGCAATAGGATCTCCTTTTCTAATGGCTTTTAATGCTATATTAGAAGGCACTCCTGTTCTTACGGAATTATCTAGTTCATCTATACCAGTTAAACCCTCCATTGCTGATAGAGTAAATCTATTTTCTTGTATAGCTGCATTTTTATACTGACCTGAATCTATGCTTGTAAATAAAGCATTATATTCTAAGTTGTTAGGTGCTATAAATATATTCTTAATCCATTCTAATATACGTGTAAATAAACTTTTAACTTCTGATTGTACTCTAGATGACCTTGGATTTGTTTTAAATTTCTCAAACTCATCTGCTAGATATTCTTCAAGCACTCTTTCATCTAATGTTTTATTATCTAGAACTGCATATGATTTTGATAATCCTTTTAGTATTACCCTAGCTTGTTCCATTGTTTTAACAAATGTTCCAGGTAATATCTCATAACCTTCTGCAGATCTCATTTGTTTTAATACATCTTTCTTTGCAATATTTAGATACTTTTGAATATCTTCTTCATTCATTAACATTCTAAATACAGCATGAAAAGACTCATGGTATTTATATGGATTCTCTTTTCCTATATATATATTACCTTTAAGAGATTCAATTCCACCAGATACACTCTTGAGTGACATAACAAATGCACCAAGAGTAACACCATTAGCTTTTAATCTTCTTGCTAAACCATCTATATCCTGTATATTTATAAAGTCAGGTAAGTTTTTTTGTGCCCATTCAATAAAGGTATCTATATCTTCAACATCTCTACTATCAAACTCATTTACAATCTTATATCCTATATTACTTTGTAATTTAGCAAGTTCAGCTTCTAGTTTTTTAACTTGATCATCTACCTCTAACATATTTTCTACTTGTAGATTTAATTTACCAGTAGAAATTGCAGGATTAGCTTTCTTGATTTCAGCTCTATATTCATTCTCTAAGGATACTTTCTTTTTTGCTATTTCTTCTTTCTTAGCTAAGATTTGATCTATAACAGTAGGATTATCTGACTCAGCTTGTAATCCTTCTTTGTCTTTTTTAATAGCAGCTATTGCATCTGATACTTCTTCTGGAGATATTATTTCTTTTCCTTCCATCTCCTGATATGCATCAACAATCATTTGTTCTTGAGGAGTAAATTCTTTATTCTCTATTACCTTTCTTTTTATACCATTTATGATTTCTTCAGGAACATTTTCAAATTCATTAGCCATCAACTCTTGAAAGACTTCATCTGTTAATACATCTTCCTCAATTGTTTCTACTGTTGTTGTTTCTTCTTCCACCACTACAGTTGGTTCTTCTGTTTGAGTTTCATTAGTTCCAAAAGCATTTAACTCTTTCTGAATATTAGCATTGTTAGTGTAATTTAAATCAGCTAATTGACCCCATATAACTGAAGGGATTACTCTTACTGAGACACCTGCTTCTATAATTGTTTCTGCATTCTGAACATTTAAAGGAAGATTAGGTGTAAAACTATCAGTAGAAATTTTTAATTTAAATGGTAAAAATGCTCCATCAACATTATTAGCTTTTGTAGGTGACTTTTTATGAAGAGCTCTTTCACCTTTTTCATTTGCAATCCAATTAGCATTTAATGTTTCAACAAAAGTTTTTGCATCAGTAACACCTGCCATAACATCAGCATCAAGAGCAATTGATCTTGTTATACCTGAAGCAAGTAATAAGTGTGATCTCTGACCTTTAAATATTAATTGACCAAACTCATTAAAGAATAGTGATATGTCATCTCCTGAAACTTCTGATAACATGTAGAATGATTCTTGTAATTCTGCGTTTATATCTACTACACGTTGTTTAGAAGCTGGTTTATCAATATACTTACCATCTTTAAAATTCTTTTCTAATATTTCTTGTTGTTTGTTTTTAATATCTTGAGCAATATCTGATACAGCTTCTGAACTAAGTCTATCTAATTTAAGTTCAACAAAAGACATACTACCATTAGGATGTTTTATAACTTGAACATATCTTCCCATGTTTAAATCTGCAATACTATTAAGCCCTCTACCCTGTAGATTTTTTAGTATTTCAGCATCAATTTTTTTACCTTCTGTAGAGAATGGATCAATACTCCAAACTCTTCTGGTTGATCTTCTGTTGTTTTTACGTTCTCTACGTGTATCAAATATAATTATTTCACCTTCATAATTTGCTTCTTGTACATCAGCCCAAGGAGTAGATGCATTCTTACCGCTTTGTTTTAATGTAGGTTCACCATTATTATCAACTCTATATCCAGTATACCCTGGTGTAACATTTAATTCAATGTTATCTAACTTAGATATATTAATTTTTAAGGATTGATTTTTACCTAGTTTTTCTGCTAGTTCACTAGTTATTAATTCTGCTTTAGCGTAATTTCTTCTAATTAAAGCAGCTGCTTCATCTGCACTTTGACCATATGGAATTATAAATAATCTCTGTGCTTGTTCAGCTGTAATTTGACTTCCTATAATAGATGTACCATCTACATCTAATAAAATAGATGTGCCTATCCCCATTAATTTACCAATAGGTATATTACCTGACATAATAGTTACTTCAAATTCATTTTGACCTTGAAGTATAGATTCATTAACTGAATAAGTTTCATTTGGAAGTTTAGCTTTTAATCTTCCTGCCTGAAGATCTTTTTTAAATTTATCATAAAAAGGATTTTTTTCAACAACAAGTGTTAAATTTTTTCTTTCTTCTTCTGTTAGGCTTTTAAGATTATCTTGAAATTGTTGATCAGCATCTTTAGGAGCTGGATACTGATCATGTAATATATAACCTTCTCTTACTTTACTACCATCAAAAGGATATATCTTTATAGGTTCATAAGATGTAAGTTTTGTAGTCAATGAAGATGTTAAGTCTACTTTTTCATCTCCTTTCTTAGTCCATCCTTCTTTACGCCATCTATCTTCAGTTAAATATTCTCTATCATCTTTTCCTTTTTTAGATTTTGCTTTCTTTACTGGTACAACATATAAATTTTTATTGTTCCTCATCATGTTAGGACTAGATCTAACCATCCATTCATTACCTGCAGAGTCTACAACAATATCAGTAGTTGAGAAATTTTGACCTGCAAATGGAAAAGTACCACTTTGAGGCATGTTATTTTGAATAAACTTTAATGCAGTTAAGGCTTCAGCTTTTGAAGTATAAGATCTTCTGATTTTTTTACCTTCTGGATCTAACGTTTTATATTTGTCTACTGCATTTTTTGTATTGTTATCTACTATAGTATAAAATACTTCGGGCTTATTATTATCATCAAATATAGTTGTTTCAATTACAGATAGTCCAGAAGTTTTATCAGTGCTAATTACTTTCTCATTAGATGAAAGTTTGTCTTTCTTAACACCTTTTTCTTTTACAAGTTCTGTAGATACATCAGATATAGTTACTCCATTCTTCTTCAGTATACCGTTAGTTCCTACAATTAAAGGGTTTCTCTGGTTACCTATTATCCAATCATCTAATGTAGGGAATTTCTCTGTTACATCTTCTGACTGACTATTGTATAACTCATTTAATTCATATCTAGACTTTATTATATTTTTACCACCTGATTCAGATACAGCCCATTTATTTTTACTTAATAGCGGACCGTCTTGTGAATTCCAATCTTTTTTATATTCTTCATATAATGCATCAATTATATCTTTTGTTCCTTTATCTTGCATGTAAAACGCTTGATACTTTGATCTACCAATTACACTTTCAAAATCAGGTTCTGCATTTTCTTTATTAACTGAATCATTTCCACTTTGATCTGCATTTTCAGTATTTTGTCTTTCTGTTGTAGTTTGATCTTCTGATTCAGCCTTTTCTACTTTTGTAGATTGTCTATAATTTTCTTGAAGTCCTTCAACTATCATCCATGCTGCTGGATCACTTGATTTAGTTACTTTACCTTCTTCATCAAAATAGTCATAAGGTATTGTACCATCTTCTAAAAATAGTTTAGTTTGTTCTGCATCAGGTTGTATTCCTTTTTCTCCTAGTTCTTTTAGAAATGCTAAACGTTTTACTTGACCTACATAGCTTTTAACTCTTTTAGTAAGATTGTTTTTATCTCTATGTTCTTCCCAAACACTTTTCATAATAACAGACAATCTATCTGTCATTTCATATAAAGTATTTTTATCCATAAGAACTGATGCAGCTTTGTGGAAATCAGCTGCTCTTCCTTTTAAATATCCATGATCTACAATTTTCTTTAATGTTTCTTCTATCTTTTCACTGACAATAAAATCATCATTGCTTTCAGCTAAAAACTGTAAGTATGCAACAAATGCAGGTTTTAATTTACCCATCTTTCTTTTATCATAGAAACCTATATTCCTACCTTCTTTTTTCTGGTATGTTTTACCATCCATAGTATATTGATCAAAAAACATTTGACCGTTTGAGAATGCTTGATTTTCTTGAGCATTAAAAATCTTTTCATAGTTTTCTAAGAGTTCCAATTTCTTTTTCTTCTTATCTCTTATTATTTTTTCTTCTTGTGATGTAGAAGAAAATGATAATTCTTTTTTAAGTAATGCTATTTCTTTAGCTAATCCTTGTCTAGATGTTAAAGCTGTAATATCTGAAGCTGATATAGTAGCTAATACAGGATCAGAACTAAGTGTTTCCATTACACTGTTTGCCCTAATTAAAGATTGCTTAAATGTATCTTGTGTAAACATTGCCATCATCTTAGCATGTTCAAATGCCATAGCTCTTAAAGCTTCTTCATGATATTTTCTTGTACCTTTTTTAAATGCTTTGGGTTTATATGGATTTATATACTCATCAGATAACTTCTTATATCCTTCTTCAACTTCATCCATTCTTTTTAGCATAGTACTAACACGTCCTCTAATTTTATCAGGAGTAGAAGACATTGACTCAAATGCTTCTTTTATATCTATATCATCTAACTTTTCAAATGATTTCATTTGATCTCTGAAAGCACCCATTTGACCAGTTGCCATTACAGTATATAAATGATTGAATATACTATGATCTTTCATATCCATAAAGCTGGTTATATCATCAGCTCCCGCAGCTTCAAACATTCCAGTATTTAATTCTTTCTGAGTCATTAAATTTAACTTCCTAATATCAAAATACGTTTCTGGATTTTCATATATTTTATTTAAAGACTCTACTGCATTAGTAATCATCTCATCTTCTTTTGCTCTGGCATCTGCAAATTCTGTGGTTCCCTTTACTTTATCTTTACCGTATCTAAATAAATTAGGTATTGTTTCCATAAGTACTTTTTGTGGACCTTGTATCATTCCACCCATCATAAATCCTGACATGAATGTATGAAATCCTTGACCACTCATTTGAGATCCGGCACCTTTTTTAACAGAATCCATAATAGACATTCCTGGAGCCCTATCTGTATAGTCATAATCTCCTAACATTGATTTTCTAGCATTACTATATGAATCAGTCATTTCAGCTAATTTCATATCTGCATCAATTCCTATAGGTGTATCATACAAACTTTTAAAATAACTTTTGACACCATTAGCTGTAGCTTCTTGAGAAAGTTCTTGAATACCTTCTGCAAAATTTGCTGCAGTATATCTTAAACCAGTGGCAGCCATATGTTTAGCGCTTCCTTTAAATCCAGCCTTCCACATTCTTCTCATATTGTCTCCTACAATCCATTTTCTACCAGCATCAGTAAATGCATCTGCTCCTTTTTTTGTACCTTGTTTGAATATTATTCTACCTAAAGGACCAGATAAACTTTCATCTGCTATTCTACCTAATGGTTTAAACCCTCTTAATGCACCATCTAATACAATTTTATTACTAAGATAAATAATAGGGAGATTGATAAGTTGTGTTGTCAATGCTGCAGCTCTAGCATCACTAACTAGCATTTCCATTTCTGCAATACTTGGATCTACTCCACCTTTTAGATTATATATTTCTTGATATAATTCATCATGCATTTCCATTTCAACAAGACCACCTTCCATTTTAGATTCAGCCCAAGCTAGATTAACTGCTCTTACATCTCTATAAAATCCACCAAAAAGTCTATTGGCTTTAGCCATCTGAGTTAAATTATCACCAGCTTTTGCAGAAGTTTTTATATGTTTTAATTGATATAATGTTTCTGGACCAAACATTCTTCCTAAACCTTCTCCAAGAACCTTACCTCCTGATCTAGTTGCATGCCAAAATGATCTAGCATTATCAATTTGACCAAGCTTGTGTAACATTTTTTTACCTCCAGATTTCCACCTCTTCATGCTAAATAATCTTCTAAGAGCATTAGCAGATGTTACAGAATTCTTAGCAGTTCTGGCTATTGCTACAGCATCCATAGCAGGATTTAATCCACCTTGTATTGCAACTGCACCCCATAATGCAGCTTCTTCTACAGCAATGCTAGAAAGAATACCAACTGTATATGAACTATTAACAAATAAATCATTAAAAAATCCACGCATTCCACCACTTGAAGATCTACCAATTCTCATTGAGTCATCCATAGCTGTTGCACCTGACATATCAGACTGAGCTATATCACCAGTAAACATATCACTTATTGATCTCCAGTTAGATGTAAATGCTGGACCATACATATCTGAAAATGCTGCACGTGATCTAGTAAAATTATCCCACTTACTTGAGTTAGCTTGATAATATGCTTCATTGTCTGCAAAAGGATGAAATCCTAAATCAGCAAATTTTGGATGTCTATAGTATCTATCTAACTCATATCTTCTTGCACTATAATAAAATGGGTCTTTATAACCTGGAGTAGTATTAGGTTTAATTTGTTTTGTGAATTCAACAGCACCAGATAAATAAGCTTTTATACCATTTGCTGAATTTAAATCTGGAACTCCAGAGCTTGTTCTAAATGGATCAAAGTCTGTTCCTGCTCTTCCAGGAAACAAGTCATCCATATTATTATTAGAAAACAATACAGGATATTTGTTAAGATCAACAGCAGCCCTATCAATCATATCAAAAAAGGGTTGATTTAATTCTAAGTTAGGCATTCCTTGTGTTTGAATTCCAACATCAACTGACTCTTCAAATAGCATTGGATCATACCCATTTAAATCAGGATAAGTGTTTTCAAAATTTACTATACCTGGACTATCAGGAACATTAGAAACCTCTGAAGTATAAGGAGTTTCAATAATTTCTGGTGCCAATGATGATTCAGCATTATCTATACCTGAAGGCATTTCTAATGCATTAGAAACATCTAACCCTTCTGTTGTACTATTATTATTTTCAACGTTAATTGGATCTGCCATATTAGTGGTTTTATTTCTTTTCTGGTGTAGTCTTACTATTTTTTAAATCCCATGCTGTTTTTTTATTAGCATTTGATGTTGCTAGATTAGTAAGGTATTGATCCATATTAACTGTTATATTATCTAGTTGTTGTGGATCAACTCCTAAAATTATACTTACTACATCATTTGGAGGATTACCTCCAGTTTTATCATTAAATAGATATGTTTTAGTTTCTTGTATGTATTGACCAGTAGATGAGTTTTTGTATATACTATATGATCCCCCTCCTATAACAGGAACACTTTCATAAAACCCGTTATCTTTAATTGCTAAATCTGTGTATGACAACATTTGATTTGTGCTTTTATAAGGATTATTATCAAATTGTTTTGGTATTGTTATAGTCATACCATCTGCTGCAAACTTTGCAAAGTTTTTAGTATCTGGTTTACCATCTGAATCAATAAAAAGATGTTTATAATTCTTTGCATATTCCTGCCCATATCCTATATTATAACCTGCTATATCATTCTCTTGATCTGGTCCACCTACCTTTTCTACATATGTTGAAAATATATAAGGTCTACCATCTGTCTTATCTAGTCTACCTGTATTTATATCCATTAATGTATGCTTCAATATTTTTTTCATTAGTGCATTATATGATGCATCACCACCGTTAATCTGAGCTGTATTCTTATCTAAATTATTACCAAGACTATATGTATAATCAAGATTCTGTGCAGGTATCTGTTGAATTGATTTAACAATAGATTCCATTTGAGCTAGTGCTACTGATGATTGAGATGCAACATCATATGTTGAAGTGTATGTATTATATGCTGTTTCCCCAACACCTTCTTCATCTTGACCAAGCATCTGTGCTCTTAGATTATATACAAGACCTTGATCAGCAGCAACATCTGATGACATTACAGAATTCATGTTTGATTTTTGTTGTTCATATCTTTCTAATCCTTCTTCTAATGCTTTCTCACGGTCAAAGTTCCATCCAGCAGGTTTATTATTATTATTAGGATTAGTTACACCACTAACAACAGTAGGAATACCAGTTGTTGGAGAAGAAAAACCACCACCACCACTACCGTTATGGTTCCAATATCTTTGTGCTAAAGTTTCTGTATCATTAAAGAAACCATTTTCACTTACTAAGAATTCATAATCATCTTCATCACCACTTACACGCATTACGGGTCCTACCACTCCACCTCCAGTAGGTTGTTTTTCCTTAAACTGTGCTCTTTGATGATCCATCAAATAATTCATATTAGCATACATAGTAGAATACTCAACATCAGTTAAAGCTTTTCTTACTGGTACCCCTTGACCATCAACAATAGGTTCTTTAAGTGTACCATTTTTTGAAGCCTCATGTACTTGATACCAAGGTACACCTTTGTTTAGCATATCTAATTCTCCTTGTGTAAGAAGTATTGGTGGTATAGAAAAATCTTGACCACCGTATGATGCTGAGTTTTCCATTTCAGCATCTTTTAATACAGCATAATCATGAGCCTGATTATATACTTTATTCATTTCTTCTACTTTCAAATTAAGTCTTTCTCTACCTTTTAAAACTGATTTATATTGTTCATGTATTATAGATGCTAAAGCTGGTTTAAGATTTAAATTTGCTAAATCATAATTAAGACTTGTTCCATCTGATGTTTGTACTAAATTAGTATACTTATCTGACATGTTATTAAGTATTCTATTAAACTCAGTTCTGTTAGCAGGATTACCATCGTTAAGATCATCCCATGCTACATTTAGACTTGAAGTTTTTTGTGTAGTTTGTTTTGTATTAGGATCATAATAACTATATGTAAGTTGTCCATTACCCTTATACATACTTTCATCTAACATATCATTTGGTAATTCTCTAAGTAATGTTTCTAAAAATGCTATTTCTGTATTTGTTTGCTGATTTCCTAATTCTTGTTGTGCAGTTTTATTTTCTTCTAATACATTTACATTAACTCTTTCATCAGCGTCTATTATTCCATCTCCATCTAAATCTACTCCTGTTAATGCACCACTTACGTTAGCATCTCCTTCTTCTACAAACATTCCACCATCTAAACCTAGTCTATTAGCACTACCGTTATTATTATTATCATTACTAGCTTTATATTCAGCTAATGCCATATCAATTTTACCTTTGGCAATTATCTTATTAAGATCATATGAATTTTGAATAGCCATTCTATTAAGATCATATCTATGCTGATGTTCCATCTTCTTAAATGGATTAGCTTCAAATGTTTGTTCAGCATCTACTTGACTATAGGCTACTGCTGCTGCATTCATCTTAGGTCCCATTACACCTGCCATGTATAAAGAATAAGCTTTATTTAATAATCCATCTACATCTGATACAGGAGCTTTACTATCTATAATTCTACTTTTTACAGCATCTCTGTTTTCTTTAACTAGCTTTTTATTAAACTGAGATAGTAAATATAGTTCATCTTCTGGAGTTCCAGGTATTATATTATTAACTCTTTTATAATTATCCCAATTTCTAGCAGCTATAGTTTCTTTTTTTAATTCTGATTCTTTTTCAACAAGTTCAGTTAAATCTGCTTTTGATTGTCTTTCTATTATATCTGTAGCCCAAAATTGTTTAGCTCCTTCTACACTTCCATATTTTTGTATATTTTCTTCACTTTCAGAAAACTGTCTTTGTTTTACTTTAGCTTCTGTTATAAGACCTCTTAATACAACTGGATCTTTCATTACTGTATTTTTTAAATACTCAGCTGCTGGATTTCTATATATTGGGATTTCTCTATTTTCTTGATCTAGTTTAAAGGTCTTACCATCTGGATTCATTTCATACCCTACTATTTGTCTAGTTAATGCAGTACCGTTTTGTGTAGTTATAATCCAATCACCTTCTAATGTAGTTTGTTTAATAGATAGTTCACTTTCTTTTAATGCTTCAAAAGATCTTTCATATATATTAGGGTTTGCAACATAGCTTGGCATTGGCATACTTACTGCAGCATCTGCATCAGCAGCTTTATAGTCTTGCATCTGATATTTAAGATCCTCTACACCCACTTGCCAATATTCATCTCTCATTTCTTCACTGGCAGATGTCATATATGAGTTAGCTTGTTGCATTTCCTTACTATATAGTTTGGTAAATGCCATATCTTTAACAACTTTTTTATCATCAAAGAAAGGTTTAAATAAACCTTTTGCAATATCTACATTTTGTTGTAATGACAAGTCTATACCACTAACTTGTTTTAATCCATTACTAAGAGTATTGGCATATTGATTTCTTGTTTCTAGATTGTCTTCTCTAGACAACGGAGCATGAACAACTTTACTGTATAAGTTGTTAAGTGTTTTAAAATTTGAGTCATACCTGTCTTGTCTAACATTTAAAACATCAGACATAAATTTATAGTCTGGTTTAAATGTTTCTAGTTGTGGTATGTAGTCTGTTACGCCTTTTATATAAGTTGCCATATTACAAAGATAATAAAATTTTATAAGTTTTGAATGTCATATTAATACACTTTTTAAGTTTAATTTCCTCTTAGTGGAGAAAACCAATTTCTTAGTTGCCCACCTTTTCTTAATATTCTATCCTTTCTTCCTGTCTCTCTACCAAATCCAGCTTGTTGTCCTTGGTATCCTGAGTTAGTTATAACTGATGCATTCTGTTTTGCAAAACTATTATTAGAATTAGGTGCCCCAGGCGGTGTATACTTTGGCCATAGATTTTCAGGTACTTTATTCGTCCTTAGCATTTCAATTTGTTTTGCATAGTTTTCATCATATGTTGTAGGATCAACATAATTAGGATCTGCATGGAATGTTTTATTATTTACATTTGCTAACATTCCTCCACTAGAAGGATCAATATCAAATTGAGGATAGATACTATTTAAATTAGCTGTATTTGCTCTATTAGTATAAGCAGCTTGTACTTGTTTAGTAATAGCAGCATTAGCTTTTCTTACAGAGTTATCATAATTTTCTTCTGTTAATACAGTGTTGTCATATAGTTGTTTTAACTCATTGTTATTTAGCATTTGAGTTTTATATTCCATTTCAGCATTCTTAACATTAAGATCATTTCCTACTTTAATATTGTTACTGTGAACTTTATTAACTGTATCAGCTATTGCAGTCATTGCTTTACCCTGTGTTGCAAGGGCTGCGGCAATACCTCTTTGTGGTCCACCAAATGCTGTAGCTGCTGAAGTTGCAATAGCTGCTTGTTCACCAATAGCTGCAATTTCTCTAGTAGGATCATCAAATACACCATCAATTCCAATCTGATCATATTGAGGTGCCCAAGGATAACGTTTTTTTAAACTCATCTTAGCATCTAACGCATTAGCCATACCAAGTTCATCTTGTAACCAAAAAGGTGTATCTTTTGTTGGTGTTTCTGGTGGTGGAATTTTATCAGTTGGAATTTGTTTATCACAAGAACATCCTGTTTTAGTTTCTTCATTCCACGGCGTCCAAGTACCACCTATTTCCACACAGGCTGCTTCCATTCCTTCTGCATTTGTACATGCTATTTCTTCTGTTGAGTTATTTCTAGTGTAAGATTCTCTTTGATCATTGGTAGTATTACCATATTTTTCATCTTCTGGAGATATGGCAAGACCAAATACTGATTGATCTTTTACTCCAGATTGCATAAAGTCTGTATACTCATCACCTGTTAATTGTAAAGCTTGACCTCCAATATATCCTGATTGAACATGACCAACCATTTCATCAGTTAAAGGAGACATCCCTGAATTTTCTAATGATGAATGATATTTATCATTTGTTCCATCATCCCAATCTTTTGTATTTCTTTGTTCTTGAGTTAAGTTTTTTTCAAAGTAAGAATTATGCTGCTGCATTGTAGCATATGCATTATGATATTCCTGTTCTCCAATTACATCTTTTCCTTGACTTTTTCTTCTATCTACATAAGCATCATATCTAGATTTTCTATATTCTTCAGCCTGTGGAGAATCTGCCAAATAATCTGTAGCCCAATCATCAGTACCTCCACTAAAAACTTGATCTTCTAATGTAACAGCAGCAGTATTTTGACGTGATTTATTAATTTCACTTGTTTGATCATTAGCTATTTCTTGTCTAGTTCTTGTATCAATACCTCTGATGTCATTGTATAAAGCTATCTTTGTTGGATCCTTACTTTTTCTTAACTTTTTCAGTTCTCTTTTACTATAGAAAGTACCTGAACCTTTAGGATACTCAATACCATCTTTAGCTATTGGTAATTCACCTCCTTTATCAAATCTATAAGATGCACCAAATGTTGTTTGAGGATTGTTAAGTATATTCTCTGTACCAACATTGACATTAAAGTTTCCTTTGTTAAGGTTAAGTCTTGCACCTAAACCTTTTCCATAAGGACTAAGTGGTGTATTTAAACTACCTTGAATACCAAATGAATCAGTATCATTTATATTAAAATCAACACCTGCAACACCACTTAAGTAAGGGTTAATATATGAAAGAGGATTAGTTCTTTGCATTCCTGTATTACGTGTAGTACCATCTGAGTTTTCTACAATCCAGTCATATGGTTTATTACCCATACCTAAACCAATACCAGATCTTCCTTCTGCATATCCTCTAAGACCGTCACCTGCAATATTAACTCCTCCCATATAATCTAGATTTGCTACATTGTTACCTCTATCTAAAAAATCTGTATTTATAAATGCATTGGTAGATTTATTAAGATTCGTAGCATCAACCCCAAGATTAAAACCGTCATATTTTTGTAACGTTGAATTAGTTGTTCCCATAACATTACTGTAACCTATATCTTCATTAGTAGAAAAATTTCTATTAGTAAGTAGTAAATCTGGATTTGTGCTATTACCAAGATTAATCTCTACTTGAGAGTTATCTAATTCACCATTATTTCCATATTGAGCTCTAGGTAAAGATCCTCCGTACTTACTACCAAACAATGCATCATATGCAGCACCTAATCCTACACCAATACTTGCTATAGGATTTCTCATTGCCATTGCTTTCTGTTGTTTAGCAGCAGCACTTAAATCAATTGATCCTGGATCTATTGGTGTTGTAGGTAAATTCATATGAATACCTGTTGGATTATACTTGCTTATTAAACTATCATATCTTTCTCCAGCCACATAGTTTTCTTCAAATGGAACTATATCTACTTCAGGAGTTGTATAAACACCTGTGCTTTCTGCTGCATGTACAATTGGATTCTGATTATATACATTATCACTAACATTATATTGAGCTCTTGGTAGGTCTCCACCAGTTGCAAATGACCAATCAGATCCTACATAGTATGGACTATTTGTATTATTATAATCTAATGGCAATCCTTTTGCTCTCCCAGTAGTATCATACTCATCTGAATTATCATCCTGATTAGATGGTGTCATATAATTACTTGTTTGGTAATCATCCTCTTCTGGTGTATTATATGTATTATACACATTAGTTACATGTTCATTATTTGAACCAACCGGTGTATTCTGATTATTTTCATACTCAGGCTCGTCACCACCGTTTATATTTTTATATGCTTGAGTATAATTAGGATCTGGATCAGTTGGTGGTGGACCACCTTGGTTAATATGATCTTCCCACATTTCAATTGCTTTTGGATCTGTAGCACCTGTAGCACCCAACATACCCATTTGTTCACCTCTTGTAGGAATCATGCTATTCATCTGATTCTGATAAGCATTCATATTAGCATTAGTCTGATTTGTAAAATCAGTCATGAGTTTATTATTTATAATTTCATATTGAGTAAGTATTTGTTCAGTAGTTGGCACTACAGGACTATTAAGAGTTCCAACGTTACCTGTTTCAAAAGAAGTATTGTTATTTAATATTTCATACTTATTAACTATAGGAGGAGTTGTTTGTGTATTGTCCTGTATAGATCCATTATCTATAACATTATCATGCCAAGCTTTTTGCATCATAAAATTATTTATTCCCATTTGAGCTTTAGGTAAATTAGATATTTGTCCACCACGTTTTGCCATAGGTGGTTGTTGCATAGGTGGTTGCGGTGGCATCATAGCTTGTGGTGGCATTCCTCCTCCTTGTGGTGGAGCTCCATGTTGAGCACCTGGCATCATACTACCATCTGGCATTTGATGCATTGGTCCACCTTGTTGAGGCATTCCTTGTTGTTGTTGTTGCTGTTGTGCCATCTGCTGCTGTTGCATCATCATTGCTTGTTGCTTTTTCATCTGTAATAATTGCAATTGATCTTCTATAGGTAATTGCATCATCATTTTTTGTTCAGCTTCTTGTGCACTAATTTGTTCCATCTGTTGAGAAAATTCTAAAGGGTTAATACCTTTACCCTGTAGGTATGGGTATGCAGCTAATGGTACACCGTCATCAAATTTCTTTCTAGCTTCTTGTAAGAATGCTAAATGAGATAATGACTTTTTATTTTTATCTAACATGTATTCAGCAGTATCTCTTGTAATATGATCAGAATGCTCACTATCTAATAAAGATATAAAATTATTTAGTTGATAATTTTTTGATACTTTAGCTGGTGAAAGTCTTTTTTTTGATTCAACACCCATTTCATGAAGTTCATATTTATTGAGTTTCATTTTAGCTGTATCAGAGTATATAAAAGACTGTGGAGGTAAATTTAATGGAGTACCACCTTTATGATGTCTATTACCACCTATATCATATAGTTCATAATTTCCATCATTATTCATATCTGTTAATACAGTTTCTCCTTTTTCAGCCTCAAGGTTTGCTTCATCTCTAGGTACAGGAGCTAAAGAATAACCAACTGAACTAAATGGTGAGTCACTACCATTAGTATTATCCATATGTGGAACTCCTACTAATCCATAGTTAGATTGATCACCTGTAGTTCCTCCTCCATCTCTGTATACTTTTCCATTTTCTAAAGCAAATCCTTTAGGTAAGTTTTTGATTTTTACTTTCATAATTATATAATTTCTATTTGGGCTCCTGCAGCCACTAATTGTTTATATGTATTCATATCTATCTCTATTTCTCCACCATCATTAAAGAATGATCCTCCGTATTTTGTCATTGTTGTTCCTGGTACTACTTTATCATCAGGTCTAAATATACCTGAATTAACATCATAGTCACCTTTACTACCTGTTAAATCTGCATCATTAGCAGCAAACATGTTATCAGATAAATATGCATTATTCATCATTGTACTTTTCTGTTTACTTTCTGCTGATGCCTCTAATATTCTGTTAAGAGGTTTAGCTATTCTAACTGCTCCCGCCCCTATCTTGCTATATGTTTGACCTGCTTTACTATCTAATACTCTATTCTTAGCATTCCACATTTTATCTGCAAAAGATGGGTTAGCATCTTTGTTATCTTCATTTAACTGTTCTCTTGTTAAATCTCTATTTATCTTTTCTTCTTTTTCATTTTGAACATAATCTAAATATTCATTTCTATCATCAAATCCTAATTCCTTAGCTTTCTCAAGTTCTCTTACGTGTTTTCTTTTTCCTTGGTAGCCTTGCCCAAATGGTCCATCATTAGCAGTTTTTTTCAACTGACTAGCAAAGTCTTTTTGATTCTGTCTTGTTTCTCTTTTAGTAGGTACAATGTTTCCACCAATTACTCTTCCTTCTTCACTAGCTGTTTTAAATTCCATTCTATCTTGGTTCATCTGTATCTGATTACTTAAATCTTTATCTATTTTAAAGTCAGGAACATTTAATGGATTTGTGTCAACTTGATTAAAATTAAGTGATGGGTTCTGCATACTCTTATTCATATCTGCACTAAATGCATCAAAGCTGTCCATTGATCTATTTACAGCTTCATTCATTGCATAAAAATTATCTGCTGAACTAAAGAAAGGTTCTGTTTGTTCTTGAGGTTTTTCCAAGTTTGCAAACATATTCATATCAATAGGATTAACATTTATATTTGTATTAAAATCTATTGGGTCTATATTATTAGTTAAAGGGTTGTATCCGCTATTTCTATTTGCAAACATACCTTGACTACTATTATTACCTAATCCTTTACCAAACTGTGCTTCTGGTAATTCTCCTCCTTTTTCAAATCCCCACCATTTTTTAGTATTTTCCCATGCTTGTGATGGAGTTTGATCAAGGTCAATTAAACCACCTGTAAAATC
>TARA_R110001592_G_scaffold363355_1_pt1 | contig 28248 bp, 30 predicted proteins | sample TARA_R110001592 | Tara Oceans TARA_R110001592 (sample SAMEA4398387) | marine metagenome | biome: Polar Biome; feature: [SRF] surface water layer (ENVO:00010504); material: water (ENVO:00002006), including particulate matter (ENVO:01000060) such as... | depth 5 m | reverse complement strand
TCCAATAATTTACGCTGTTTTGAGACGCTTAATCGACTCTTTCTCATACCTGCCTGTATAACATAATTTCATGTTATCTGGGTCAGCCCCAAAAGTAATTAACGAATGAGTTTGATCCACTCCCCAGGTTTTGGCTCCCCCGCAGGGTAATAGCCATTGATAATACGTAATTCTTCTTCGCCAAATTTTCCTAAGTTAAGGTGATGTGCCAATCTAGAAAAGCTTGTGTTATCTGTGGCTTTCACATAATGAATAGTTTGTGGTTTGTGTTCTTTTGACGCGCGCTTTGATATCGGGCGAAAGCTTCTAATAATACTGATAAAATCATTGTTCGCTTGTGTTGTATCTGTGTCAGCATTAATTTCACCTCTAAATACGTAGGCTTTCCGGCCGTAGTAAATGACAGCAATTCGTTGGTTTGGAAGACCTTTTTCAGGAACAAATCCTGTGTGCCCCCTCAGCCCTGCTTGGATAAAGGATTCCGCTTTTTTTACCATAGGAACGCCCAGTTGTTTTTTGATAAATTGGTCGGGACTGTCCAGGGTGCGAGCCATTATATTGATATTTATTCTTGCATCGGCATTAGCATTTTTCCCATGGATCAGGCTGCCGTTTTCTTCGTGAGTCCAACCTTTTGGAAAGTAAATTTGAAAGGCCAGCTGACTATTTTGGTAGGTATTTTCGGAAGCTTTTGCGGGTATGAAATTTTCTCCCCAAATCATTCCCTCTGTTGCTACCCTGAAAGGCGTAATGTTTTTTTCAGCATCGACAGCTTGAGGTAGTTTTCCTGATTTGCTGACGACCTCACGAAGACGTTTGTCATTTCGTGGGTGGGTGGAAAAAAGCCCATGGTAGGTTTGTATGTCTTTACCCGATTCTTGAGCACGTTTTTTTTCAAAACGTTCATGGTCTTTTAGCAGTGAAATTACTTCAATCATGGCTTGAGGGTCATAACTGGATTGGAGTAAATATTCGCTTCCTAATTCATCGGCCTCAAGTTCCATGTCTCTACCATAGCCACTGACCATAGAAGCTCCCCATAGAGCACTGGCTTCGCCTACATCGGAACTGCGTGTCAATATAGCCAGCAACCCCGCGACCACACTAGAGCTGGTTTGAGCACGTTTTTGGCGGCCGTGGTGGTTGGCGGTAACGTGGCCTACTTCATGGGCTAATACTGCGGCTAACTGGGCCTCAGATTCCAGGTAAGCAATTAGGCCACGATGAATATAGATATAACCATCCTGGATGGCAAAAGCATTGATATCGGGATTATCTATCACGGTAAAGGTGAAGGTTTCTTTGTTATTTTTGAGGTTAGTGGCAATACGTTGGCCGACTTGATTCACATATTCAGCCAATTTCCCTTCTACCAAAGGCATATTGGCGATGAGCTCCTCATGCATTTCTTTGCCATTGGTGGGAGCATTTTTTGCGGCGAATGTTAGCTGTGATAATGGTGGCAGTAACAATAGGCTTAAGGTAAGCAGCGCGGTGAATACCAATTGGCGGTTCATCTTTTATGTCTCTTTTTTCTGAACTATTTTTTGATCTTTTCTCATGGTTGTTCTTTTGATTCTGGCGGTTGGTTGTTGGTGGCATCCTGTAGGAAAAATCCTTTTAGTCTATCGCCGATGCCTTCACAGGCGTGACCTTGTACTTTTGCAATAAACGGTATGGGAGCACCTACAGCTAACAGATAAGATGAGCCTTTTGTTTCTACCTTAACGCGACCCTGTTCATCCATCTTTTTCAAATCCCAGATGATGGCTTCATAGGTGGCAGCTTTATCCCAGCTCGCAAAACCAAAGCAACCACCGCCGCCGATACCAATGGCGCAGCTAAAAGAGCCATTTTTTTCTGTCGTTTCAGTGTTGCCATCCACCCAAACGATATAACGAATACCGAGCGCTTTAATTTTATCAGCTATGAGAGGCTTCTCAAGCATCCTGCTCATACGTTTTAATTTTAGCGGGGCCATTCTAGGTTCAAACCAGGGATAAAAAATATCGAGAAATTTTTGCTCCGGCATAACCGAAAGTTTTCCACCAGTGTCGAGTTTGTTACCAATGCACTCGATAAACTCGGGTTCTGTTTCGTATTCGCCCGCATGTCGTCTTCCCATGATAACTACACGCTCTCCGTCATTGATATTCAAATGGGTATTGGTTACCCGATATTCGTCTATCACTGTGGATGTTGAGCAGGCGGAAAGGGATAACAATACGAGAACAACAAAGCATGAAGAAAATACGGGGTAAATTCGAAGTGGACGATTGTTCTTCATCACTGGCCGCCACTTTGAGCCAAAGGTTTTTGTTTTTCACGCTGCTCAATCCAGTCACGGATTTCAGGAATTCGTTTAAAACCAATTGCTAGCCGTACACCTGCATCTCTTAATGCTGCGGTTGTGGCTTGGTCAAGGGCTTCTTCCTCAGATTTCAGAAAGCGGGTTTGGGTTTTGCCGTAGGCACTCATCAACCAGTCGGCAACGGGTTCTCCTTCGCTGTTAAATACTTGCAGGTTGTATTTGACCCATACCTCAAATACGTTGAGGCGAGTTTCAAACGGCATAGCTAACTGTACTTCTTCTACATGGGGGACGACGACCAGATCCACCTTGCTGGCGGTAGCTTTGGCGATAGTCCCTAGTGTGGAGCAGCTAACAAACATATCACTGAATATCTGATCAAAAAGTTGGGTCTGCGATTTGCCCAGTGTCATAGTGACATCTTGTTCTTGTTTACTTTCAAAGATGTAATGAGTGAAAGAATCGTCGAGTACTAGTCCTACATGATAGGGCAACGGTTTGATCAGGGCTGACGGATAGTCTCCAGTGACGGTGACATTGGTTGAGCAGCCAATTAACAGTAAAGACACGATGAGGAGTGTCAGGCCTGTGGCTTTATTTATGAATCTTGTTTTCATTGATGGATCTTCACTGTTAAGAACTCGTTTACTGTAGCCTATTTATTGACTTCAGATCTGTTTAGTTGAGGCCCGTGAGACCGACAAAGGTTCCATTGTTACGATAGCTTAATTCGCGCATGAGAGCGGCAAACCGGGTCGCTGTTTGGAGGTTTCCACCTTGTACCTGAAAGTGTACGGGGAAGCCAATGGTGTGAATCCGCACCAGTCGATTATCACCGCGTTGACGGTTTATCTTATCAACCGTATTCAATACGTGGCCAATGGAGTTGCCGGTAAAGTCATCACCAAATACATAAAGACTGATTTTTTTATTTGAGGCATAAAACTGCCGAATTGCCTGTTGTACCCCTTCTACCGGACTGGAGTTACTGAAAGGCGTCCAGCCGGCAAGCCGGTTGAGAATAGCTCGACGTCGGGCAGGTGTATCTGGAATCCACCTTCCTCGGTAACTTGAAAACATGTAATCCCCCATATCATTCATGACTTGAATGCCTTTCACCTGGGGGTAGATGTTGAGGATGTTGATCATTTCCTGCTGAACTCTTGACCAGGCAAAATTGAACATACTGCCTGACGTATCGATGATAAAGACAATGTACTCGCTGTCCACGGGAATACCGCCAATCAACTGGTTGTCATTCCGGTTTTGTCTGGCCAGAAGTCGTTCCATTTCTTCCGTGAGAACCTGTTGAGCCAACGTTAGTTTGTCCTTCTCAGTGGTATCCACTTGGGCGACAGCATCCTTTTGCCGTTGAACACTGGCGAGCTGTTCCTGAAGCTTGGCAATACGAATGCGAATATCGGAAAGTTGCTCTTCTCTGGACTTAAGGGCGCGGTTGAGTGTGGTGGTTTCACCACGAATCTGGAATAACTGCTGTTGCAGCTCAGCAACGCTGCCTTCCCGTGGTTGTTCTACGGTTTCAAATGCAGTGGAGTCAACGGTTTTGGCAATCAGTAACAGTAGTACAATCGCGCCAAAACCACAGCTGATGACATCAAGGAATGAAATACTGATTTCCGCGGTATAACGTCTTTCCCTGCGTTTTCTTTGATTCACGGCCAGTCCCTCGAAGGGCTCATAAATGAGCCCTTGGTTGACAGGGCCAGCTGCCAAAAGCTAGCAGCAGCAACCGGGTCGCCTTCCATGGGGAACAATAAAATATTAATGGGCATTCTTTGCGGCAGTACTTCCACCGCTTGTTTGAAGAGTTTGCTGCGGTCTCGACTAGAAATGGTGCCGCTTTTTTTTGGTTGGCGTCCTTGGGTGGGCAATCCATCGGTAATCAGGAATAGATTGTCGGGTGACTGATCAAAGCCCTTTAATGCTGAAAAAGCATTGATCAGGCTTGTGCCTCCTTCGGGAATAGCACGAGTCAGAGCATTTATGGCCTGATCTAGTCCAGCACTATCTGAAGTGTTGCGCCAAAGTCCATTATCGCCACTGACAGCGGTGGCCTCGGTATTGAAGGTGTAAATCTGGTACTGACTGTCCCGGGGTAATTGTGCTACCAACCATTCGGTGGTACGTATAGCTCGTTGCCATTTAGGTGATTTTCGTTTTACCTCGTCACTCATATTACGACGACGAATGACATTGACGATGGAGTCTGACAGCATACTGGCTGAGGTATCCACCAAAATCATAATGCGTTTGCCCCCTAACTTGAGGCCGGTAAGGTATTGTCGTTCACCTTCACCGACAAACTGTCGGACATCTTCTTCATTACCCTGTTCTTCAAGTTTGGCCGTTTCTTTTTCTAACTCCTCGACTTGTTTCCGCAGTAACGCAATCTCTTGTTTGGGGTCTGCCTGCGCGCTTAATTCCCGACGTGTTTCTTGGGTTTGTGCCAAGACTCGCTTGGATAGTCCCTGGGCTTCAACGTAGGATGTTTCCAGTTCTTTCAAACTGTTTTTAAGTACCACTAAATCGGCTTCTCCCAACTGAATTTCTTGTTGCAATAAATTTGTTTCAGCGACGAGAAAAGGGTCAGCGGATTCAACAGCGGTAGCATCGTGTTTTAAGATAAGAAATAACAGGGTTACAGCACCAAAACCACAGGCCATGATATCGAGAAATGATAGGCTAAAGGTGGTGATTTTTCGTTTGTAACGGGGCAACTCAGGCGACCTCTATGAGTTGTAAGGAATGAGTTCCAACCTTAATAATATCGCCAGTGTGTAACGGGCCGCTGGGATTTTGTGTTGCTACATCTTCTTGTTCCGTTCGAAGCCTTATCTCACCGTCTTCATGGATGAGGGTTGTCGTGCTTGTTTGTTGTTGAGAGAACGACAGCTGCTCACCACTCTGGTGAATATAGAGGATATCTCCTATGGCCTGTGCCCTATGCTGATAAAGCACATGGGTTGGAATGGTGGCCCCAGACATCGGTGGCTGTTGCAACGTAGCCTGTTGCGGGGCGGCTTCTAGAGAGGTAGCGTGCTGACGATGGGGGAGCCGAGTAACAAAATGAATGCTTTCCCCGGCGCCTGCAATACTTTCAATGTTTTCCAGACAACCCAAAACAGCGGCATTATCTGGCAGTGTACGAAAGGGTCCTAATTGTTCCGTGAGACCTGGTAGCAAGTTGATTCGGTGGCTGGCAACCAGTGTGTCCTCCTCATGGAGAATGCTGTTTAGCCTTCGTTTTAATTGGTCCAGTTTCTTGCTGCTGTTGGCCAGAAGGTCATTGCGGTTAATGTTGAGTCGGTAGCTGCCCTGGGGGCTGTCCAGAGCAATGGCTAGCTCTTGATCGCCATTCATTCTTCCCAGCCAATCGGGCAGTAAATTATAGAGCTGTTGTTCACCTTCAGCTGTATGCAGGGGGTCGTAGCGATATTGTTGAATAAACTTATCGGCAATATAGCGTGCCCAACTGTCGTAAAAGGTTTTCAGCCCAGTATCCGCGATCACTTCAACCAGTGTTCTTTCGATATGACTATCCACAGTCAATCGGGTTAGTACTAACTGGTGCAATTGGATATCCAGATGCAACAGTTGGTTGCCGTTGGCTGTACTGAGCTGGCTGGTGGCTGCTACGGCGGAATCTATTAGACCTAGGGTTTTAAAGGGCGAAGCTTTAGCGAGTCCTAAAATAATGGAGAGTTGATCACGGTCAAAACTACCTGGAGTTGCAAACACGACTTCTTCAGGGCTACCACTTTCCCGATGTAATTCCAGCAGTTGTGCATAGGCCAAGTCTGCATTGTGCCTGGCATGATTTGTAGGGGAAGGAAGGGGTGATAAATTTAATTGGCGCCAGAATTGGTTAAAACTTTGTTGCGGTTTCAGGTAGGCTTTTAGACGTGCAGCATTGCCGGTAGTGACGCCCTGTTCTGTTAATAGTGCATAGCCAGGGCTGATGAACATGTCTCCTTTGTCCGTTCCACAGCAAAGGCCGCAATCGTTAATTTCTATAATGGCTAAGCTCATGGTTACGCCTGTGTACAAATTAAATCTAGGTTTACGGCGGATTAATCCGTCTTAAGGTGGCGCAGTAAATTGTCGTCACAATAACTGTGTGTATCCAACACCAAGCGCTCTTGAGTCAGCTGTAACTGGTGCATCAGAAACATCACTACGATACTGATCACCAGCGCAATAAAGGTCGAATTGAAGGCTACGCCTAGGCTTGCGGTAACACCGGCAATATCGCCCTGTACGGCCTTGTGAGCTTGACTCAATGCCTCGCCGATACCTCTTACCGTACCAATAAAACCAATAGAAGGGATTGCCCAGGCGATATAGCGCACCATGGACAATTCTGAGTCCAGGCGGTCAGACTCGGTATCCAGTACTTCGCTGACCGCACTAGAAACATCTTGAACATTTCGAGTGGAATCAAATCGGCGAAGGGCCGCGAGTATTGCTCGAGAGACAAGGTAGTCTTTTTGAATATCGGGTAAAGCCTGAATAGGGCGAGACATCTGACGAGCATCCTCCGGCAAAATCCGGGTGCCGTCGGCAACCGTCAGTAGTTTTTGGGTTAATAGTTTACGTTCATCCATGGCGTTTTTTGCTTTGAGGCCCATGATCGCGAAGGCCCAGAGCATTAAAATAAAACAGGCTTCTTGTTCGTAATCCTTCACAACAATATAGAAGGATCGTTCTGCCACATAGGATTCTCCCGCTGCCTCCCGAGCCAATTGTTGTTGTAGTAAAGCATTGGCATTAGGCCGTATGAGCGTGACATAAAAGGTGTGTATCAGAATCAGGGCCAAAATCAGGGCAAATACTTGATAGAGGAAATCTGAAGAAGCTCGTGTTTTCATGCTTAAGGGGTTCCTTTAAATATCCACGGGAAATGGGACTGACAGGTCTTCTGAAATTTCTTCACTGGGGTCAAATTCCCGCTCTGAGGGGCGGCTCTTGGCCTTGGCGGCTGACGTTGCTTCAGTCTTTGGGGTTGACTCCATTGGTTGGGACTCAGTTTTTTTAGTTTCAATCGGGACGGGTTCTGTCCCCGTCTCTTCGGCAAAAGTTGGCAGAGGTAATAGTGCTGCCGTCAGTAATAACATAGCGCTAACGGTGATGGCGCTACTTTGTCTTTTGTCCTTAACATGATTATTCAACATAGCGGGCAATCCTAAAGCCCACATCATCGCGTGGATCGTTACCATAGTCACGGAATGACAGCCGTAATTCTGTGATGTTGCTATGACGCCAACTGGCACCCCGGATCAGGTGAAATTCGCCTTTCTCTGGGCCGGTGGGGTCTTTATCTGCTTTCATACCCAGGCTGAATTCAATACCGTAGTAATCATTGACCCATTCCGCCACATTGCCCCCTAAATCATAGAGTCCCTTCTCATTGGGGGGGAAGCTGCCAACGGGTGCCGAGGTGGTATGACCATCGTTATAGGAAACGAGAACATGCCCGACAATTTTTGCGGCACTGACATCAGCAAAGTTGCCATTTTTTCCGCCAGGAGGGAAGTTTTGTCCCCATATGTGTTTTTTCTCTTTCCCCGTTGTAGCGCGTGCAGCCCATGCCCATTCAGCTTCCGTGGGCAGGCGATAACCTTTGGCCTTCGTGTTTACGCCGGTAATTTTCCCTTGATCTTCTGTATAGACGGGTGTCAGTTTTGCTTTGTTACTGAGCCAATTGCAGTATCGCGCAGCTTGCTCCCAGCTGATATTGACAACAGGCTGGTCGGGCCGATCCAAGGTGACGCCTCCCGCATGGCGAGAACTGTGTTGTCGTTGGTATTGTTTAAATTGGCTATTGGTGACTTCTTTGGTGGCCAAATAAAAAGGGCGGGTAATTTGCACGTCCCGCAATACCTCATTGGCTCGTCGACCAGATTCACGACGAGAGGCGCCCATAGTGAAGGTCCCCTCGGGTTTAAATAGCTTAAGGGTTTGGTTGTCAGGGGTGGTAATTTCTTCAGGGGTGCTCGCCCAGCGAGCTTCTCGTTCGGTGAGAAGCTTTATCCGAACCACCTGTTCCAGTTTAGGTTGGGGGGTAACGAGACGAGATTGGCTGGCGTAGCCCGGTTTTTTAATTTCAATGCGGTGGGGTCGAGAGGGTAGTGTAAACGTTTGGCCAGCAGTACCCCGGAGTCGGCCATCAATCCATACGGATGCATCTGCAGGGGAAGCGAGGACTTTGATCTCCCCTTTATTTGCCGCCAGAGAAATGGCAAGTACTTCTGTTTTACCCGGCGTCAGCGAGAGTGAATGTTTGTGGGTGAGATAACCGTTAAGGAAGAGTGAAATATCGTGTTTAGCATTCGCATCGACACCAAGAGTAATGGGGGTGGTGCCTTGATATTCACCATTCACTGTGACGGTTGCCCCAGAGGGGCTGGAGCTGAGCTCTACAATGCCATCGGCAGGCACTAGCGTGATATCCGGTATCGTCAGTGTGTCGCCGGTACTGACAACCAATGTTTTTCTCCAAGGTTTATAGCCTGGCAAGGTAATGCTGACAGTTTCTCCATCCGATAAAACCTCAACCGTGAGCGGCGTTTTACCACGAGTTTCGTCCCCGACCAAAATGTTTGCTCCCGAAGGTGAGGTGGTGAGCTGAACATATCCCCAGGCAGGTTTTAAGTCGAGGTGAAGGGCTTGGGTATGATCTAATCCCTCGATTTCTATCGTTCTCGTTTGGGGAGCATAACGGGGTGCTCTGATTACCAAATGATGCTCCCCAGGCGATAGGGATGACAGGGTGGTTGGACTGGTGCCAGCTAGCTCTCCATCGATCACTACTTCGGCGCCTTCGGGGTTGGTCGTCAGCTGAAGATGCCCTGGTTTTTTCTCCATAACGAGGGGTAATAGCTGGTGGTCGTCTTTGCTGACCACAAAGGATTGTTGCAGGTCAATGTAACCCTCTGCGGTGGCGGTCAGCTGATAGCCTCCGGGCCGAATCAGATAGTGATCGGCCAGTTCAAAAGTGAAGCCGCCTTCTATGGTTACCTGTGCGATAGGAGGGGTAACTTTAATTACGACAGATCTGGCAGAGAGTAGAAACCATAACACTATAAGGCTTGCTATCAGGGCGAAGCCAACGATGACTTTCAATGGACTAAGGCTGAAACCAGACCGTTTGACCTCTCCTGTCACCGGTGTGAAATCGGTGGGAGCAATAGGCTCTTCGGGTAACAGTGGTTGCTGTTGCTTTGGGTCTGTCATGATATGGGCTCTCTGCAGACCACTTCCACAGGGGCAGCAAGTCCCTCTGATGTGACTTGAAATTCTACCCGAACGTCGCGATAGCCTGTTCGGTTTCCTACCGCCACATAATTACCAGGTTTTAATGATATGTGTTTTAAGCCAAACAACCCAAGTTTCCCCACTTTGAAAAGCGTGACATTGGTGGTGTTGTCAGAATGTAGTTCAACGGTTACTGGTGTGATGGCTTTTTGCAGGACATCACTCAGTTGATTTGTTTGCCTTGTATGCAGTGGACCGGATGCTCTAATACCTTTGGCATCTTTGAGTAATTGTTGCGCATGTTGATAGACATTGGTCGAAGCGAGTCTAAGGGGTGACTGGAGAATTTTATCAATATCATCACTGAGGTTAGCTCGTGCCGAGCTGCGAAGTTGCCCCAGTTTAGCCTCTACTACCGAGCTGTCTCGCGTTAATACGTTGGTGTAGATATCTCTGGCTTGGTGCCACTGTTCTTTGGCTTCGAGTGATGCGGCATTATTTAATTGTGCTCGTGTGGTTTGTTGGGCCGATGCCGTATTTGCCTGGGTCAAGCCTGACTGTGCAGCGTTATCGTTGGGACGAAGCGTCAGTGCTTCCCGGAACTCTTTGGCGGCACGGTTAAGCTGATTAGCTTCCAAGGCTTGGTAGCCGCGACTCATGGCGCTATTGAAGTCTCGAGATAGAATAAGGTTTGTTGTCTGTGTCTTGCCGGCCAGGGCATCTGGGTGATGGGCATCTAGTGCCAACGCTTCTTGAAATAAGCCCTGGGCTTGCTCCAATTTTTGTTCCTCTAGAGCGTTATGCCCTTGTTTGATTAACGCTAACACGTTGTCCAGTGTGCCTGCCCTTGCTATACCGGACTTTGCTTCGGCATTGGATGAATCAATGGCCAATGCTAATTCATAGAATTGTTTGGCTTTGATGGCGTCGCCGCCAGAAAAGGCATTTGCACCTTTTTTCAGGTTACTCGACAGTTCTTCTGGTACCCGACTTTCCAGTGCAGTGAGTTGTGTGAGTGCATCCTGATAGGTGGTTAAGGCTTGATTAAACTCTCGCTGACGATATAAAAGATCACCTTCTGCCGCTTTCTGGAGTGCAGTTTTGAATGCTTTTTCATCCCAGAGCAATACATTTTTCTTTTCCAGAAAATTTTGCTTTTCTAGCAGTTTGCTCAGGCTATCTTGTGATTCACGGCGGGCCTTGGCCAGTTGGGCATCCCTAAAAGGGTTTTCCTGCACGGAGGCTGTTGATACCGCCTGAGGCTCAATGACTGTTGGCGGCGTTTTGGGCGGCTTAATCAGTGAGGGCAATACAAAAATTACAACTAATGCCAGCAGTAGGCTGATCACCAGCGCAGCATAAGTAGTGGGACGTTGTTGCCAGGGCAGGGGTTCTTCTGCCGAGGTTTTGTGGGTTTGTGTTAATGGAACATCTGCTGGCTGTATTGGGCCGGAAGCCGATGGTTTGGCAGCAGGATTTTTGGACGTGAGAGGCTCAAACACGGGGTCGATATCATTATTGGCGGTCATGGTGTTTAGATCTCGCCGCGTTCAGCTTGATAAATTTCCCGTAACAGGGCTTTCCATTGAGTGTATTGGGCTTCCGCATTGCCGGTAAGAGTAATGGTACGGTCCTCCAATTCAATTACCCGAGGTTCGATTTCGGCCTCTAGGGATTGTCCCAACTCAGCAAGAACGTCCTCGTGTATCTTCAATTCTGCTTTTTTGGACAGACCGCTTTTTACTAACAAGGCACCTGCCCCGATGGACACTGCGCCCGCTGACCGGACAGCGCCGTTATTATTACCCGCAGCAACGATGCCGCCAATGACGGCGACAATACCGCCGATTGTGCGGTTTCGGGATTGACGTTTGAGTTCGCGGACAGAGGCTATTTCTTCATAGGTGGCCATGCGCCAGGATTGATAAGGTTTATCCATGCGATGAGAAAAGGCATCGTAATGTTCTTGCATGGTGTCGACAAAGAGATAATCACGTTCCCGAATACGCTCAATACGGCGGAGAATAGGATCATTCTCTGCGGGAAGTCGAATAATTTCCAATTGTCCGCCAGGTGTCTCTTTAATGTGATCACCAAAAGCCTCAGGAGAAAAATCACGGGCAAACTTAAGGCTGGAAATGGACCTCAATTCTTTTACATTTTTTGCTGATAATTGCTGGCGGTACTGAAGTAAATCGTTAGCGATATGGTTGAACAGACCTTGAAACGGGTCGCGACTGACATTGATACCCTTTTCATAAGCATATTGGCCCACAGATTCTGAATAGGGTTTGGTATACCAATGGCGATTACTGCTATCGGAGACGCTGATATCCAACGCTAATGTTTCACCATCAGAGTGAACGATGGTGCCTTCCACATAAACATCTACAACAGTTTGTCGGTTGGGTACGGTTCGCACCGCGCCCCAGGCAGATGTCTTTTGAATGGTAGAGGCTAACTTGTTGGCTAAGTACTGGGATTCTGCATTGCGAACAGCGGGTGATATCGCTGGGTCATCTGCTATTTCAGGTTTATCAAGACCTGGGTCAAAGGGTAATACCGCAAGGTCCAGTAACTGGGACTCCTCCACGGCAAGGGTTTGATGCTCCAAAGGTGTGACGATGGTGCTGGTAACACGCTGGCCACCACAGGCCGACAGTGTTAATGACGTTAACACCAGCACTGCCGTATATATCAGCGATTTTATTTGCATAGGTCGTGTTTGCATAAGCAGAATTTATTGGCCTTTTTTGTATTTTCGGTATTCTTCCCAGAGCTTTTCTCGTAACACGGGATCTTGTTCTTTGAGTGCTGCTTCACGTATCTGCCTGGCAACAATATCATCATCGCTACCATCGGGAATATCTGCGGGGGCTCTGGCAACGGATTGATTGGATGGAACATTGCCTCCGTTGGACGCGGTACTAGTTCCGTGATCACCCTGAGTGTCAGAGAATACCGAGCCATTTCCCCCGGGTTCTTCAACGTCTCCCGCAAGCCCGCCAGCTGAATCCGAATCTTCACTAATATCCGCCTCTTCATACAGAGGACTATCGTTGCCGAGATCTCCTTCCTCTGGGAATTCACTTTCTATGGCTTGAGCCGCGGCTCGTTCGTTGACAATCATGCCATCGAAAACAGCCATTGATTCATCAAATTGTTCATCCAAAACGGCTATAGCTTCTTCTTCGCTCAGTACGTCACCGCCACCGGGCATGCCTGGCTCTTCTTCTTCATAAGGTTCTGTGTCATCTGTGGCGCTTTGGCTTTTTGCGCTCTCTTCGCTTGAGGTGTTTTCTCCCCCAGGCCGTTGTTCGGTACTACTTTGTTGCTCAGTGCTTTCTCTGGAGGCGTTACTGCTGGAGGAATCACTTGCCGTTGGACTGGACGGTGTGGGTTGAGCAGTACTTGGCATCGATGAACTTGATGAGGAGCTACTGCTCGATTGTGAGCTTTGGCAACTGGCAAGCAGCAGAGCCATTGCGCAGCCTAAAATACCGCTTAGGATAAGCGATAGAGCTTTGTTTTGAAGTTTCATGGGCTTAGTTGTTTTCATTCGGAATCAAAACCCTAACCGGGAAGGCGGTTGTTGGTGCGGGTACCCCGTCTTCAAAACGAGGCCTAAATTTTCGTGCGCGTATGGTTTGTTGAGCTCGTGGACCATATTCACTGGCACTTTCAGGATGTATTTCTTGAATCTGGAGATTGGTGACTGACCCTTTTGTGGTGATATCAACGGATAAATTAACATAGCTATCGAGTACAACAGCATTGGGATGCTCTATCGCATCGAAATTATTATTTGGGGCGGTGGGTGATGTTTCCTCAATAGCTTTCCATCTGTCCCATGTGTCGAGTTTTGGCAGCATCGTGGGTGTACCAAACAGTGTGTCCAGAACTTCTTCTTGTTGTTTTTCTCCAGCCATAACACTGTGAGCCTGTTGATAAGCGCCCAAGGCTAGGTTGTAGCGTCCAAACAATAGATACCAATCACCCAGGTCGGCTTGTGCCATGGCCTTGTCTATGGGTGTTATGTCTGGGTTGTTATCAAGAATATCGAGTATTTTATTGTGTGCTGAGCGCCCTTGAAGATAATAGCTTCCTCGTCTTAACATATCATTCCCAGTAGTGCCAAGGGGGCGATAGCCAAAGGGCACTGATGCGCCAATGTCTGAAAACTCAGGGTAGAGCTGTTGGTGTGAGGCATAGTAATAATCTGTTATGGCCAAATTTCTTAATAGCTTAATCAGTCTGAGGTTAAATGGACCCTGATGTTGGGTTGATAGTTCAATGGCAGAGGTATAAAGGTCAACAGCCGCACTGAGATGATAGCCGTCCTGACGTTGACCCGTTTGAGTGTAGGCATAAAGGTGCCATTGGCTGATTTCATCAAGAAGGGGGATCAATCTGACATCATTTTGGCCATAAGTCTTCAGGTATATCCAGAGTAATTGGTCATAATTTTCTGAGACTTCCGTCGTTAGCCCCTGTTTGTTCTGGTTTTCTATTATGCTTCGCAACATGGGCTCTTGGGACAGACTGTAGATGCCATTATTAATACGTTTTAGATACAGCGATCGCTTATATGCGGTGATCGCCTCGTCATAACGCTGGCTGAGTTGTAGCGTTTTCCCCAAACTGAAAACCATTTCTGATAGCTCGGGGTCGTAGGGGCCTAATTCACTTTGTTTTTGTTCAATAGCGTACAGATGGTTTTTTATAGCGTTGTTGAGATCAATACTCTGGGGAAGGGCAAGATTGACAGGGTCAGGTGTTGTTGTTGACGTGGTTGGGTTTCTTGAAGCCTCATTTTTTGAGACAGCGCTCGCAGTGGATTCGTTTTTTACAGGAGCATGACTGCTGTCCGTATTTAACGTTTCAGCCAGTGCGGAAGATGCTAACAGACTGTAGAAAAGTAAGCACATTAATGACAAGGCAGTGCGTGTTATGTTGCGTGAAAAAACCATGTGTTGGGTGCTCATTAATTAATTATGAACGTTAGAGGCAGCTGGCGGGGGATTGTTCCTTACGGTATGTTGCGCGTTGCACATTCCCTCAGTTAAAACTGTCGAGTGCTTTCTATAAAATTGCACAGTTTGAGTATAACGCGCCAGTATTAAAAAGCTGATATTAAAAAGTATGGATATTTAAAAAAGGTCAATTATAAAAATGCTGTTTGAATTGTGGAATGTCATCGCCCCGGTTTTGATTTGTATTGCCATTGGCTTTTTTTGGGGTCGTTCCTCCACACCTTACGCCGCAGAGTTCGTCAGTCGTGCCGTCATGAATATTGGTGCACCCTGCCTCGTGGTTTCGGCGATCAGTCAGGCCGATGTTTCAGGGCAGGGGTTTGCCCAGGTGGCGGTCGCCGCATTAGGTGTTTTCCTTGGAACCGGTGCGCTGGCTGCCATCCTTGTTCGTTATACCGGCGGTGATCATCGGGCATTACTGTCCGCTGTTGTGTTTCCCAATAATGGCAATATGGGGTTGCCTCTTTGTCTGTTTGCCTTTGGTGAGCAGGGTTTGGCGCTGGGGCTGTCGTTCTTTCTGGTGCAAATGACCGCGCTGATGACCGCCGGTGTGGCATTGATGTCGCGCGCTGGCACGGGCTTTTTGGCTATGGCCCGGGATTTGGCAAAACAGCCACTAATTTACTCCATTGTTATCGCCCTCTGGTTACTGGTCAGTGACACCACATTACCGGTCTGGGCTGGCACCACGGTAGATCTATTGGCTGGTTTTACCATTCCTTTGATGTTGATGACCCTCGGTGTCTCGTTGTCCAATTTGAACACCAGTGGTTGGTGGCGCAGTATTGGGTTTTCAATGTTGCGAATTGGCGGTGGCTTGGTGTTTGCCTGGGCCATTATTTCCTGGTTGGGTATCACGGGCACTGCTAAAAATGTGGTGCTATTACAATCCATTATGCCGTCGGCCGTACTTAACTATTTGCTGGCATTGAAGTTTGACCGCGACCCAAATGCCGTGGCGGGTATCGTGGTTGCTTCTACCGTCATGGCGTTGTTGGCGGTGCCCGTGTTATTAGTGTTTTTAATTTAGGGGAGCCTGGCCGACTTTAGTCGGCTGTTGAATCAAGGATACTGATGTGACAAATACAAATTCTGTGGCTAATAAAAACGCTGTGGCTAATAAAAAGCCCCTATCAGGCTATCGAGTAATTGAGTTAGGGCAATTGCTTGCCGGTCCTTTTGCCGGAGCGCTGCTGGCGTATTTTGGTGCGGAGGTTATCAAGGTAGAACCTCCGGGCGGTGGTGATCCGCTGCGCAACTGGCGCGTAGTAAAAGATGGCACCTCTCTCTGGTGGCGCAGTCTTGGGCGCAATAAAAAATGCATCACTTTGGATTTAAAAACCGAGAAAGGACGTGAATTGGTGGCCCAATTAATTGATGGCGCCGATGTGCTGATCGAAAACTTTCGCCCTGGCGTGATGGAAAAATGGGGGCTGGGGCCAGAGCGTTTTAAAGCCTCCAATCCGGGGTTGGTGTATACCCGCATATCCGGTTACGGCCAGACCGGCCCCTATGCCCACAAACCCGGTTTTGCCTCCGTATGCGAAGGTATCAGCGGGTTCCGCTACGTCAACGGTTTCCCGGGCGAAGCGCCGGTGCGGCCCAACCTCAGCATTGGTGACAGCATAGCCGGACTGCATGCGGCCTTTGGTGTGGCGCTGGCCTTACTGTCGCGTCAATCCAGTGGTGAAGGGCAGACGGTAGATATTGCCCTTTATGAAGCCATGTTTAATTTGCTGGAAGGCGTGGTACCAGAATTTGATGGCGCCGGTGTGATTCGAGAACCCTCGGGCACCACCGTTACCGGCATTGTACCCACCAATACCTACCGCTGTGCCGATGGCAAGTTTGTGGTGATTGGCGGCAATGGCGATTCCATTTTTAAACGGCTAATGGAAACGGCAGGGCGGTCGGATATGGCCAACGATACTCGTCTGGCCGATAACGCTGGCCGAGTAGCCCATGAGCAGGACATTGATGAAGCGCTCTCGGTTTGGTGTAGCAGTTTGCCCAGCACCGAAATTCTCGACCTGCTCGAAAACGCCAGAGTACCCGCAGGCCCAATATACAACGCCGAAGATATGCTGGCCGACCCACACTTTAATGAGCGGGGTTTATTCGAACAGGTGGAAATCAACGGAAAACCACTAAAAATTCCGGGGATGATACCGAAACTCAGCGATACGCCGGGAGATACCCAATGGCCGGGGCCAGAAGTGGGGAGCCATAATAAAGAAGTGTTGGGGGATTTGTTGGGGTTGGATCAGGCTGCCCAAGAGCAATTGCGGGATGATGGGGTGATTTGAGAATATTTCTCGGTTTGTAGCTGTATATAATGCCGTGCGTACCAGAAAAATTTAAGCAAAACGGAAATTTTGTCCGAGTGCAGCTTTTTGTTTATACCTTGTTTCCAAAAAACTCATTCCATCCCGATTTGGTCTTCATGGAAATATTTTTATCGTGAACAAAAGTAGCGACATTACTCAATACCGTTGAGCATTCCTTCTCACTTAACAGTGCAAATAAGGAGAGGCAAAAAATTCGGTAATCAATAAAATCAAACCGCTTTCTTTTGTATTGAAAGCTACCGTTAACGACATTTAAATCTTGGACGTCTAAATCCATTCTGCAAATGAATGTTACGGGGTGATTTAAGTGCCCGGTTGATTGTAAGGCATCTAGGCTGTCATCAAGCCTTTTTTGTGATACTGGCTTCACAGTAACCTCATAAAGGTTTGTTTGGATCCCTTCAGTTTCAAGCCAAATATCAGCGGGTTTTTTTGATGTTGTATTGGTTCCAAATACACTTTCATCTCCGCCGACCACTTCAACTTCAGAAAAACGGAATAAACTCGAAAGCAACTGAGCAACTAAATATTGAGGAAGGTGTCCAGATTCAGGGTGCTTAAGAGTAAAATCTGCGAGTTTAGAGCCAATGGTTTGGCGAGAATGATTAGATGTTTCAATTGTAGCAAGTTGATAGTTTGTAATCGTTTGTGAGTATTTCCATAGCCGATAAAAGAAATAATCTATCAGGCGCGCTCTTTTGTTTTTCTTCGATTCCACTACTATGCGCAAAAAATTGACTACTGCCATAGCCGCCGTTTGAGGTCTTCTACCTTGTGCCCAATCCTCGTTTAGTTGGTTGGCATTTTTTGCGACATTGAGTGGGTCGGATTTTCCACATGGAATTTCATTTTCTTGAAGTGCATACCAAATTCCGCCTTCAAAAATCGATCGAGGATTACATCCGTAAAAATTATTTAAGGGGTCATAACCTTCAATTAGGTGAATGCCGGTCAATGCGGTTACAACAACTCCACGAAAACCTTTGGCATTAACCTCAATTAAATCAGTAAGCAGCTTATATACCGTAGAACCTGAATCAAACTCAGGAAAGTCATCATCTGTTTTTGTTTTTACAACGCCAAGCCTAGTGTTAACGTAGTATTGGCCAGAATGATTTCGCTCAGCGATCTTTATCATGCGGAACTCCTGCGAAGTCTTTAACAATATTTTGTAGACGCACGCTTTCTTTGATACGAAGTGCCTTGAGGATCATCGAAAATTCAAGTACATCTAGCCGCCTTTCAAATTTTTCAATTTTTGATATGTCAGACTGATTTAGACCCAGATGATCCGCAAGTTCGCCTTGAGAAATATTTAACCTAACCCTTTCTTGTGTCAGCTCATTAATAAGTGAGCGGTATAGGTTGTCGTGTATGGTTTTGCTCATAAATTCAGTTAACTAAGGGTTTATTGTATGCGTGCATCATGCTAGTATTTTCAAGATATTCGAAAATGGAATAATTCAATGAAAGCAATATCTCTTTTTAGCGGCGCTGGAGGTATGGATGTTGGTTTCAAGTTGGCTGGCTTCCATGTGGTCGCAGCTAATGAAATGGATAAACATGCTTGTGAGACATTTCGTGCCAATCACCCCGAATCTACATTAATTGAGGGAGATATAGATGCATGTGGAGATGAATTACATTCATATGGAGGGGTGGATGTTGTTTTTGGTGGGCCTCCGTGTCAGGGGTTTTCTGTTGCTGGAAAAATGGACCCTTCTGACCCCAGAAGTAAATTGATTTTCAGTTTTTGTAATATCGTGGAAAAAGTTAAACCAAAGGCCTTCGTTATGGAGAACGTGAAAGCTCTTGGTGCACTCACAAAGTTTGAAGAAGTAAGAGTGGCTCTGTTGTCTCGGTTTCAGAAAGCTGGCTATACAGTCACAATACATATATTGAATTCTAAGGATTTCGGTGTTCCACAGTCACGAGAGAGGGTTTTTTTTATTGGCGTTAAGGATGGAATAAAACCTATTTATAGACCTAATTTTCGTAAATATGTAAAGGCTGCACCAACATTGCGAGAAGTATTAATTCCCCTTGGAAAGCCTGGGACTAAACTGAATGATCGAATTTGCAATGCAAAGGTGACCTTGGCTGCAAAGCCTATTCTCAGAAAATCCCCCTACGCTGGGATGCTATTTAATGGACAAGGTAGACCGCTGAATCCTGACGGATGGGCAAGCACATTACCTGCAAGCATGGGGGGTAACCGAACTCCCATTATTGACGACAATCACCTGTATTACGACAAAGATTCTTGGGTTGAGGGATACCATAGACATTTGATGGCCGGTGGTAAGCCACAAGGAATGCACGATGCTCCATCATATTTGAGGAGGTTAACAATTAATGAAGCTGCTTTGCTTCAAACTTTTCCAGAAAACTATATTTGGTGCGGACCAAGTAGCAAAGTATATTCTCAGATTGGAAACGCTGTTCCTTGCGAGCTTGCAAATGTCGTAGCTTGTTGTGTCAAAAATACATTATCTGGTCTTCAAGATACTGAAACAGCAATTGTTGATGCTGGCGAAAACTTAGAACTCGCATTCGCGTGAAAGATAGATATACATTTATACGCGGAGTCAATTCGCTTGTTCATTCCTGATATTACGAGATAGCTTTTAATCTATTAATTTGTAAGGGTCCTCTTAGCGGTGATAGTACCAAAACTCAGCGATCGCCGGGAAATACCCAGAGAAATCTGCTCTTAATCTGAGTATGTATGAATCTCTATGGACACATGCACCAGGCCCAGGGATTTTGGAATCAGTGCCTTGTACTCGTTAGGTGGTAGAGGGTTGTGGCCGACTACGGTGATTTGTGCCGAATAAATTTTTGGGCCAATAGACCACACATGTAAGTCTGTTATCTGCGTGTCTTGATCGGTTTCAATCAACTGCCGAATTTGTGTTTGGAGGTGTTTGGATGCTTGCCGGTCAAGCAAGACGGCGCTGGTAGAACCCAGTAGGCTGTAGGACCAACGCGCGACCAAGATACCGCCAACAATCCCCATGGCCGGGTCCATCCAGATGAAGCCGAAATACTTGGCTGCCAGTAAAGCAACAATGGCCAGTACTGAGGTCAGCGCATCCGCCATGACATGAAGGTAAGCAGACTTTAGATTGTGGTCATGGTGCTCATGATCCGCGTGGCTATGGTTGTGATCATGGCTATGTTCCTCACTCTCATGATGGTTTTCACGTTTACCATGGCGCTCACTATGACTTTCACTATGACTTTCGCCCTCACCGTGGTCATGGCCATGGTCATCAACCCCAAGAATAAAGACACAAGCACCGTTGACGAGCAGGCCAAGAATTGCGACAAAGATGGCTTGATTGAAGACAATTTCAACGGGGTTCAGTAATCGAATTATGCTTTCAATCCCCATAAACAAGGCGAAAATGGCCAGCAATACGGCACCGGTAAAGCCACCCAATGCATTCACTTTGCCGGTGCCAAAACTGTATTGGCTGTTTCGGGCATTGCGACGGGCGTAGATATAAGCAAAGGCAGTGATGCTTAGGGCGACGGCATGGGAAGCCATGTGCAATCCATCGGCGAGCAAAGCCATGGAGCCGAAAAGCATCCCAGCGATTAACTCTACAGTCATCATGACGGCAGTAATTCCGATCACAATCAGCGTGCGCGATTCACCTGGTCTTTTTAGGTCTTGAGCAAAGGTGTGATCGTGTTGTGAATGATGGGTATTTTGGCTTTGCATGTTTTTATGATTCTTGTTTTTTGTTATCAGAAAACACCTCGTTTTGTTGTTACTGATATTTCGAGGTGTTTTTTAGTTTACCGGTTTGGCTGGATTATTCAGAAGTCAGTATGTTAGCAGTATATACAGACTTATAGTGTGGATAATAGGGTCACGTTGAAGGCTGATACTTACTCGCCAACATATCGTCGCCAACATAATGCCCAGCCGGGTTTTTTACGCCCTCTCTGTTGGTAAGTTGAATGTGGCCATGTTTTGTCGTGTTGAAATAAATCAGAAGACGCTCAGCCTAGGGGATTCCTTCACAGCGATGATAGAGTGGCGCGGTGCTAAATCTTATTTTAGAGAGGAATGCCCTGAGTGGTTTCAACTTCAACAGTTAAAAAAATTGCTATCTTTGTTGATGTGCAGAATATTTATTACACCACGCGCCAGGCCTATGGGCGACAATTCAATTACAGAAAGCTTTGGCAGAAGATAGCCGGACAAGGTGATATTGTCTCGGCAACAGCTTACGCCATCCATCGTGGTGATGATGGCCAAATGAAATTTCAGGATGCCTTGAAGCATATTGGGTTTACCGTAAAACTCAAACCCTACATCCAACGCAGTGATGGCTCGGCAAAAGGTGATTGGGATGTGGGCATTGCTATTGATGTTCTGGAAATTGCCAAAGATGTGGATACGGTTGTGTTGCTTTCTGGTGATGGTGATTTTGATATGTTGCTGGAGAAGGTCAAAAAGGATTACGGCGTAACAACGGAGGTTTACGGGGTTCCAGCACTGACTGCGGGAACACTTGTGGATGCTGCGTGTATCTATCACCCCATCGAAATGGATTTGTTGTTGTAAGTTGTTCTCCTTTGGCGGGCTAACAAACATTTTTTGTTGTGATAGGTATAGCGTCAGAGCTTTGGTATCCTTTCTGGACACGTTTAAAGTGACACCCTAAGGACCATTGTTGTGTTAATTATTACTCCAACAGTTTCTATCCCCGACGATGAAATAGACATTACTGCCATCCGTGCACAGGGCGCGGGTGGTCAAAATGTGAATAAGGTTTCATCTGCAATTCACCTTCGCTTTGATATTAATGGTTCTTCTCTGTCGGAGGTTTATAAAGAGCGGCTGTTGGCGTTGCGGGATAAACGTATTAGTAAAGAAGGCGTGTTGGTGATTAAAGCGCAGCAATTTCGAACCCAGGAAAAAAATAGGGACGATGCGCTCGAGCGGTTACAGGAAATTATTAAGTCAGTCACCGTGGTGCCAAAAGTCAGGCGTCCTACCAAGCCCACGAAGAGCTCTCAGGCAAAACGCATGGATAGTAAAACCCTACACAGTAAAACCAAGGCACTTCGTGGCAAAATTTCTGAAGACTAATTTTCTGTAAGACCTATCTCCGGATTAATACATCATGCATTCAAAGCGCGCTAGGCTGGATCGTTTTATCAGCGCACAAACAGGGATTAATCGCAGGGATGTGAGGCCGTTATTAGCTCAAAATCGTATTATGGTTGATGGCTTTCCCGCCGTTGATATTGATCAGGTCGTCGACGAATTTTCCCATGTGATATTGGATGATCGCGTCTTACAGGCCAACAAACCCAGTTATGTGATGATGCATAAGCCTGCTGGTGTGGTGAGTGCCACCAAAGATGAGAAGCACAGAACGGTCATTGATTTACTGGATCGGGCGGATAGACACCAGCTTCATATTGTTGGGCGGCTGGATTTTAATTCCTCGGGCTTATTATTGCTGACCAATAATGGTCGGTGGTCCAGACAATTGACGACACCATCAAATAATATTGCCAAGCTGTATCGAGTTACCCTCGAAAAGCCTATTACAGAAGAATATGTTCTGGCATTTTCTGAAGGAATGTATTTCCCATTTGAAGATATAACCACTCGGCCTGCCAAGCTCACTATTATTTCTGAGTATGTAGCGGAAGTAAGTCTTATAGAAGGGCGTTATCATCAAATTAAGCGCATGTTTGGGCGGTTTGATAATGAAGTGTTAACGCTGCACCGTCTTTCAATTGGAAATCTATCGCTGGACCCTTCATTGCTTCCAGGGCAAAGCAGAGAGCTAACCGATCGGGAAGTTGATCATATCGGACTAATATCAGAAGGCATCTAGTTCAGCGCAGGATCTAAACGTAACTGTTCAACCATTAAATCAATAAAAGCTCGAACTCTTGTGGACGTATAGCGTCCTTCCCTGTGCACAATATGTATAGGCCGTGGTGCTGACTCATAGTCACTGAGAATAATTTTTAGATCACCTGAAGCAAGCTGCGGTGCTACCTGGTAGGAGAATAACCGGGTAATCCCAAATCCTCTTACCGCAGCTTCAATTGCTGCATCGTTAGTCGTCACCGTTAATCGCGGTTGGATACGCAATGTTTTTTCTCTGCCTTCGGTATTAAATCGCCAGCCGACAGCATTGTTGCCTGCACTGGATGCAATGATGGTGTGTTCGAGTAATTCATCGGGCTGTTGGGGTAGGCCATGTTGTTGGAGGTAGTTAGGCGAGGCACAAAGCACGAGGCGAATAGAGCCCACTCGTAAGGCGCGCATACCGGAGTCAGGCAGCTCCCCAATGCGGATGCCCACATCAATTCCTTCCTCCAGTAAATTAACGTTTCTGTCCATAAATTGAGCGTCAACTTCGGTGTCTGGGTACTGTTCAAGATATTTAACGATACCGGGCATCACAAACATCCGGCCAAATAATACCGGAGCAGTAACAGCCAGGTGCCCTCTAGGCTCAGCATTGATACCTGCGGCGGCTTCATCGGCAGCATCGGCATCAGCAAGGATGCGACGGGCATCCTCAAGATAACGTTGTCCCGCTTCTGTGGCTCGGACATGGCGTGTGGTGCGGTTAAGCAGCTTAACCTTTACATGTTCTTCCAGTGCAGTAATGGCCCGGGTGACCGCGGGAGGAGACATTTTCAGTCTTCGTGCTCCGGCGGCAAAGCCCTGTTCTTCGGCTACGGCTACAAAGACATTCATCAGGTGCAATCTATCCATTTATATCGTCATCAGTATTGTTATCACTTAATTGTTCCATATTTAGGAATAATCAATTGTTATTTATGGTGATTCTTATTGCAAACGATATTTGGCAAAGTGTCATCACTCGCAGCGCAAGGGGCGTAGAGAAGTAAACCAAATCACAACGTTGTTTAGATAGAGACAACCATTTCAGGAGAGACAACATGAGCCGTATTAACGTAATTGACCACAACAACGCCAATGTAGATCAAAAAGAATTACTGGATGCTATCCAGTCACAACTGGGCATAGTGCCTAATTTTCTTAAGGTCTTTGCCAATTCACCCGCTGCACTAAGGGCATTTTTAGGGCTACACGAGATTGCCGGTGATGGTAGTTTGGACCCTCAAACCCGCGAGCGTATTGCACTGGCATTGGCACAGCAGAACGCCTGTGAATACTGCGTATCCGCGCATACAGCCATTGGTAGCAAAGCTGGACTCAATGGTGCAGAGATTGAAGCAAACCGTGCAGGTACCAGCCAAGATGCAAAAGCAGCTGTGGCCGTTAAATTTGCTAAAGCGCTGGCAGAGCACAGTGGTGAGGTGACCACCGAAGAAATCCTGGAAGTGCGCAATGCAGGTTATAGCGAATCGGATATTGTAGAAATTATTACCCATGTGGGTATGAATATTCTTACTAATATTCTGGGCAAAGCCAGTCGGGTAGAAGTGGATTTCCCCAAAGTTGAATTGAAACTCGCCTCCTAGAAGGAGGTAAGGTATTAGATTCCAGGCGGATAGTAGCTGTCGTTAACAACACTGTTATTTTTAAGGAGAAGTCATGAAAAACACACTCACCAATGGCGCGCATCATATTGGGTTGACGGTATCGAAACTCGAAAAATCCGCTGCATTTTTTATTGAGATGTTGGGTTGGAAAGAAGTGAAAAGGAATGAGGCATACCCATCTATTTTTGTTAGCGATGGAAAAATAATGCTGACCCTCTGGGCGGTTAAAAAAACGCCAGGAGTGCTGTTTGACCGAAAATCCAATGTTGGTCTACATCACTTAGCACTACATGTGAGTAGTGAAACAGGGTTAGATCAAATTTACCAAAGGCTAACTGAAAACAATATGCTCGTTGAGTTTTCACCCGAGCTACTCGGTAACGGACCCGCTAAGCACATGATGTGTTTTGAGCCTAGCGGTCTTAGATTAGAGTTCATCTGGCCGGGCCACTAAAACCTAAAGAAAGGTGTTGAACAGGGTTTGGGCGAGCTGTCGGTTTCCATGGTTTTTACCGATAAATAATGAGTTGATTAAAGAGGGCAATGTTATGGGACACCGATTTGCAGAAATTGCATTTACTGAATCAGTACGTGACATTCAGCAGGCTCATGGCAGCCGATCCTCTTATCTCAGTATGGAAGGAGGGGAAGATTACAACCATCTGATCAGTGAACAGGAAGCTAAATTCATTACTGAACGAGACAGTTTTTATATGGCCAGTGTGAGTGAAACCGGTTGGCCTTATGTTCAGCATCGGGGTGGCCCTATTGGGTTCATGCGCGTACTTGATGAGAAAACCATTGGCTTTGCCGATTTTAGTGGTAACCGCCAGTACGTAAGTACGGGTAATTTTAGAAAGGATAATCGCGTTGCCCTGTTCTTTATGGACTACCCGAATCGGAGGCGCCTTAAACTCATAGGGCGGGTGCGTGAAATCGGTACGGATGATTGGGATCAGCTCGCTCAGCTTGAGGTGGATAATTACCGTGCTCGGGTTGAGCGTGGATTTGTGATCGAAGTGGAAGGTTTTGATTGGAATTGTCCGCAGCATATTACGCCACGTTATACCGAGTCCTATATCGAAGAGCTGATGGCGCCGTTAATGGCAGAAAATCAGCGGCTAAAAGAAAACCAGAGACAAAAGGGGCATCAGGATATTAGTGATGGCCCGTCAAAAGTTACTGGTCAAGCCGTTGACCAATCCATTGGAAGTGGCCCTCTGGAACTTGTTGTCAGTGGTGTTCGGCAACTAACACCGAGAGTTCGGACTTTTGAGTTACGTCATCCGGAGGGCATAGAATTACCTGAGATCACCGCGGGCTCACATCTTCGTATCCCCGTGTTATTACCTAGTGGAGAAACCATTATTCGCCACTACTCCATTTGCTCAAACCCTGTTCGTCGAGATATTTATGAAATTGCGGTGTTGCGAGAAGAAGGCGGTGCGGGTGGATCTCAAGCTGTACATGATCAATTCAACTTGGGATTAACCTTGCGATGTAAATTGCCAGACAATTATTTCCCCCTGCATACGGATGATCGCCCAGCGGTATTCATTGCAGGGGGTATCGGCATTACCCCAATAAAAGCCATGGCCCAAGCCATAAAGGCGCAGGGTCGTCATATGCATTTACATTATGCCGGTCGCAATGATCATGAGATGGCCTTCCGGGATAGGCTACTCAGAGAATTTGGTGATGATATGACCGTATATCGATCTGAGAAAAATGAACGTTTAGATATTCATCAAGTGTTGTCCACAGCACCGGATAATACCGTCATTTATGTTTGTGGCCCGGGCCGATTGATTGACGCGGTGGTGAATGTTGCCAAGGAATTAAACATAGACCCGAAGCGTATTCGTTTCGAAAGATTTACTACAGAGCATCATGCTAATGATCGTCCTATTACCGTCGAGCTTGCTCGTTCTGATGTGAGTATTTCGGTTAGTCCCGATATAAGCATCCTCGATGCCATGTTGGAAGCGGGTATAGATGCCCCCTATAGCTGCGGCACCGGTAACTGTAAAACCTGTGCAGTGAAGGTGGTGGCAGGAGACCCCGAACATCGAGATTCCGTGCTAACAGAATTCGAACGTCAAGAATCACAACTGATGTGCCCCTGTGTTTCGCGTGCGGTGGGTGACACATTAATTCTGGATATTTAACGTTTTTAAAGGAGATTAAAAATGAATAGTAAGGCAGCCAATACAACAGCAAATGTGACAGAGGGAAAGGTAGAACAACGACCGCCACTACCACCATTCAACAGAGAGACAGCCATCCAGAAAATACGTTTGGCAGAAGATGGATGGAATACCCGAGACCCTGAACGTATAGCGCTTGCCTACACTAAAGACAGTATTTGGCGAAATCGTGCCGAGTTTGCGACTGGGCGGGACGCCATTGTTCAGCTGTTAAAGCGTAAATGGGAAAGGGAAAATGAGTACCGCTTGATAAAGGAATTGTGGGCCTTTGAAGGCAATCGCATCGCCGTACGTTTTGCTTATGAATGGCATGATGATTCAGGCCGATGGTATCGATCCTATGGTAATGAGAACTGGGCATTTAATGAAAATGGCCTAATGCAGCATCGATTTGCCAGTATTAATGATCTTGCTATTACTGAATCTGATCGAAAATTCCACTGGCCATTGGGTCGGAGGCCTAATGAGCATCCAGGCTTATCTGATCTTGGGTTGTAGTTATAGTTGTATGGGCCAGCTTATTCTTGATGGCTTGTGGGATGCTCTAGCGACATTTGATCTGTCTGCCTTTGACAATACGTTTCATCTTTTTGTGAGCCCCGGGTAACTGGGGCTTTTTTATACCTCAAAAACACAGAGGACATCAGGTTAGCTGATTGAAAAGATTACGGTGTTAAATACTTGATTGCCAATTGAGAGGCGGTGAAGCAAATTGAAAAGAAAATGATCATGGCTATAATCCCAGCCAAAATAATTGATTTTGGATTATTCTCCAGAAGGTCCGTGGCCCGTTTTAATCCTTTGCCTCTCTGCAATTGAAACACCAAACAAAATGCTTGACCGATAATCTCGAAAAAACCGAGATTTTTTTTGCTGGATTTTTCCTCAGCCGTTTTAAAGACGGGGTGGGCATCGTATTCAATATCTTGTGGTTCTTTGTCTGTGGTCATGATTGGTAATAATTCCAAAATTGTTAATCTCCAACTTTAGGTGGTCGCCTAAAAGAAGTACAAGGATAGAAAAATTAGGTAATGGCTTAGTTTGAATTTCTTGGTAGCAGCTTAGTTTAAGATGCTTTGATTTACGCTAGAGATGGCTGCATTTGGTGTTAGATGGCCTATACATTTGCTTATCGACAGCGATATACAGCTTCGGCGGGTATTAAACATCACCTATATCATTTATATCATCTATAGTGTCTAGGGTTAATCAAGGTTTTGAGTTAGGTTTCTAAAGGAGAGACAAATGGCAACTTATGAATGTTCGAAATGTGGAATGAGTGTTAATGCAACCTGCGGGAAGTGCGATGCGCCTCTTGTTGATGATAGTCTGGAGCTGGAGGGTGGAGCAAAAGTGCAAATCTCGAAATGCCCAAATGGTCATGGGAAAATCAAATCACCTATGTGTTGTGGTGAGGATATGAGCTGTACTGTATGATTTTATAGTGGCTTGGATGTAGGTGGTACCTAGCAATGCCACCTATGTTCGCATGCTGTTGTTAATAAATAGGGGCTGACCCAGATAACATGAAATTATGTTATACAGGCAGGCAT
>TARA_R110001592_G_scaffold42588_11_pt1 | contig 28252 bp, 27 predicted proteins | sample TARA_R110001592 | Tara Oceans TARA_R110001592 (sample SAMEA4398387) | marine metagenome | biome: Polar Biome; feature: [SRF] surface water layer (ENVO:00010504); material: water (ENVO:00002006), including particulate matter (ENVO:01000060) such as... | depth 5 m | reverse complement strand
AGACGGGATTGCTGTTGCGCTTTTCCGGACATAACAACCCTTGTGGATGCCTTGGTGTACTAAAAACAAGCTGCGGATTATACCCTGATTACTAGCTGCAAAGCCAGTTGAGGACCCGGCTTACTTGTCGTCGATGTGCGTGGAGCTCCGCGTCAGAAGCTCGCGCAGTTCCTGCTTTTCCTCGGTCGTAAGCGGTATTTGCGCCGATTGGTCGAGGAGTTTCTGAATACGTCTATCCGTTTGTTGTGACACTAGACTGTTAATGGTGTCGAAAAACTGTTGTTCAAGGTTTGCACTGGGAATATTAAGCAGCCATTCCTTCTCAGCGAGTTGGCCGAGCTGGCTGCCCATCTCGGTGCCGTGCCAGCGTGCCAGCAGTTGAACAGTACTGAGTGTAGGTGTTTTCTGCAGGGCATCAATTAACGCCACCAATAATTGCGCCTGTTCGCTCTCTTCGTTAGCGAACTCATTGGCCTCTTTTACCAGTCCAGCGAGTTGGGGGTGGTGCAGTAGGGTGCGAGCGGCATTCAGCAGAGGGCTTTCCACGCCGCTGCGATCTGCGCTGCGTTTGCGCTGGTTGCGAGGCCCGGTTGCGCTCTGTCTAGGTGGCGGCTGGCGAGACGGCGGGGCGTATTCGGGAATGTAGTATTCGCTGTCATCGCGCTCCCCCATCATGCTGTCGTGCATAAGCTCGTCATTATCGACGGATACGGCCTGCCTGGGTATGTTCTCCAGATCCATGCCGGTCAATTTTTCCAGCTGTTGACGCAATAGACGGCGCAACATGCTCCCCGGGATCCGTTCGATCAAGGGTAGTGCAAGCGTCGCCAGGTGCGCCTTGCCTTCCAGACTATCCGGGCTGGCTTCTTCGGCCAAGTGGCGGAACAGATAATCGGTCAGTGGCTGTGCTTGTTGCACCATACGTGCGCGGAATGCGTCCTGGCCCTCGCTGCGTATAAGCGAGTCGGGGTCCTGCCCCTCGGGCAGAAACATGAAACGTACATGCCGTCCGTCTTCCATTACTGGCAAGCAGGCATTCAGTGCGCGCCAAGCCGCCTGGACGCCTGCGCGGTCTCCGTCGAAACAGAATACGATCGAGTTGACGATGCGAAACAGCCGTTTGAGGTGATCTTCACTGGTGGCAGTACCCAGTGTGGCGACCGCATTGGTAACGCCATGTTGGGCCAGAGCGATCACATCCATGTAACCCTCGACCACCAGAACGTCGTTCAGTTGTCTATTCTGCTGACGCGCTTCGTAAAGTCCGTAGAGTTCGCGGCCCTTGTGATAGACGGGGGTCTCTGGGCTGTTCAGGTACTTGGGTTTGTCGTCTCCCAGCACCCGTCCGCCAAATCCGAGAGTGCGTCCCCGGCTATCGCGAATCGGGAAAATGATCCGGTCACGAAATCGGTCGTAACGCTTGCCGCTGTCGGGATTTTCCACCACGAGACCCGCTTCGATCAGGGCTTTGACCTCGGTGGAGTCGGTGGTCAGATGCCCCATCAGGTTATCCCAGCCGGGCGGGGCAAAACCCACATCATACAGTTTAGCAATCTGGCCGGTCAGTCCGCGCTTTTTCAGGTAGCTGATTGCAATCTCCCGCTTGGGGTGATGGCGTAATTGCTGCCGATAAAACGCCGCAGCCTGGTCCAGAATGGCATAGAGCGGACTGTCCTGGCGTGGCTGACGCACTTCCCTTGAGCCTGGGCGCGACTCCTCCCTAGGCACGTCAACGCCTGCTTGACGCGCAAGCTCTTCTACAGCTTGAGGAAAGTCCAGGCGCTCAAAATCCATCACGAAGCTCAGCGCATTGCCGCCCGCGCCGCAGCCAAAGCAATAATAAAACTGCTTGTCAGGGCTCACACTGAATGAGGGAGATTTTTCGTTATGGAAAGGGCAGAGGGCGGAGAAGTTTTTCCCGGTCTTCTTTAATTTCAGGCGCGAGCCAACTACCTCAAGGATGTCAGTCCGGCCGAGGAGGTCATCAATGAAGCCTTGGGGAATCATTCCGGCCATCAAAACTGCCTTGCGAAGTCGTCGAGTCAGCTGTTCTGACGTATGCCAGACAACTAGCGCTCGCGTCAGCTAAATCACTAAATGAGTGCGTCTTGCAACGCAACGCAAAAATCCAGCCATTTCCTTTTGATTCGGAAGGCCGGACAATTGCGTAACTCAGATTATTTCGATCCGCCTAAATCAAACCGCTCACGCGTTAGATATCCGGGCCTGTAGGGCCCGCTGGGGGATCATATTAATCTTAGTACAGGCGTACGTGACGACGCTGTTCGCGTTGCAATTTCTTCGCGTGACGCTTGACTGCAGCGGCAGCTTTACGCTTGCGCTCGGTAGTAGGCTTCTCGTAGAACTCGCGGCGGCGGACTTCAGCCAGCACACCCGCTTTCTCGCATGAGCGCTTGAAACGGCGCAAAGCGACGTCGAAGGGTTCGTTCTCTTTTAATTTGACGGCAGGCATTTCGTACCTTTTCTCAAAGTTTTACTGTGAGTCATGCCCCCGGCCGTGGCCAGAAGCGATTGCATTTCAAGGGGAGCGGATGTTAACCCCAATAAATGGGAAATGCAAAACAAGATTGGATGAAAATGACTCAGGGCCGATCGGATCCCGGAAAAACTGGCCCGTAAGCGGCCAGAAGATTATCATGCGATGCCACTCCAACTGCTAATTAATAGCAAAGGTCCTATGCGCGTTCTAGGTATCGAAACCTCCTGTGATGAAACCGGCATCGCTTTGTATGACAGCGAGCGAGGCCTGTTGGCTGACGCCCTGTTCAGCCAGATCGATTTACACCGTGTGTATGGCGGCGTGGTACCTGAGCTGGCCTCGCGCGATCATGTCAAACGCCTGGTTCCGTTGATGCGGGAAGTGTTTGCCAGCGCCGGTGTGGCCGAGGGTGACGTTGATGGTGTGGTTTATACTGCGGGGCCAGGGCTGGTGGGTGCACTGCTGGTGGGTGGTGCATGCGCCCGCGCACTGGCATTCGCCTGGGGCGTACCTGCGCTAGGTGTGCATCATATGGAAGGTCACCTGCTAGCGCCTATGCTGGAGGAGAATCCTCCGGCGTTTCCATTTGTCGCCCTACTGGTATCTGGCGGTCATACACAATTGGTGCGTGTGGACGGCATCGGTCAATATGAGATGCTTGGCGAGTCTTTGGACGATGCTGCAGGCGAAGCCTTTGACAAGACAGCCAAGCTCATGGGGCTGCCTTATCCCGGCGGGCCGGAGATAGCCAGGCTTGCAGCATCTGGCGTTCCGGGACGCTTTACTCTGCCGCGGCCGATGACCGATCGGCCGGGCCTGGATTTCAGTTTCAGCGGCCTTAAGACCGCAACGCTTATTACTTGGCAGCAATGTGTCGCTAACTCAGATGACAGTGAGCAGACCCGTTGTGATGTGGCGTTGGCATTCGAGCAGGCAGTAGTGGACACTCTGACGATCAAGTGTCGCCGCGCGCTCAAGGCCACTGGATTAAAGCGGTTGGTCATCGCCGGGGGCGTTAGCGCCAATCGTCAGTTGCGCCAATCCCTAGAAAAAATGGCCAGTGGACTCAAGGGCGAGCTGTTCTATGCGCGGCCGGCCTTCTGCACGGATAATGGCGCGATGATCGCCTATGCAGGGTGTCAGAGGCTGATGGCTGGACAGCATGATCAGGCTGGCATTGAAGCCCGTGCGCGCTGGCCGATGGAAGAGTTGCCGCCGCTTACCGCTTAAAATGGTTTTCGCTCCCATCCAGTAACCGGCCGATATTGACCCGGTGACGCAGCAGGATAAGCGCAATCATAAGGCCACAGGGCAGCAATAATTCCGGCCGCTGCCAGGCAACCCATGGCAGCAGGCCCGTGCAGGCGGCCATTGACGCTAGTGAGGCTATACGACGCCAGGCAAAGACGCTTAGCCAAAGTAGAGCGGCAATCAGCGCCACCGGCCATGACAACATCAGAAGCACGCCGGCAGCGGTTGCGACACCCTTGCCGCCCTGCAGCCGATGGTACGCCGGCAGTATATGCCCGCATACGGCAGCCAGACCGATCCAGCCTAATGCTGTTGGATCAGGATTCCAGAAGCCGGCGATCCAGACGGCCAGCGCACCTTTGCCCAGGTCGCCGAGCAAGGTCGTCAATGCAAGTGAACGACCGCCAAGCCTCAGCATGTTGCTTGCACCGGGGTTGCCAGAGCCGAAGCTGCGTGGGTCGGGCAATTTGCCTAACTTGCTAAGCACGACGGCAAACGATATAGACCCAATCAGGTAAGCTGCGCACAGTAATAGAAAAAATTCGATAGACATGGCCTGCGCCGTGGGCAAAATCCGATTGTAGTCGACAGTGGAGTTTCGTGTGGATCAGGTATTTATCCGGGGATTGGCGGTCGAAGCCGTTATCGGCGTCTATGACTGGGAACGCAGCATTTTCCAGCCGCTGGTGCTCGACCTTGAGATGGGTTGGGACATACGTGCGGCGGCGGCCGGGGATGATCTGAATGCGACGCTGGATTACGCCGCGGTGAGCCGCACGGTGCTGGATTATGTCGCCTCCAGTCAGTTTTTGCTTGTTGAAGCTTTGGCCGAACATGTGGCTGCTTTAATCATGAACGAGTTTGCGGTGCCCTGGTTGCGCCTACGAGTGACCAAGCCTGGTGCTGTCAGTGAGGCGGCTGGTGGAGTGGGTGTGCTCATTGAGCGGGGGGCGCGCACTCCATGAGCGCGATTTTTCTGGGTATTGGCAGCAACACTGATCGGGACTTGCATCTACAGCGAGGTCTGGAAGCGCTGCAGATGCTTCTTGGTCCGCTTGACCTTTCTGCCGTATTCGAAAGCGAATCGGTTGGCGTGCTTGGACGGCGCTTTTACAATATGGTCGTCGGCGCCAACACGCATTTATCTCTGGTCGACTTGAATGCCGCCCTGAAAGCAATCGAGGCCGCCTGCGGTCGCCGGGACTCACCGTCTCCCGGACGGATTACGCTGGATATCGATATCCTCAGCTACGGTAGTCTGACCGGTGAGCACGCCGGTCAGATGCTGCCGCGGCCGGAAGTAGTGCGTAATGCGTTTGTGCTGTGGCCATTAGCCCTGCTCGCGCCCAACGCTGTACTGCCAGGTACTAACCAAAGCCATGCTGAGCTCTGGGCTGACTGGCAGGGCGACCAGCAGTTATGGCCGGTGCCGTTTCAATGGAAGGGTTGTGCTCTTACCTCGCCGGCATTACTCGAGGCGCATCTATTGCGATCGAGGTCGGGTGGTTAGTTGGGGGCTTTACCTAGTGAGGGTTATAAGCGGTCTTGTAATTGGCAAGAGCCTTTTCCCGTTCACGCTCCAGTGCTTTTCCCAGATCGGCCCCTTCCAGTCCCTGGGCTAGCAGCGATCCGACCCCGATGCTGCGTGCCGCCTGCGCGGCGCCGCGCAAGTAGGTTGCTTGCGGGTAGGGCTCGTTTTCCAGGCCTGAGCGACCGCGGGCATCGGCCTCGCAGGTGTCGAGAAACTGCTCGAAACGCTCCGGGCGGCGGTAGATATCAAATGTCTTGAACAGCTTGTGCAGGGTGCCTGGCTTGAGCTCCAGCGCCCGGTGGCAATGGGTATGGTATTCGCAAGTCAGCAGGGCCAGTTCCTGGCAGTCGCGTGGTGCCTTGCAACGCCGATTGACGGCTTTAACTGCGGCGAGCCCCTTGGTTTCATGGCCATGATGCTTGGGCCAGTGAGCAGGATCGGTGAGGCCTTTCCCCAGGTCGTGTAGCAGGCAGGCCCAGCGGGCAGTCAGGGGTAGTTGCATTCGGGCCGCGGCTTGCAGTACCAACAGTAGGTGCTCTCCGGTATCCACTTCCGGGTGGTGCACTTTGGGCTGAGGTACACCAAACAGACGATCGACTTCGGGCATCAGCTTTGCTAGCGCCCCGCAATCACGCAGTACTCGAACGAAAATCTCGGGATTGGGTTCCATGAGCGCACGGCTGATTTCTTTCCAGCTGCGCTCTGCCGTCAGCGCCTGCAGCTCGCCGCTGTCAGCCAGTTTGCGCATCAATTCCATGGTTTGCGCTGCGACACTGAAGCCCAGCCGATGGTAGCGCGCTGCATAACGGGCGACGCGCAGGACACGCATCGGGTCTTCAACAAAGGCCGGCGATACATGACGCAGTATGCGGGCAGCAAGGTCTCGCTGACCGCCATAGGGGTCTATCAGTTGGCAGTCGGTGTCCATTGCCATCGCATTGACTGTCAGGTCGCGGCGGATGAGGTCCTGTTCTAGCGTGACGTCAGGGCTGGTATGGAAGGTAAAGCCGCCATATCCCTGGCCGCTTTTACGCTCGGTACGAGCCAGTGCATATTCTTCCCCGGTTTCAGGGTGCAGAAAGACCGGGAAATCTTGGCCGACAGGACGAAATCCGGCATCGAGCATGGTCTGCGGCGTAGCCCCGACAACGACCCAGTCGTAATCGCTGAACGGGTGGCCGAGCAGTTGATCGCGTACTGCTCCTCCGACCAGATAGGTTTGATAAGGCAATTTCATGGCAGCCGCATACTGTGATTGGTCGGGTGCAGTGCCGGAGCTTAGATCGGTGGAATATTCAGATCGAAGCGTGGCAACCGGTTGCCTATGCTATCGGCGCGCGGTGGGATGTGCAATTCATCCACCCGTTCGTCAGCGTCCAGACTGTGCAGGTGAATATCGAAGCCCCACAGCCGATGCAGATGGCGGAGCATTTCTTCGGTGGTTTCGCCTAGAGGTCTGCCATTGTGTCGCTGATGCCGCAGGGTCAGGGATCGATCGCCGCGACGATCAACTTCCCAAACTTGTATGTTGGGCTCACGATTGCTCAGGTTGTATTGGGCTGCCAGATGCTCGCGTACGGCACGGTAACCGTAATCGTCATGAATAGCGGCTATCTCCAGGTGATCGTCGTTTTCGTCATCGATAATCGCAAACAGTTTTAGATCACGAATTACCTTGGGCGAGAGGTATTGCATAATGAAGCTTTCATCCTTGAAGGTGCGCATGGCGAACTTGAGTGTTTCCAGCCAGTCACTGCCGGCGATATCGGGGAACCAGCGATGGTCCTCTTCGGTAGGATGTTCGCAGATCCGGCGTATGTCTTGCATCATTGCGAATCCCAGGGCATAGGGATTGATGCCGCTGTACCATTGGCTGTCGAATGGAGGCTGGTAAATCACGCTGGTATGCGATTGCAGGAACTCAATGATGAAGCCGTCAGTGACCTTGCCTTCGTCATACAGGTGGTTGAGCAGGGTGTAATGCCAGAAGGTCGCCCAGCCTTCATTCATGACCTGAGTCTGCCGTTGCGGATAGAAGTACTGCGCCACCTTGCGCACAATGCGCACGACTTCGCGCTGCCAGGGCTCCAGCAAAGGCGCATTCTTTTCAATGAAGTACAGCAAATTTTCCTGCGGTTCGCTGGGATAACGGGGCTCATCTTGGTGCGGGCGCTGTGCTTCGGGGGAGACCGGTATGGTGCGCCACAGGTCGTTTACTTGGCGCTGCAGATGCTCTTCACGCTCATGCTGGCGCTGGCGCTCCTCTTCTGCTGAGACCGGATAAGGACGCTTGTAGCGGTCGACGCCATAATTCATCAAGGCATGGCAGGAGTCGAGAATGTCTTCTACCGCGTCGATGCCATGGCGCTCCTCGCATTCGTTGATGTAGTGCCTGGCAAAGACCAGGTAATCGATGATGGCACTGGCGTCGGTCCAGCTGCGAAACAGGTAATTGCCCTTGAAGAAGGAGTTGTGACCATAGCAGGCATGGGCAATAACCAGCGCCTGCATGGTCATGGTGTTTTCTTCCATTAGATAAGCGATGCACGGATCGGAGTTGATCACGATTTCGTAAGCCAGGCCCATCTGGCCCCGCGAATAGTTCTTTTCAGTGTGCAGAAAATGTTTGCCGTAGGACCAGTGGTGGTAGCCCAAAGGCATACCCACCGAGGCATAGGCGTCCATCATCTGCTCGGCGGTGATCACCTCGATCTGGTTCGGGTAGGTATCCAATCCGTAGACATCGCGGGCGATTCGACCAATCTCTTGATCGTATTCGCGGATAAGGTCGAAGGTCCATTCCGAACCGGTAGAAATCGGTTGCCGGGTCATGTGACCATCCTTTTCTGGAAGAGTTTGCGAAACACTGGATAGATATCCTTGGTGTCCATGATCTGCTGCTGAGCGAAGCTGTCGGGATAGTGTTCGGCGACCTGCTCATACTCATACCACAGGGTCTGATGCTCGCGCGGTGTGATCTCCACGTAACAGTAATATTGCATAGCGGGCATGATCTTGCGGATGAGTAACTCCCGGCACGACGGCGAATCGTCGTTCCAGTTGTCACCATCCGATGCCTGGGCGCAGTAGATATTCCATTCAGTGGCAGCGTAACGTTGTTCGACAATTTCCTGCATCAGCCGTAAGGCGCTGGAGACGATGGTGCCGCCGGTTTCCCGCGAGTAGAAAAACGTCTCCTCGTCGACCTCTTTGGCGCTGGTGTGATGGCGGATGAATACGACTTCTATGCGCTCGTAATTACGTTGCAGGAACATGTACAACAAGATGTAGAAGCGCTTGGCCAGATCCTTGGTCGCCTGGGTCATGGATCCTGAGACGTCCATCAGACAGAACATTACCGCCTTGGAGCTGGGGCTTGGCTGCTTGGAAATCAGGTTATAACGCAGATCAAAGGTATCCAGGAACGGGATGCGATCAATGCGTTGGCGCAGTAGTAAGATTTCCTCTTCAAGTAGGCTTTGGTCAGTGAAGTTGTCAGGCTGCTCCAGCAGGAGTTGTTCAAGTTCGCGACTCGCCTCGCGCAGACGCGACCGGCTGCCCCCACTCAGTGCGATGCGTCGGGCGTGGGCAGAGCGCATTGAGCGTACGATATTGATGCGCGACGGGTTGCCCTGGCTGCTGATGCCGGCACGCACCGGCTTAGATGTATCGCTGCCGACCAAGTGACGTTTCACCAGATTGGGCAGGGCCAGATTCTCGAACATGAAATCGAGAAACTCTTCCTGGGTGATCTGGAAGACGAACTCGTCCATGCCTTCGCCATTGTCGCCGGCCTGCCCGCTACCACCGCCCCCTGCGCTGCCGGGACGAGCGACGCGATCGCCGGTATTGAAATCGCGATTGCCCGGGTGCACTCCGGTGTTGCGCCCGCCACGGCCATGGTGAAAGATCGGCTCATCAATATCGCGACCGGGGATGCTGATCTGCTCGCCATTCTCCAGATCGGTGATTGATCGCCGCCCGACCGCTTCTTCGACCGCTTTTTTAATATGAGTCTTGTAGCGGCGCAGAAACCGCTGACGGTTCACCGTGCTTTTGTTCTTGCCGTTCAGGCGTCGGTCAATCACATAACTCATAGGCCCTCCGGAGCCACTGTGCCGCGTCAATCAAGCAGCCAACCACCGCAATCACTGTGCTTTGCGCACGCGCAGGTACCATTCGGACAACAACCGGACCTGCTTTTCGGTATAGCCCCTGTCGATCATGCGGCTGACGAAGTCGCCATGTTTTTTCTGGTCTTCCTTGGATGCCTTGGCGTTGAAGCTAATTACGGGCAGCAGGTCCTCGGTGTTGGAGAACATCTTCTTCTCGATCACCATGCGCAGTTTCTCGTAGGACAGCCACGAGGGGTTCCGGCCGTTATTCTGAGCGCGGGCGCGAAGCATGAAATTGACGATTTCGTTACGAAAATCCTTCGGGTTGCTTATGCCCGCCGGTTTCTCGATTTTTTCCAGTTCCTCGTTGAGAGCGATACGGTTGAGGATTTCGCCGGTGTCGGGGTCGCGGTACTCCTGATCCTGGATCCAGAAATCGGCGTACATCACATAACGATCAAAGATGTTCTGCCCGTACTCACTGTACGACTCCAGATAAGCGGTCTGAATCTCCTTGCCGATAAAGTCGATATACCGCGGTGCCAGGTATTCCTTGATGAAGCGCAGATAACGCTCGCTGATTTCGTTGGTAAACTGCTCCTGCTCGATCTGTTGCTCAAGCACGTACAGCAGGTGCACGGGGTTGGCGGCGACCTCGGTATTGTCGTAGTTAAACACCCGGGACAGGATCTTGAACGCAAAGCGTGTCGAGAGCCCATTCATGCCTTCGTCGACCCCGGCATTGTCGCGGTACTCCTGCATCGACTTGGCTTTGGGATCGGTGTCTTTTAGATTCTCACCGTCGTAGACGCGCATCTTGGAGTACACATTGGAGTTTTCCGGCTCCTTGAGTCGCGATAACACCGTGAACTGCGCCAGCATTTTGAGGGTGTCCGGTGCGCAATGGGCGTGGGCCAGGGAGCTGGAAGTCAACAGCTTCTGGTAGATCTGAATCTCGTCAGTGACACGCAGGCAGTAGGGCACCTTGACGATGTAGATTCGGTCGATGAAGGCCTCGTTGTTTTTATTGTTGCGGAAGGTATGCCATTCCGATTCGTTTGAGTGGGCAAGAAGGACGCCGTTGAATGGGATTGCGCCCAGACCTTCGGTGCTGTTGTAGTTGCCCTCCTGGGTGGCCGTCAGCAGTGGATGCAGCACCTTGATCGGTGCCTTGAACATCTCGACAAATTCCATCAGTCCCTGGTTGGCGCGACATAGCGCGCCAGAATAGCTGTAGGCGTCCGGATCGTTTTGCGGAAACTCTTCGAGTTTGCGGATATCCACCTTGCCAACCAGAGCAGAGATGTCCTGATTATTTTCGTCCCCGGGCTCGGTCTTGGCGATCCCGACCTGTTGCAGGATCGATGGGTAGAGCTTAACCACACGGAACTGGCTGATATCGCCATTGTATTCGTGCAGTCGCTTGACCGCCCAGGGCGACATGATGCTGTTCACGTAGCGATGCGCAATACCATAGTCCTCTTCCAGAATAGCCCCATCCTCCTCGGGACTGAACAGGCCAAGCGGTGACTCGAATACGGGGGAGTCCTTTATGGCGTAAAAGGGCACCTGCTGCATCAGTGCTTTGAGCTTCTCGGCCAAAGACGACTTGCCGCCGCCCACCGGACCTAGCAGGTAGAGAATTTGCTTGCGCTCTTCCAACCCTTGAGCAGCGTGGCGGAAGAAGGAAACAATGTGGTCTATTGCGTCTTCCATTCCATGGAAGTCAGCAAAGGCGGGGTAGCGTTTGATGATCTTGTTGGAAAATATGCGAGAAGAGCGCGAATCGAGCGAGGTATCGATCAGCTCAGGCTCGCCGATCGCCCTGAGCAGGCGCTCCGAAGCAGTGGCGTAGGTCAGCGGATCTGCCTTACACAGGTCGAGGTACTCCTGCAGGCTGAATTCTTCCTGCCGGGTGGTTTCAAAGCGGTTCTGGAAGTGGCTGAATATGCTCATGACTCGACCTCGCAAGTACTGGAGTGAGGTCTGTGGCTTCCGGGTAATAGCCCGCCTGACGGCCTGTTAAGGGCGACGGTATGCCGTTTTGCATGAATCCCCCAACACCAATGCAACAGGCATGGTCGGGGAGTCTGTCGAATCGGCTATCTGACGGAGTAGTTGCCAGGTAGGATCCGGCAGGCTCCCGTTTTTACGGAAGCCGGCAGACCGGCTTTCAATTAATGATTGCCTCTATCACACAATAGTTGGTTTGCTCGTCGCTGGCATCGGCAAATTGGAAGAAATTGTAAGGGCCGCTGAATATCAGGTCTGTGGGGTGGGTTGGGCGATCTTGTCCGGGTATTGCTGTTGCCAGAGAGCATATCCTCCATCCAGACTGTAAACTCGGGAGAAGCCTAGATCGGCAAAATAGGCAGCTGCCTGTTGGCTGGAATTGCCGTGGTAGCAGCAGACTATCAGTGTTTGCTCGCGATCAGCCGCACTCACAAAGTCGGGCAGACTGGTGTTATCCAGATGCAACGCCCCGGTAATGTGCCCGCCGGCAAAGCTGTGCGGGTCGCGGATGTCTACTACCGCTGCACCCTGCTCAAGTAATTGCCGGGCGGGCTCCAGGCCGATACGTTCAAATTCGCTCATTATTCAGTCTCCGCATTCACAGTGGTGTCGCTCACCGGTCTCAATGTTCATTAACGTCATGCAATTGCCCCATACGCAACCGCTATCCAGAGCATGCACACCGTCGGCGTCGCTCTTGCCCTCCAGCGCCGCCCAATGACCGAATATCAATTGGATCTCGGGGCTGTGCCGAGGGTAACTGAACCAGGGAGCGAAGCCCTTTGGCGCGGTATCCTGGCCATCTTTGGATTTCAGATCGAGAGTGCCATCCGCCTTGCAAAAGCGCATTCGTGTGAGGTAATTGGTAATGGTGCGCAGGCGTTCGATCCCGGTCAGTGAGTCCGACCAACGGTCAGGTTGATTGCCATACATGTGATCAAAAAACTCGCGAGAACGAGTCTCCGAGCATAATACATCCTCGACTTCTGCCGCATACCCCAATGCTTGTGCAACGCTCCATATGGGTGGAATGCCGGCGTGGCTCATGAAAAATCCACGGGCGGTATCCAGGTGTGCCAGCGGGCGTTGGCGCAAATTTCCGAGCAGTTGCACCCGATCGTCCGCCTTCAGAATCGACAGCAGTGTGTCGGATTTGCGCAGCCGGGTAGCGTCCTGAGCTGCTGCCAGCAGATGCAGGTCGTGATTGCCCAATACCGCGATACACGCGCCACCCAGACTATCGATAAAGCGAAGCGTCTGGAGTGAATCAGGGCCTCGATTAACCAGATCGCCCACCGACCAAAGGGTGTCACGCGACGGATTGAAACCAACGGTCTCGAGCAGAGACTTGAGTGGTGCTAGGCAACCCTGTAGGTCGCCGACAGCGTAGGTTGTCATCTCTTTGGCCTGTATTTTGCGGAGATTATGTCAGTTCAGCGCGTTGGGCTTGGCCAGCCTGAACAGGATGATAGGCGCCTGAAAGCTATGGCCGTCCGAAGCGCGCATACCATAGCTACCCTCCATGGTGCCCACGGGTGTCTCCAGCAAACAGCCGCTGCTGTAGGTATAGGTTGCGCCAGGCTCGATCAGGGGCTGTTCGCCAATAACGCCGGGGCCCTTGACCTCCTGTACTTTTGCGTTGCCATCGATAATCTTCCAGTATCGGTCCAGCAGTTGTGCCGCAATATCCCCGTTGTTGCGAATACGAATAGTGTAGGCGAAGGCGTAACGGCCAGCATCCGGGTCGGACTGCTCGCTGAGATAGCGCGTGTCTACTGCAATTGCGATGGAGTAGGTTGAGGCGTTGTTCATAAGTTGGCGGCTTCGTTGGCCTGGCGTGTCAGGCGATTGGCTAGACGCACAAAACCGGCCAGATCGACCTGCTCCGGGCGTAAGGTCGGGTCAAGGCCTTCGGCTGCAATGCATTCCTCGCTCAGTAGCGGCTTGAGGGTATTACGCAGGGTCTTGCGCCGCTGGTTGAATGCTTCCCTTACTACTAGCTCAAGCATGGCTGGATCATCTGCCGGATGCGGTAGCTGGGCATGGGGCGTCAGTCGGACAATGGCGGAGTCCACCTTGGGTGCCGGCTTGAACGCGCCGGGGCCCACATCAAATAAATGCTCAACGCGACAGTGATACTGCACCATGATGCCCAGGCGTCCGTAATGATTCATGCCCGCGCCGGCAGCCAGCCGCTGAACCACTTCTTTTTGCAGCATGAAGTGCATGTCGGCAATGCAGTCGGCCTGTTTGAGCAGATGGAACATCAGGGGTGTTGAGATATTGTAGGGTAGATTACCCACTATCCTGAGTTTCTCACCTGGCTGAGCCAGTTGACTGAAATCAAATTTCAGCGCGTCACCCTTGTGTAGCTGGAAGGTGGCATTCGCGCCAAAGCGGGCAAGTAGCAAGGGATGCAGGTCGTGGTCCAGCTCGACCACGTCGAGTCTGGCACCGCTGCCCAGCAGACCTTCAGTGATCGCACCCTGACCAGGCCCAATCTCCACCAGATGCTGCGCCTCGCGAGGGGCGACGGCGCGGAGAATATTGTTAATCACGCCAGGATCGTGCAGGAAGTTCTGACCAAAACGCTTACGTGCGCGATGGGGTGCAAAGTCGCTCATGTACGGCCTCTTGCGTCGATCATACTGATGGCGGTCGCCATGGCCACTTTCAGGCTGCCGGCGTCGGCAGTGCCTCTACCAGCTAGGTCCAGAGCGGTACCATGGTCAACCGAGGTGCGAATAATGGGCATGCCTAGGGTAATATTTACCGCGTTGCCGAAGCCCATGTGCTTGAGTACTGGCAGCCCTTGATCGTGATACATGGCAAGTACTGCATCGGCATCGGCTAGGTGCTTGGGGGTAAACAGGGTGTCTGCCGGCAAAGGCCCTTCCAAATGCATGCCCTGGGCGCGCAAGCGCTCCAGCACGGGAATGATGATGTCTATTTCCTCTCGGCCCATATGCCCGCCTTCGCCAGCGTGCGGGTTGAGCCCACACACCAGTATTCGCGGAGCCTTGATGCCAAACTTGGTTTGCAAGTCAGCATGCAGGATATGTAGCACCCGTTCGAGTAAAGGCTGGTCGATGGCATCCGCTACCGCGCGCAGTGGCAGATGAGTGGTAGCCAGAGCGACGCGCAGGCCCGTACAGGCGAGCATCATGACTACCTGACTGCTGCCCGTTAGTTCTGCGAAAAATTCAGTGTGGCCTGAAAAAGTGACGCCGGCGTCATTGATTACACCCTTGTGCACGGGCGCCGTTACTACCGCAGCAAAGCGGCCATCCAGACAACCACGTCCCGCCAGCTCGAGTGTGCGCAGTACATAGGCTGCATTGGCCGGGTTGAGTGCGCCGGGTTGAGATACTTCGGCCATTCTGGTTGGCAATATGCTCAACTGTCCTGCCGCCTGAGGGTGGGGCAGGGCAAGCGGATCAAAGGGTACGAGCTCGATATCCAAACCGAGCAGATGCGCCCGCGCTGCCATCATCTCGGGGTCGGCAATCACTACACGCTCATGGATGCAGGCTTCTTGGGCCAGCATCAGACAAAGTTCAGGGCCGATACCCGCTGGCTCGCCAGCGGTCAGGGCGATCGCCCGGCAAGTCACTATATGAGGACCTCGACGTAGGCTTCGTCGCGGATTTCCAGCAGCCAGGTCTGTAGTTCCGCTTCGTACCGGCGATTCTGCAGCAGATTGACCGCCTGTTGCTTGCGCATGTCATCAGTCATGTCAACGCTGCGCTTACCTTCTACCTGCAGGATATGCCAGCCGAATTGGGACTCAAATGGACGGGAAACCTGTCCTGGCTCGATGCTGGTCATGACCTCGCGGAACTCGACTACCATTGATTCAGGTGTTACCCAGTCGAGGGAGCCGCCATTGAGAGCCGAGCCGGGGTCTTCGGAAAAGCCACGGGCCAGTGAGGCAAATGACTCACCCCCCTGAATACGCTCATACAAGCGCTGGGAGAGTCGCGCGGTTTCTTCTGGACTACGGATTTCGCTGGGCGATACCAGAATGTGGCGCACACTGTACTGATTCACCATCTGTTCTTGGGCGCCACGCTGATCTTGCAGCTGAAGAATATGAAAGCCCATTGGTGAGCGTATCGGCTGGGTAACTTCACCGGTCTTCAGCCGCGATACGGCAGTGGCAAACGGGCCGGGAATCTCACTGGCCTTGCGCCAACCCAACTCACCCCCTTCCAGTGCTGTGTCGCCGTTGGCGCGGCTGACTGCGAGCTGGGTGAAGTCAGCGCCATCGCGGAGCTCTTGATAGATCTCGCTGGCGGTTTCAGCAATGCTGAGTACTTCCTGATCGCCGGCATTTTCAGGTACCGGCAAAACAATCATGGCTAGCCGATATTCGGGCGCCGTTTGCAGCTGACCGGCCTCCGAGTTGAGAAAGTTACGGACTTCCTGATCGCTGATCTGAATGCGTTCGGCCACGCGGCGTTGACGTACTCTGTTGATGATCATCTCGCGGCGAATCTGATCTCGCGCCTGGTCGTAACTGATGCCATCGCGTTCCAGCGCTGCGCGAAACTCCTCAAGTGAAACATTATTACGCTGGGCCAGCTGCTGCATGGTTTGATTCAAGCTGGCGTCGTCGATCCGAATGCCGGCGCGCTCGCCCATCTGCAGTTGGATACTTTCCAGTACCAGTCGATCGATAACCTGCTCACGCAGCACTGCTTCGGGAGGCAACTGGGCGCCACCTTCCTCAAGTTGGACGCGAACTGCGTTCATGCGCTCAGTCACTTGACTGACCATCACCACGTCGTTATCGACGATGGCTGCCACGCGATCAAGTGGAACGATCTCGGCATTGACGGCGCTGCTCAACACGAGACTCGCGCACAAGCCCAGGATTGCTGGATATAACTTAGAAACCATTGTTATCACGCTCTCTGTAACCAGGGATGCCTTCATCAAGAAGACTTTCAACACGGTTGCCTGTGACGCTGCCCAGTCCCTTGAGTACGATCTGCAGGAATATGCCGGTATTTGCGGTGTCACGGGCGACCGACTCGCGTTCGTTGTAATCAAGCCAGTAGCGATTAATGAAACGCACCTTCCAACAACAGCTATCGTATTCAAGACCGCCAAAGGCTTCCAGTGTTCTGTCGTCGGCAAAGTCATGTTGCCAGCGTCCAATGACGCTCCATTGCGGATTCAACGGCCACATGAATGACATGTCGGATTGATCGATGCGTTGATCCAGGTCGCTCAGGAAGTTTCCGGTTAGGGAATCAAAGGTATTGATGCGGTTACGGTATCGATACCCCGCATTGAATATCTTGCCTCCCCCGGGCTGGTAATTGGCGATCAGGCTACCGGCGCCGTTGGTACTGTTGTCTGGATCCCAGAGCACGTTGCCACGTACTCGCCATGCTTGATTGATGCGGTACATGGCTTCTGCAGCGTATGCGGAGGAAGAGTCCGTTTCATCTGCTGCCGACGTGCCTTGATTATCGAGTAGTTGAACACGACGATCGGCAAAATAAAAGACCTGACCCAGGCTCGCACGGGCGCGCTCAAGGCCGTTGGCTTCGAGTGTTCGGCTGGTAACACCGATAGCCAGTTGGTCTGCATCCGCTGTGCGGTCATTACCGCTGAAGCGGTCATCACGGAACAGTGAGTTGTAGCTGAAAGTGTTCTCGCTAGTATCAAACAGTGGCTGATCGTTTTGATCCTCGTTGGGTGCGTAGAGGTAGAACGCTCGAGGCTCAAGAGTTTGACGCATGCTTTTGCCGAACCAGTTGGTGTTGCGGTCAAAGTACAACCCAGCATCCAGACTGGCGACAGGGATGGTGCTCGACGGATTGGTGTTGGCGTTGTCGTAATCAAAGGGGTCAGCGGCGCGGGCGTCAAAGTCTAGATCGTAATAGACCGATTGAATACGGGCCGCTGGCGTGACAAATGCCCAGCTGTTGCGCCATGGGTAACTGATTTCCGGGCTCAGGCTGATGCGGTGGCCAGTGGCTCGCTGCAGCCCTACCAAGTTTTCGTCGGGTTCGGCAAAGGAGATACCGTCATCGCCGGTGATCGTGCCTCTCTCCAAGTCACGATCGAAATAAGCATACTCTGCACGATAATCGAGCTTGAACCCTGAATCTGCCAGGTAGTTGCTGCCGTCCAATCTTAGCTGCGGCAGACGCTGGTAGGGGGTGAGCGATGCGATAGTGGCCAGCTCATAGGCATGCAGGGTGCCACTTAAGCTCCAGCTGTTGCCGCGATAGGTTATAGCCGCGCGCTGATTCACGAAGGTGCCACTTCGCGTATCGAGGGAGCTGTTCAGGTCTTGAAAGAAAAACGGATCGCTGATGTTGGTGTAGTCGACTTCAGTGACGATCCTGCTGGCCAGACCGCCTTTGTGGTTCAGGCCGTAAAGCCAGCGATCTTCGTTGTACTCGCGATCGTCGAGGACGCTGGCGCTGAACACCGTGAGCTCGTCGGGACGCATGTAGCGCAGGTCGCCTTCCATTTGCAAGCCACGGCGCGACATCAGGCGTGGATACAAAGTGGCGTCATAATTGGGCGCCAGGTTGAAATAGTAGGGGGTGACCAGTTCGGTGCCATTGTCCGTCGAATTGCTTATGCTGGGAGCGAGCAAGCCGGTCTGTCGCCGGTCGTCCAGCGGGAAATAGAGATAGGGTGTGTAAAACACGGGGACGTCTTTGACTCTCAGCGTCACGTGCTTGGCTTCACCCCAGCCCTTCTCGCGGTCCAGTTCAATATCGTCGCTGTGCAGTGCCCAGGTGTTCTCGCCAGGCTCACAGGTGGTATAGGTGCCTTCGGTGAGGACGATTACGGCGTCATCGCGGCGTATCAATTTGCTCGCGGTGCCACGCGCACTGGCACCGTGCACTACATAACTTACCTGATCGATTCGGGCCTCGCCGCTGTCGATCTGCATGCTGGCTTTCTCGCCGGTAACCAGTACGCCCTGATCACGCAGGCGCACGTTGCCATCAAGAAGAATCTGATTGTTCGGTTGGTCGAAGCTGGCTCGATTGGATTGCGCCTGCAAGCGGCCCTGACTCAGCAGCACATCGCCCTCTAATGTGCCCGTCTGAGTACCCTGTTCGAAGCGACTGGAGTCGGCGCTGGCGAAGACCGGCAGCTGATCGAATGGGGTTGCATCATCGCGGCCTGCCCGTGGAGGCTCTACGTACATTCCGCTGCAGTATGGAGCAATCTGGGCGCGTTGAGCGTCGCTTAGCTGATCACGCGGCACCCAGTCCATCTCGGTCACCGGCAGCGCAGTGGTGTGTAATTCAAGCTCTCCGGGTGCCGCCACAATAGCGTCCCCGGATTGCGGGTTTGCCGCCCTTGACTCCGGCGCATCCGAAAGGCGTTCCTGTTCCGGCGCCACTAGGGTAGCAGCGGGTCTGGCCGGTCGGGGTGGCAGGTTGGCCGGTGCAGCAACGGGTTCGCAGCTCCAGCTGCCCCCGTCGGCACTTGGGCGGCAGTCTACCTGGGTGCTGGCCAGGCTGGACAGCGGCTGAGCAAACAGTAGGCCGCTGACCAGCAGCAGTGGGAAAGCGGGACGATACGGAGGAGTTCGGTTTGCCATGTTGTAGTTATCCAGGCTTCCAGTCGGTTGTAGCGCGCGACAGCTTGTGCGAGATGAATGCAATATGCATGCTGCGTGTATCCAGCAAGATGATGGATAATAAAGCATTGTATGACGCCAGAGCCAGCTTCGGTCGGTATGGGATGAAATGATGGATTCAAGATGGGTGTTGCTTAAAGCCTGGTTGCCTTCGGTATTGGCCCAGGCATACCGGGTACAGGGCTGGGGTGAGGTGGGTGAAGGCCTGCTGGAACCAGCGAGTGCGGATGCCAGCTTTAGGCGATATTTCCGCTGGCGGGATGGCGTGCGCAGTCTGATTATTATGGATGCCCCGCCGGAAAAGGAGGATTCTCGACCCTTTGTTGAGATAGCCAGGCTGCTGGATAAGGCGGGTGTGCGGACGCCACGCATTCTAGGTGCGGATCTGGATCAGGGGTTCCTGTTGCTTGATGACATGGGTACCAGTACCTACCTGCAGACCATTCAGGCCGGCGTCTCTGAAGCTGAGCTTGACAGGATGTTCGATACCGCAGTGAGCACGCTGGTGCGCTGGCAATCTAGCAGCCGGCCCGGTGTCTTGCCCGAGTACGACGAGGCGGTCCTGCGCCGCGAGCTACAGTTGTTTCCAGACTGGTATGTGGCGCGTGCAAAGGGCCGTGAACTGACTGCGCCCGAACGCGAAGATTGGGAGGTGCTCTGCCGGCTGCTGCTGGACAGCATTCTGACCGAACAGAGAGTGTTCGTGCATCGCGATTATATGCCGCGCAATCTGATGACTGGACCGGGTGAGCCCGGCGTGCTGGATTTTCAGGATGCACTCTACGGTCCGATCAGCTATGACATTACTTCACTCTTTGCCGATGCATTCTTTAGCTTGCCGCTGGTGCAGCGTGAAGCCTGGCTACATACCTACTGGCTTCGCGCGCGTACGGCGGACCTGGGCGTTCCGGCAGACTACTCGGCTTTCCTGGGTCAGTCTCGGCTGATGGGTGTGCAGCGGCATCTCAAAGTGCTGGGGATTTTTGCGCGGATATGTCATCGGGACGGCAAGCCGCACTATCTCGCCGACGCGCCACGTTTTATCGGCTATTTGCAAGAAGCCTGTGCTCGGGATACACGTTTGGCTCCGCTGCAGCGTTTGCTGGCCAGTCTGGGGAGGCCGTCATGAAGGCGATGATTCTGGCGGCGGGCAAGGGTGAACGTATGCGGCCACTGACGCTGCATACGCCGAAACCGCTTATTCCTGTGGCGGGCAAACCGCTGATTCAATGGCATTTGCAGGCACTGGCCCGCGCCGGCTTGACCGATCTGGTCGTCAATCATGCCTGGCTTGGCGAGCAATTGGTGGCTGCCCTGGGTGACGGTACGTCGCTGGGTGTGCGCATTCAATGGTCCGCCGAGAGCGAACCGCTGGAAACCGGCGGTGGTATTCAACGGGCCCTGTCATTGCTCGGTGGCGAGCCCTTCGTGCTGGTAAATGGCGACATCTGGACTGCATTCGATTTTACCGGTTTGTGCTTGCCACCCGGCAAACATGCCCACCTAGTGCTGGTCGATAATCCAATACACAAAGCCGTGGGCGACTTTCATCTTGCAGGGGTGCGGGTAAATAATCCCCTGGAAGGTGCGTCCACTCTGACTTATTCGGGTATCGCGGTGCTCAGTCCTCAGCTCTTTGCCGGATATGAAGCCGGCGCGTTCGCCCTGGCGCCGCTCCTCCGCGCTGCAGCCGACCGGGGTCTGGTCAGTGGTGAGTATTTCTCCGGTATTTGGCTGGACGTGGGTACACCGGAACGCTTGGTCGAGGCTGAGCGCCTGGCTGGGCGAGGCTGACCGGCATGCTGTGGCCTGTCACTATCACCGGTGCGATTCTCGGCGCCTGGATCGGCGATGTGCCGGGTGCCATTCTGGGTGCGGTGCTCGGTCACGCGCTGGACCGTCACTGGCGTCTCAAGCGTTGGGCTGAGTTGCCTGAGCGCCTGCGCCAGACCTTTGGCTCCGAGCGCGCAAGTTTCGAGCATATTCTTTTTCTCTGTCTGGGCCGTTTAGCCAAGAGCGAGGGACGGGTGTTGTCTGAGCACCTGCAACTGGCTCGGGACCTGATGCAGCATTACCGAATGGATGAATCGGGTCGATTGCAGGCAATGGGCTGGTTCAATCAGGGCAAGGATGCGGGTGATCGATTGACGCCAATGGTACGCAAACTTCTGCGCCGTGAACCGGCGCGAACGGCTGAGTTGCTTGATTGCTGCTGGCGGATGGCGCTGGCAGATGGCGCTTTGGGCCAGCGCGAACGGGAGTTGCTCGATCAGTGGTCTGGCAAGGTGGGTGCAGGCAGTGCCGAGCAGCAGCGGTATCAGCGCCAACGCAGTGAGCGACAGTCGCGGCAAGCACCTGTCACCAGTCGCGACAGTTTGAAGGCTGCTGGCCGGCTGCTTGAGGTGGATATCGACGCCAGCCCCGAGGAGATCAAACGGGCGTACCGAAGACAGTTGAGTCGTCACCATCCTGACAAGCTCATTGCTCGGGGTAGCGGCCATCAGGCTGTGGACAATGCAGGCGAGCGGATACATCAGATTCAGGAAGCCTATGAGCGCCTGCGTCGTTACCGCGGATTTCGTTAAGGCTGTTGCGCAACTGCCTTATTTAGCCACCCCTGCAACCGCTTGACGAGCATTTGTTGGCCCAATGCCGACTGGTCCTGCTGGGGTAGCACAAGCTGTTTATATTGTGTGTTGCCCTGTCGGCGAGCATCCAGCTCATGCTTATGAGCACGATTTTTATTGGCTTCGTGTTGGCCATTGAATATGTCATACACAGGCTTTTTCCATTGCGCCAGGAGTTCCTCGATTCTGGTATCGCTACTGTCTGCTCCTAAGGGTGGCCGGGTCTGGTACAGGATCAGCGCGTCAGCCTTGACGGACGGTTCGGCGGTGCTGGAAGTTGCATGAAGCGCCCAAAAAGCACCTTCACCTCGGCCGAGTACTACCAGTACCTCGCTACCCTCGGCAGCCAATGCCTGCGCAGCGGCATTGATCCGCCTGGTGGCTAGTGCCTCTCTCTGGGTCGCCAGCTCAATACGCACTGACTCCTCCAGGTTAGGAACTCCGGTTGCTGCGTTTGGCAGGCTGATCGAGAGGGTATGCCAGCCCAGCGTGCTGAGCTTGCGGCGTGCCGGGCCGACCAGCTCCGGCCAGTCTGCATGTTCGTTACGATCGGCAATCAGTAGAATGCCTCCCCGCGGACGTGGCTGCGCCGCAGCCAGAAACAGACCCATAGAAGTATCGTCGCCGACTTCCAGCTGACGCTGCTCGGCTGTGGGCGTCAGCGCGCGCAAGGCTTGTTCTTGACGCTCCGAGCGCGTAGGACTGGTTACTTCAGCTACTTCTCCGGCGGCTGTTCCGACGTTTTCGATTGGTTCTTGCGAGTCCTGAGCGTGCACGGTGGCTAGCTGCGCGGCCAGGCCAAGGCACAGATACAAGATAAGTCGAGAGCGGCGCATAGGACGGTAACCTGGGAGAGTAGGCGGGCAGTATAGCAGCGCGGCAAGCACTTGCTGGGTTAGACTAGGTCATCCGTTTACAGCCGAGGTTCGTCATGTCTGATTATGCGATTGCCCCTTCAATTCTAGCCGCCGACTTTGCCCGACTGGGTGAAGAGGTCGACCAAGTTCTAGCCGCAGGAGCCGATATCGTGCATTTCGATGTGATGGATAATCATTATGTTCCGAATCTGACGATCGGTCCGATGGTATGCAGCGCACTGCGCAAATACGGCATTACAGCGCCAATTGATGTGCATCTGATGGTCAAACCGGTTGATCGTATTATTGGTGATTTTATTGATGCCGGTGCGTCGTTTATTACCTTCCATCCTGAAGCCAGTGAGCACATTGACCGCTCGCTGCAACTGATCCGTGAGGGCGGTGCCAAAGCAGGTCTGGTCTTCAATCCAGCCACCTCGCTGGAGAGTCTCAAGTACGTCATGGACAAGGTCGACATGGTGCTGTTGATGAGTGTGAATCCGGGTTTCGGCGGACAGAAGTTTATCCCCGGCACGCTGGACAAGCTGCGCGAAGCGCGCGCATTGATCGAAGCAAGTGGGCGGGATATTCGGTTGGAAGTTGATGGTGGCGTCAATCTACAGAATATTCGTCAGGTAGCCGAAGCGGGTGCAGACACCTTCGTTGCCGGTTCTGCGATATTCAGTCAGCCAGATTACAAGGCTGTGATTGATCAGATGCGTGCCGAGTTGGCCCAGGTAAAGCGTTGAAATGAATTTGCTGCGCACACTCTATGCGGGGCAATTGCCGGCGCTGGTGATCTTCGATCTGGATGGGACGCTGCTTGATTCGGTGCCGGATCTGGCCGCTGCGGTCGATATTATGCTCGTGCATTGCGGTAGGGCGGCGGCCGGCGCTGAGCGCGTGAAGGACTGGGTCGGCAATGGTTCGCAGGTGCTCGTGCGCCGGGCCTTGGCCGGCAGTCTGGATCACTCGGGCGTGGACAATATCGAGGCGGATGAGGCACATCAGTATTTTCTTCAGGCCTACTCAGGTGAGCATCCGCTGACCCGGGTGTATCCCGGTGTGAAGCCTCTGCTCGACTGGTTGCAGCAGGAGGGTGTTCTGATGGCTGTGGCGACCAACAAGCCGGAGCGTTTTGTTGCACCATTGCTGGCGGAGAAAGGTCTGAGTAAGTATTTCAGCTGGCTGGTGGGTGGCGATACATTACCAGTACAGAAGCCAGATCCGATGGGGTTGTACTGGATTATGCAGCGGGCTGGCGTAGAGGCCCACAACACCTTGTTTGTCGGTGACTCGCGCAATGATGTGCTGGCCGCTCGGGCTGCGGCAATGAAGGTGGTAGCCGTCAGTTACGGCTACAACCACGGCGAGCCGATTGCCGCGCAAAACCCGGATTTGCTGGTTGATTCGCTGGACGCGCTCCTATAGTCTTTCCGCCCTGACCTTAAGCCTTTTCGAGACGAATCAGCCGTGTTTGTCAGCAATCGCAAACTGATGAGAGTGATCAAGGCGCTCGCCCGCTGGCGTTGGCGCACCTGATTCTACCTGCCCGCGCTCGGCGCGGGCCTTTTCCGTTTGTGTGACAATTACCTGCCCCATGAGGCTGATCATGACCCAAGACGAATTCCAACGCCTGTCCCGCCAGGGCTTCAATCGCGTACCGGTAGTACGTGAAGTGCTGGCCGACCTGGATACACCGCTTTCTACTTATTTGAAGTTGGCTGACGCTCCCTATTCCTACTTGCTTGAATCAGTGCAGGGCGGCGAAAAATGGGGGCGATATTCCATACTCGGATTGCCCGCACGTACCGTATTGCGCGTATATGGCCACAGCGCACGAGTGCTGGTCGACGACATCGAGGTTGAACGCTACGAGTGCGAAGATCCGCTGGCCTTTGTCGAAGACTTCAAGGCCCGTTACAAGGTTCCAACCATTCCCGGTCTGCCGCGCTTCAATGGAGGACTGGTAGGCTACTTCGCCTATGACTGTGTGCGCTACGTAGAGCCACGTCTGGCGCATTGCCCCAATCCCGACCCGCTGAATAACCCCGACATTCTATTGATGGTGTCCGAAGAGGTTGTGGTGTTCGATAACCTCGCAGGCAAACTGCACGCGATTGTGCTGGCAGATCCGGCCCTGGAAAATGCATTCGAACAGGCCAATGCGCGCCTTGAAGAGCTACTCGACAGGTTGCGTCAGCCGCTGGCGCAACGCCGGCCGTTGTCCCTGGAGAATCCACCGGATCGGGACATGGACTACCGCGCCAGCTTCACCCGTGAGGATTACGAGCGCGCCGTCGACACCGTCAAGGAGTACATTCTGGCCGGCGATTGCATGCAGGTGGTGCCTTCCCAGCGGATGAGCATCGACTTCACTGCTGAACCGATCGACCTGTACCGTGCATTGCGCAGCCAGAATCCGACGCCCTACATGTACTTCTTCAATTTTGGCGATTTCCACGTGGTGGGTAGCTCGCCGGAAGTTCTGGTGCGGGTTGAAGACGGCGAAGTCACCGTCAGACCGATTGCCGGAACTCGCCCGCGGGGCGTCACTGAAGAAGACGATCTGGCACTGGAGCGCGATCTGCTCTCTGACGCCAAGGAGATCGCAGAGCACCTTATGTTGATCGATCTGGGCCGCAACGACGTGGGTCGGGTGGCTAAGATAGGGCAGGTCAAGGTCACCGAGAAAATGGTGATCGAGCGTTATTCCAACGTCATGCACATCGTTTCAAATGTGAAAGGCCAGTTGCTGGATGACTTGAACGCCATGGACGCATTGCGTGCGATCTTGCCAGCGGGCACTTTGTCCGGCGCGCCGAAAATACGCGCGATGGAAATCATCGACGAGCTGGAGCCAGTCAAGCGGGGCGTCTACGGTGGCGCGGTTGGCTACTGGGCGTGGAACGGCAATATGGATACGGCTATTGCGATTCGCACCGCAGTGATCAAGAACGGGGAGCTGCATGTGCAGGCCGGCGGCGGTATCGTTGCCGATTCGGTGCCGGCGTTGGAATGGGAAGAGACAATCAACAAGCGTCGCGCCATGTTCCGAGCCGTGGCTCTGGCCGAACAGTCGGTAGAGTGAGGAGCAAGACATGTTACTGATGATCGATAATTACGACTCCTTTACCTACAACGTAGTGCAGTATCTTGGGGAGCTCGGTGCGGACGTCAAAGTGATCCGCAACGACGAAATGACGATCGCGCAGATTGAAGCGCTGGAGCCGGAGCGCATCGTTATTTCCCCGGGTCCTTGTACGCCTAATGAGGCGGGCGTCTCCGTTGAGGTGCTCAGGTATTTTGCCGGCAAACTGCCTATTCTGGGTGTCTGCCTGGGTCACCAGGCGATTGGGCAGGCTTTTGGTGGTGAGGTGGTACGAGCGCGCCACGTCATGCATGGCAAGACCAGTCCAGTATTTCATGCGTCTCAAGGGGTGTTTGCCGGCTTGGCCAATCCGCTGGTGGTTACCCGTTATCACTCGCTTGTGGTGCGACGTGAACATCTGCCGGACTGTCTTGAAGTGACCGCCTGGACTCAGCATGAAGACGGCTCGGTCGATGAAATCATGGGATTGCGTCATCGCGATTATGTAATAGAGGGCGTCCAGTTTCATCCCGAGTCGATACTGACCGAACAGGGTCATGAGCTGCTCGATAACTTTCTCCAGCAGCAGGGCGGCCAGCGCGGCTGAACGAATCAGGGAGCATGTATGGATATCAAAACAGCACTGGCCCAGGTTGTTGATCATATTGACCTGAGCACTGATGAGATGCGCGATGTAATGCGCGATATCATGACTGGGGCATGCACCGATGCACAAATCGGTGCTTTCCTGGTGGGTCTGCGCATGAAGGGCGAGAGTATCGATGAAATTACCGGTGCGGCAATGGTCATGCGCGAGCTGGCATCCGGCGTATCGGTTCCGGGTGATCGGGTGGTCGATACCTGCGGCACCGGAGGCGACGGCGCCAATATTTTCAATGTCTCCACTGCGGCGGCTTTGGTAGTGGCAGCGGCGGGCGCCAAGGTCGCCAAGCATGGGAATCGGGCGGTATCGGGCAAGAGCGGTAGTGCTGACCTGCTGGAGATCGCGGGCGTCAATCTGACTCTCACGCCCGAACAGGTCGGGCGTTGCGTCGATGCCGTGGGCGTTGGCTTTATGTTTGCCCCAGCGCATCACAGTGCCATGAAGCATGCGGTGGGTCCGCGCAAGGAACTGGGTCTACGTACCCTGTTCAACATGCTCGGTCCCATGACTAATCCAGCCGGCGTGCGTCACCAGGTAATAGGTGTGTTTACTCAACGGTTGTGCCGGCCAATGGCCGAAGTGCTCAAGCGCCTGGGCAGCGAGCATGTGCTGGTGGTGAGCGCCCATGATGGTTTGGATGAAGTGAGTCTCGCGGCGCCAACGCATGTCGCAGAACTCAAGAACGGCGAGATACTGGAGTACGATATCAGTCCCGAAGATCTTGGAATCCCTAGCCGCAGTCTGATCGGTCTGAGCGTAGATGACGCTGCGGGATCACTGGCGTTGATCAATGATGCGCTGGGCAAGCGCAAGACCGAAGCCGGCGAAAAAGCCGCCGATATGATCATCCTCAATGCTGGCGCGGCCTTATATGCTTGTGATCAGGCTGCGACTTTCCTGGAGGGTGTTCAGCTGGCGTCTGATGCACTGCATTCCGGACTTGCCCGAGAAAAGCTTAGCGAGCTGATCGCCTTTACCGAGATTTTTCGCGAGGAAGCAGCGCTATGAGCGTACCGACGATTTTGCAGAACATCATTGCCCGCAAGCACGAGGAAGTAGCCGAACGAAAGGCGCTTATCCCGCTGGCGGAGTTGCAACTGACTGCCGCTAGCGCCGACGCGCCACGTGGGTTTGCCGCCGCTATCAAACGCGCTGCTGCAGCTCGACGCCCAGCGGTGATTGCCGAAATCAAAAAAGCATCTCCGAGCAAGGGTGTTCTACGCGAACATTTCGTTCCAGCCGAGATCGCAGCCAGCTTCGAAAAGGGCGGCGCGGTCTGCCTTTCCGTGCTGACTGATATCGATTTCTTTCAGGGCAGTGACGATTACTTGCGCCAGGCCAGAGCGGCCTGCAATCTGCCGATTATCCGTAAGGACTTTCTGGTCGATGTTTATCAGGTGGTCGAGGCGCGAGCGATGGGTGCTGACTGCATTCTGCTGATTGCCTCTGCGCTGGACGATGCTCAGCTGGCGGATCTCGCTGCGGTGGCGCGGGAGCTGCGACTGGACGTGCTGGTGGAAGTTCATGACGGCGAAGAGCTGACTCGAGCGCTCAAGCTGGATACTCCGCTGATCGGCATCAACAATCGTAACCTGCATACCTTCGAGGTAACCCTCGACACCACGCTGGAATTGTTGCCGCAAATCCCGGCCGACCGCTTACTGATTACCGAAAGCGGGATTCTCAGCCGGGCGGATGTCGAGCTAATGCTGGCCCATGAGGTTTATGGTTTTCTTGTTGGTGAAGCGTTTATGCGAGCGGCCAACCCGGGCAGCGAACTGAAGCGGCTATTCTCCTGACTATCCGCCCCAGTGGTGAATGTATCTATTTTTTTGATAACTTCTAACTAATCATTACGCTTTCAGTTTGCCTGGTTCGATGTGAGAATCATTTCACGTTAATACAGGGCCAGCATGATGCGTGTTAGAAATACGAAAGATGCCTACGGGCTGATGGCTATCAGCTTGCACTGGATCATT
>TARA_R110001592_G_scaffold30624_2_pt1 | contig 28261 bp, 6 predicted proteins | sample TARA_R110001592 | Tara Oceans TARA_R110001592 (sample SAMEA4398387) | marine metagenome | biome: Polar Biome; feature: [SRF] surface water layer (ENVO:00010504); material: water (ENVO:00002006), including particulate matter (ENVO:01000060) such as... | depth 5 m | reverse complement strand
TTAGAATTTTTGATATACAAAGCTTAAACACAGGATACGCACTAATGTCTTTACCCTATTATAACAGATCTGCTGTTCAAGGGTCTGAGTTTGGGATAGGTCAAACTTTTATTAGAAATTACCAATCAATTGCATCTGAGGGAGGAGGTGTAGGAACAACAAATGAAGATAACGTAAGACGTAATTATTTTGAGTATATACAAAGTCTTTTAGATTATGCTTCTGAAGGGTATCAAAGTGTGATAGGGGGAGAAAGTGATAACTCATTAGATACACAATACTCACTTGTAAATAAAATAGCAAAAGGTTATAAAGATTACAGGTTTTCTTTTAAGCATAAAAGTTATAGACGTGGTGAAGTATATGCATTCTATATATCATTTGTATTAAAAGATGGTACAGAAACATACGCATATCATATTCCTGGAAGACATGCGTTAAAACAAGATCATCCTAATAACCCCAATACATTTATATCAGAAGAAAATAACTTTGGCAGTACTGAACAAAGTTGGGGTAATATACAATCTGTTTTTAATTTCTGGCCTTCTGAAATAGCAGAACATAACAGTTCTGCAAGAATTTTTCAATACGTAGATACAAGCAATATTAACTTTCCTAATGGACAGTCTCATAATCATATGAGTTTTTGGAATAATCTAAATGAAACATACCCATCTACATTTGACTTTAGTGGGGGAATAGTTACAGCGTCAGGAGTAGGGACAAGTAATCCTGAATATGATTTACGCAATCAACCCGTACGTCATCATAAAATGCCTTCAAATCACAATAAAAGCCGTTCTTTTTTATCACTAAGTGAGGGTAATAAGTGGTACAGCAGTCATCAATCTTTATTAAGTGATTCTCAAGCAAATGATTCAGATTTATTAAATGATAGTATTACAGGATTTGATGTAGAGTATGAAAATAAAAAACTAATAACAAGAGATCCTGTAAGACTTTTAGGTATTCAACTTAAAAATATTAAAATACCTAAACACATCCTTAAAAAAGTACAAGGATATAAAATTTATTACGCAAAGCGTAAAGATGCAGATAAAATAGTAGTAGGACAAAGTATTGCAGTTCCTAGTCAACCTAGGTACGCTAGTTCTCCTACACAAAACAGACTCTTAGCGCGACGTGGTCCTTATAAAAATGCTTTTCATTTGTATGGGGGACTACAACAAGATGATTCTAATGCTATGGAAATTAATAGCACTTGGAAAAAAAGTACTTTTGGGGGAAACGATGAAGATGCTAATGGAAGATATATTGGACATCCTGTATTTACATTTCATGATTTTAACATGCTTCGTAAACGCCCAACTTTAGAAGGGCTAACACATATGTCATGCCAAGCAGCTGTAGTATTTAGGTCATTTCAAGGAGGTCCTAATATATATCGTCCTCCTGCAACGTTTACAGAGATGATGGGAGACGACGGTGAAGGTGGGGGTGGAGAATCAGAGTTTGGGTTAACAGGAGCTTCAAAACTTACTAGATTTAGATCCCTTGGTTGGATACATCCAGATCTTGGTAATACTACAGATTTTGGATTAAATAATGAGGTACGTGATATTACAGATGACTATATTGATCTTAGTGAAGATGTAGAAAATCCATATGGGTTAACAGCAGCTCCTGACACCGAGGATAAGAAAAGAAAAAGAGGTAGACAATTAGGAGATGAAGGCACTAAAACAGAAGATTTAAAAATTAAACACTGGAGGACTTCTATATATATAGCAGCTAAATATATTGAGCCAGGACAAATTTTTCATGCCGACGTAGTTAAAGGTGGTGACCATCGTGGTACTATTAACTTTTTCTGGAACAATTACAATACAAAAAATAATCAATTTGTATTTAGAATTGATCCTAAAAGTAAAATATATGGGCCAGGATTATCTAATATTGAGGTCCCAGAATCTACTTCGTTTAAAGGTGCAAGTGTATTATACAATAGAGGCGGTGAAAGTAGTATAGTTTTAGGGTTAGATAGCGGTTTACCTCATTTAAGAGGATTTTTAAAACCAACTGACGAATATACGTGGCTAGGAGCCGTACAAGGAACTTCTTACAATTTAGTTAAATGGGGTGACGATACTAACTATTTATTTCCTGACGCATTTTATTACAAAAAAACCTTACCAGATCATCACTTAGAAACATATACAGATGCAGGTGGGGCTAACTACCAAGATAATGATCAAAATTTAAATAGAGCAAGAAAAACTTGGAGGGGGTATAGATTTAATCTTTCGGCTAATAAGACTTGGGGCGGACATCCTATGGCATGGTTAGTCAATGTAGAAAGTGCTAAAACAGATGTTTACAATCCATTAGACAAACAAGAGCTTGTATGGACAGGGTTTTACAAAGCTATTAATTTAAGAGAAAATGTAGGATTAGAATCTGGAGATGCTACAGACTCTTATGGAAATGAAGATAATTACTATTCAGGTGCAGATTCTGGGCAAATATATGGAGGGGATACATATATTACGAGATATTCATTTCGTAGTACTTCTCATAGTTATGGACATAGTTTTTTTAGAGCTGCTACTGATTTAGGAGATGCAGGATATGGTGGTGGCATCGAAGACATTGGTGAAGGATTTCACGCACTTGGCGATAATAATGATAGATTTCAAGCAGATTTACCTTCATTTCAAAATCCATTTAACACTACTACTTGGGGCAAAACATTAGGTATGTCTATTTGGGACGCAACTAACATGGGTGATTTTTCAGATAGACGAGACGCTGTTCGTACTTTATTAAATAATAAAAGCAATTGGGTGCAAGGCAATTCTGATCCAGTTTCTACTTTGTTTTCTTTTATGGTAGAGTCTGACGATAACATTGGGTTAAGACATAAAAACGATATAGAAAAAGGAATAAGCACTAAATATTTTGATGGTGATGTAGCGTCTGACGTTTTATTTGCTCCTCCTACAGAAGATCTTACAAAGCAAGACAATTTACTTTATGCAGATCATTACTCTGACTTACAGGATATTAGAGTAGCTATACCTTATCCTAAACGCAAATCAGCTGATACAGATATTACAAGATTTACTACAAGAGTAATTCGATCAAACGTAGCTGGAATATCTATTGGAGATAAATACAGACAGTTCTTAGCAAATGAATTTAAAGATCTTCCTAAAAATAGAGGAGATATTTGGTCTCTTTTTACATTAGGTGGTCTTTTATATATTCATACCGAACGTTCTTTATTTAAAACTCAAGGTAAAGAAGAGCTTAATGTTGGGGGTATTGCAGCCTTTATAGGCAGTGGTAATATTTTTACTCAGCCTCCTACAGAAATCAGAGACACTGAAACTGGGTATGGGGGTACTACTTCTATTAAAGGAGGTGTTAACACTCCATACGGAAGATTTTTTATCTCACGAAGAGATACGAAAGTATATTTAATGTCAGACGGTCTCCAAGAGATTATGACAGGAATGGAAGGATGGTTTAGAGAAAACATACCATTTCAAATAGAACAATTTGGTGTAGATGTAGACGGGAATAATTTTGCATATAATCCTGACTCTACTGTAAGTGCTGCTCCTATGGGTTTTGCAGTAACATACGATCCTCAATATAAAAGAATTCTTATTACTAAAAAAGAACCTATCCCAAACTCAAGGTTTCTAAAACAGTATGAATCAGGAAATATTGAAGTAAGAAATAATACTCTTACTCTTGCGGGAGGTTGTACTGAGTATGAATCTGATGAAGGGTTTGAGGGAGCAAAAAGCGCACTTAGAAGCCCAACAGCCCCTCAAAATGTAGATCCATTATTTTGTGGGCCTATAGGTTTAGCAAATCCTCAGTTTTTTGTACAAGGAGGTTGGACATTATCTTATTACCCAGAGTTAAAAATTTGGGGGAGTCAACATAGTTATCTCCCAAAATTGTATGTAAGTACTGCTGAAAAAATGTTTAGTTATAAAGACTCTTACATGTGGTCTCATGACAACATAAACGCTCCAGGTAAGTTCTACGGAACAACATATCCATTTGAGATAGAATTTATAGACAACACAGAACCTGCAGTATCTAAATCATTTAGCTCTATAGGTTATTGGTTAGATATAGTAAAAAAGGATACATCAAATATAACGGAATATGAAAATAAAACATATCCGGGCTTTACTTCTTTCTATGTGTATAATACAACGCAAATATCAGCTTTATCTACTAATATTAATTATTTGCAAAATGCACGAAAAGTAGATAAATTTTGGTATATTAACTCTTTCAGAGATTTAGCTAAATATACTAATCAGACCAGTGCTTATATAAACTCTGGAGTAGCCAATGTTGTTGGTGAATTTACAACAACAATAAATGCCACAATCTCTAGTGAGTCTATGTTTACTCAAGAAGGGGTTGTAAATAGTGCTTACCTAGACAGTACAAAACCCTGGCACATGCAGAAAAAATTTGTAGATCACTATCTAGGCGTACGCTTTAGTAGTGATAACTCTAGTACAGATTTGTTATATTTGTATGCTGCAGGTACCAAATTTCGTAAATCTAACAGATAATGAACGTCAAGAAAATTAGAAAAAATGCTCGCCGCACTTCTTATAAAAAAGGAGGAGCTCGTAAACCTGTAAAAAAACAAGCAGGTGGAGTGCAAGCTCTCTTACAAAGTAGAGGTCCGCAATTAATGCAAAATAGTATGCAAAGCCAAGGGCTTCAAACTCCTGGAGCTAGTATCGCAGACCAGTTAGGAACTCAACAAGGGTTAGGGGAAAAATTACGTTTAGGAGCAGAAGGTGTAGGCATGAAACTAGCAGGTGCAGGGCAAGGAGCGCTGGGATCATTAAAAGAAGGACTAAAAGGAGGTAAGATAGGATTAGGGGGAGCCGCTGCATTGTTAGGAGCAGGGGCTAATAAACTTATAAGTAAAAATTCAGCAACAGCTAATGATGCTTATCGTACAGATAAAAAACAACAAACTGGTGCAGCAGTAGGTGGTGCTATCAAGGGTGCAGGTAAAGGTTTTGATATAGGTAATAAAATTATCCCTGGTCTTGGGGGTGCTATTGGTGCAGGACTTGGGGCTATAGGTGGGGCTTTTAAAAGTAAAAGAAGTCTTGAAAAAGATAGAAAAGCATCAGTACGAGAACTTAGACAATCTCAAAATGATCAAATGAAAGCTAGTGCTGGTCCTGATCCGTTTTCCTCAAAAGCAGGAGCAGGTTTTAATACTGCTACTTCCGCTACAAAAGCATATGATCAAGTATCTAGAGCTCAAACAGGGGGAGTAAGAATGGAAACAGGAGGTATTAAATCTGCTTTACGTGGATATAAACAACATAGAGCGCGTATGAAAAGCGGAAAATCAAATAAAAATAATCCTAGAGGAGGATCTAAAAAAGTTGCACATACAAGAGGCAATAGAAGACCTGCTACAGGTAGTGCAACTTTCGAACACGGAGGAGTTAAACAATTAAAAGGCGGCAATATGACTAACTTGCCTGGGGGAGCAGTACAGTTTAATGGGGCTAAACATGCTCAAGGAGGTATTATGCTTGATGAAAATACAGAGGTAGAAGGAGGTGAAACAATGGATAAAATTAATATGAAAAAACACGGAGGTAAAGCAAAAGATTATATTTTTTCAGAATATCTCAAGTTAGGAGGGAAGTCATTTGCTACACGTCATAAAGAAATTTTAAATAGCGGAGGCTCTCAAAAGAAATTACAAAGTCTTGCACGTTTACAAGAAAAGAAAGCAGGTCGTTCCCCAAAAATTATGCAAACAGGAGGAGACAGAGCAGGAGAAGATTCAACAGCTAAAAAAGGAGACGTAAATAATTTAATGGAAGGTCTTACTGGGTACGGTACTACTGACAGTGGATTGACTGGGGTAGAGGAACTAAACAGAGCTGCTACAGCTGCTAGTAATACGCAAACTCAAGAAGAGTACGAAGCAAAAGTAGCAGATGCAGAAAGAATTAGAGAAGAAAACGAAGCAAAAAGAGGAGCGGCTGCAGAGAAAGGAGCTGTTGAAGAAATAGACCCTGAAACAGGTCAAGTAATTTATGCTAGAAATGAGGCTGTAAATACTTCTGAGAACATTGGAAGTTGGTTAGGAGATAGAGAAAGTGAGATGAAAAATCTACCTGAAGAGTATCGAAATTCTGCACTGTTTGATAAATATAAAGACGACAAAGGTAATTTTGATACTACTAAATTTGAATCTGACGAAGCGCGGAAAGAGTTTGTAGATTATTACAATAACCTTCCAGATCATTTAGTAAGTGGTAAATTTTCTGAAGAGGGTACTCCTGGACTATATGAATTTGGAGATCAATGGAATACAAGACGAATTTTACAAGAAGAACCTGGTCCTGATGCAGTAGGAGAATTTCAAAATATAGAATTTGATGCAGAAATTCCTGACGAAGTGCCAGGAGATGCTCCTGAACCACCTGAAGGAGGAACTACAGTAACAAAAAGAAACAGAGATGTTCCTTTAGGAGCTTGGTTAGCAGGAGGTGCACAGCTTATACCACCAGCTTACGCTTTACTTACAAAGCCTAAAAATGTTCCAGGCTATGCACCACAAGCATATGCTAAACCTCAACTACCTAGAGTAAATTACAACGCTGAAAGATCTAGCAATGCTTCTGATATGAGAGCGGCTATGGCAAGTATAGAAAACAACTCGGCAGGACCAGCAGGAATGGTTAACATGATTGCTGCTATGGGTAAGAAAAGAGAAGGAGATTTAAAAATTGGTATAGCTGAGTCAAGAGCTAATAAACAATTATCTGTAGAAGAAGCTCAGTTAGGGGCACAAACATCTCAATTTAATATTGGTCAAGATGCGCAAGCACAAACGTTTAATAGAAAGCTTCAAAGAGAGCAGATTAAAGATCGTCGTGAAGAAGTTCTAGGTGCACTTGACGCAGGTGCTGATCGCATTGCAGGTATAACTGGGGATGTATTAGATTACAGAGGGCAAGAAAGATTAGCAGAAGCAATATCAGGAGAAACCGGAGTATTGCTTAGAGAAAGACTTAAAGGTCAAATAAATCCTACTACTGGTAACCCTTATACAGATATAGAGATAGCAGAACTTGCCGGCAAAATGAAAGAAGAAGGTAACCCTCCAGGAGCTTATGGTAAAGTTAAGGGTAAAAAAGGAGGTAAAGAAAAAGAGAAAAAAAATAAAACTGGTAAAAATACGACGTATAATGCTGAAGGATATGAAATTGATCGTGAAACAGGAGAGTTAACAGGAAAAGGCAGACGTCAACAAAAAAGAGCACAAAAATCAAACCCTCCAAATCCTCCTCCGACAACTGCTAAAGAAGAAAATGAAAAAGACATAAAAGAGTTTGAACAGAACAAGAAAGCAGTTGACAAAGCTAATAAGCAAAATGAAAGAAGGTTAGCTAAAGATCCTAATCAGGAAGTAACTTTTAACTCTAACGCTCAAAATCCTATGACTGAAGAAAAGTGGGATAAGATGAGTAATACTGAAAAGATAGAGTACACTAAAAACGAAACTCCTGAACAAGCGGCTATAAGAAGAGAGTCTGGTATTGGGGTTGTAGACACAAGTAAACCAGACGGTACAAAAGTAGAAGGTGCTAGTCTTCGAAGAGAAGATGTTAAAAGAAACTATCCAAATGCACAACTGGGTTCATTTACAAACGCAAAAGGACAAATAATATATTACCCTAAATTTGCTGATGGTCCGAGTCCAGACTACAGAAAAGGCGGTTACCTTAAACGTCGCGGAGTTGTTAAAAGAAAAAGAAAATAATGGCATACGAATTTAAACCATACAGAAGTGTATATCGTGATCCTCAGAGCGTAAAAGTATCTGAGGTTTTAGCAAACCGATACACACAAAACTTTGCATCTGACAGTATGCTTGATAAGCAACTTAATGAGATGCTCGTAGCAGCTGAGTTTGCAGGTGATGTACAAAAAGCTAATGAGCTCAAAGCTAAACTAAATGACAGCGCTACTAAAAGAAATAATAGGGGCGACTTCGAAAACTTAGGTATGAATATTAACATGGATGTTCGAGAGTTCCAAAAAAACTATCAACCCATAAAACAAAATTACGATGCTCGAGAAAAAGACAAAGAGTCTAAACGTAGACAAGTAGAGTCTAAAGCTATTACTAACGAAATGTATGATAAGTGGGAGAAAATTTCTGCTATGAATATAGACGAAGAAACTGGGGATTATGTACCTTACTCTGGATTGTCGTATGGGGAAGACGGAACATTAGATAGAGGATCTATATACCAACCTAAATCTATAGCTCCTTTTGTAGATACTACGGCTCGAGTACTTACAGCACTTAATGCTATTGAAAAACAAAAAGGTGGGGGAGAAGTTTACAGTTTTCCAGAAATGAAAAGTCTTGATCACGATAATAACCCTGATACCCCAGATAGGCAGTATGAGTTTATGGTACAGCGTAGTAATGGGATGTGGGAAGGAATTGATCCTGAACAAGTAAAAGCTGTAACTAACGAGGTTCTTAATACCCCAGATGTAAAAGCTTTTATGAGTCAAGATGCTAATTACAATACGTTTGACTTACGTAAAGATGAATTAATAAATAATTTAACTTCTAGAGCTGAAGTTTTAAAAGGTAAATTAAATTCAGGTAATCTGACTAACGAAGAAAAAACTATAGCTAATAGCCAACTTAACGCTATAGAAAAAGCTTTAGACGGGGGTGATGTTGGGAGTCAAAGAGCTGTGGCTAGAGGTATTCACTATGATTCTAGAGTTGAATCTCTTACAAATATGGCTGTTAGCAGTAAAGGAGGCTACAGTTCATGGGGAGGAGGAGCACAAGAAGATTACAGCGCTCGAGAAAGATTTAACTGGCAGTTATCAAAAGAAGCTAAAAATGCAGCTACACCTGTGATTACACCTTCTACTGTTCTTGGTAAACCAGAAACTTTAATAAGCGCTTTAGCTGATCCAAAAACTAATTTAGTTACGCTTGAGTCTGCTACTGAAGCTATAGAAGGTGCTGAAACAATGTCTCAAAATGCTGCGGGTATTTTATATGATGAATTAGATCTTAGTTCAATACAAGCTTTCCTTCCAGATTATTTATCCCTCCCAAACGAAGATGTTGCTCAACAAACTTTTTCAGACATTGTTAGTCGTATGACTAGAGCAGACATTAAAACTAGATTACAAGAAATTGCAGGTCCAGATCAAATGATTAGAACTAATGATGGCGGATCAATGTCTGTTAAAGCTGCTATGTCAAAGTTTGAAAGTGCAAAAGGAACAATGGAACACTATGAAGGCATTCTTGATCAATATAATAGTTTAATTAATCTTAGTAAAGAATCAGCACGAACTTCGGGAGACTTTGTTATAAATCCAGAAGATTGGGCAGGCAGTGGAGACTGGGCTGGTGCAGAAGTAATTGATTCAGAACTTAAATCACTTACTCATTCTTCAACTTCTGCTGACATTATTTCAGGCCAAGGTGATAATGGGCTTAGAGTAATGGAAGACGAAGAAGCTCTTAAATATATGGCAGCTAGTATGTTTAGAGGTGCTGCTGACGGAGAACCATTAAAAGAAGAACATGATAAATACGGTAATATGATTGATCATGTTTATGAAGCTTTAGGCCAAAAATTATCAAAAGACAAACTTAAAACTGTTTTCTTAGATGCTGCTTCAGATCCAAATGTTCTTATACACCCGCAAGGTAGCGGTACTAGTATAGGTAATCCAGATGGTTCTAAATCTGGAGCTGCATTAGCCTTTACTCAAAAATTAGAAAAAGGGCACGAACAGTTTGCAGAAGAACTAAAGTCATTTACTACTGGAACAACATCTTACCCAATTCAAAGTAGACCTACGTATACTCCCAAAGAAATTTGGAATCCTTTTGTAGATTCTGTTAAACAAGCAGGTGTTGACAATTTATTAGATCGAAACTCTTTAGAAGTGGTAGACGGTCAACCTAATCAAACAATACGACAAGTTCTTGAATCGAAAAATATGACTTTTTTCGAAGAAATTGAAAATGTATCTGTTACATATCATCCTAACGCTCTTACGGGCGTACCTGAACCTTGTTTCTTAGTGCAGTTCAAAGGTAAGAGTGGTGACAACAACCAATCGAGTACAGTAAAAATAGGAGGAAACGTTCTTGCAGCATCTGCTCCAGGAATTGAAGGTGGGTTTGCACTTAACACTTTACATCATCAAATACTTGGAACAGCTTTAGCACAATATAATAACATGCCAGGAGTTATAAGAAAAAATGAAGAAGCTGTTGTTAGCTGGGGTGATAAAGATTCACCTACTCATTTTAAAGTAACATTCCCAGCAAATGTTGGTCCTCAAGTTGACGGAGGCCCAGACACAGTAGATTTAACAAAAGGATTAATTACAGTTATTGGTTCTTTTAATAATTTATTATTTAATGGAGAATTTACATACTCTGAATGGCAAACGTTTATGCATCAAGTAGGATTTGATATGGGAAGACAAGGAGATGTAGATGCTCATAATATCTTATCCCCGACTACAACTTATGACCCAGTATAATTACTATATTAGCAAACTATGGCAGAGAATACTATTAACCCATTAACAGGATTACCTTACACAGTACACGGAGCAGACGGTAAAAAACCTACAAGAAATCCTAATGTAAATCCTTTAACCGGAAAACCTTACACTGTTACTAATCAAAACTATACTCCTTTTAAAGGTACGATAGGAATACCTGGAGATTATTCTGATTACGATGGGAGTTGGTCTGGGCTTAGTCCTGCAACTAATGTTAATCCTTTTACTAATATAGATGAACAACGGGCTCGTAATCAATCTACTTGGGATAAATGGGGTAACGGTATTGCAAAAGCTGGGGTAACGTTTGTAGGAGCAGCGTCTGAAAATACTGTAGGATATGCTATGGGATTAGCTGACTATATAGCTAGTGGTTTTGAAGATTTTGATGCATCTATGATTAATAATCCTGTAGGTCAGTTTTTTGACAAGGCAAACGATCAAATGCGAGAGTCATTCCCAAACTTTCAAACAGCTCAAGAACGAGCAGAGCAAGGTACTTTAGGACAATTAAATAATGCTAACTTTTGGTCTGACACTGTATTAAATGGAGGAGCATACTCATTAGGTAGTATTGCTACTATGTACCTTACAGGGGGAGTAGGATTAGTTACAGGTGGGTTAAAAGCAGCAGGAGTAGGAGCAAGAGTTAGTAAAGGCTTAGCTTCGTACAGAGCAGCAAAAGCTTTACAAAATGGTAAAGGAATAGCAGAAGCTCTAAAAGTTGGTAGAAAAATGCGTACAGGAGCTGCAAGAGGGAGTAGAGCTCTTGGGTACTTAGAGGGGGGAGCTATGATGTCTATTGCAGAATCTGCAGTAGAAGCACGAGAAACTCAGGAACAAGTTTTTGAGCAAATGCAACATGAATTTCGTCTTAAGAATGGGCTAGGGATAGAAGATAAGATTCCAGAAGTCACTTTAAATGACATGAAGATAGCTTCTTCAGATATGGCTTCAGCTGCATTTGATGCTAACCTGGCTGTTTTAATGCCTACTAATCTCTTTATGTTTCACGGATTATTACGTCCTATGCAAACAGGAAAGAATGCTATACACGGAACAGGTTTTGTAAAAGAAGGGGGTAAAAAAGTACTTAAAGATAACTTAGACGCTTTACCTGGATGGGCTGCAAGAGCGGGTAAAGGTATAAGATCGTATGTAAAACCTGCTATAACTGGAGCTGCTACAGAAACATTTCAAGAATCTTCACAATACGCAATTACTGAGGGTATTAAAGATTATGCTGCTCAACAAGTATCAGAACTTGGGAGTGTTGAACGGTTTAATGCTATGCGTAACGGAAGAGAAGCTAAAGGTTGGCTTGACGGGTCACGTTACCAAAATACAGCAATAGGAAAAGTATTTAAAGATTACGAAAAAAATGTATCTACCCCAGAAGGAAGAGAGCAAGCCATGGTTGGGGGTATAATAGGTTTGCTTACTGGGGGATTTGGGGGAATAAAAGGTAAAAAAGCTAAAGATAAACTTACAAGAGATGCTATAACAACATTTGCTAATTTTGGGCAAGATGTAAAAATACAATCTTTAGCAAAATCAGTTAATAACGGGGAAATGTACCTGTCTCTTATGGAGGCAGCAGAAGCAGCTAATGACACTCGAGCGTATGAAGATGCTCAGTTTGGGTTGATTAGAGAGTATGCTTTAATGCATGCTAGAAATGGGACATTTGATGCCTTTATTGAAAGACTAGAAGACTCAGCAGATCTATCTAAAGAAGATTTTGATTCATTGTTTGGGAGAGAAAGTGTAATTAATAGGGGTAAAGATGGGCGGTTTAATACTGTAGACAAAGGAAATAAAGATAGGGTAACAGAGCTTATAGAAAGAGTTCAGGATCTTAAATCTACTTACGAAATGGTAGAAGAAATGTATCCTTCGAAATCCCCAAAAGGAGCTATACTTAAAGGTCTTACTAGGGCTCTTGGAGGGAAAGAGCGGTTAAAAGAACTTAAAGAACAAGACTCAGATCAGACTATATATAAAAATAAACTTGTTACTGATTTAACTACAAGCAAAAACGCTTATAGTAGAGCTAGAAAAAATCTTACAGAGCTTAATAAGTTAGACCCAGAGTTAAATGTGGAAACTATACTTGATATCCATAATAAAAACTATGCAGATGTTTTTATAAACCCTGAGTCAAATGAAGAAAAAATAACTAAAAATGTTGAAGCTCAGACAAAAATTCAAAAAGCACTTAGTGAGTCATATTCACGAGCTATAGCCAACGGACATTCTGCTATAAAAGCACAAAAACTTGTTGCAAGTATATACCAAACATTAACAGAAAGTAATGATGCTTTAAGTGCGTACAATAACTTAGAAAGCTCTCCCGAAGAACGAGACATATTTGTAGCCCGCGAAAAAGCAAAAGCTGCACTAGAAAATCAAAAACGTATTGATAAGCAAGCGGATGATATTATTGAAAACACTGAAAATGTAGCTGATTTAATAAAAGCAAAAAAACAATTAGTCCCAGTTTTAGAAAAAGGTGAAAAATTAGAAGAAGGAGCAGAAATAGTAAGTCCGTTTGCATTAGATAAAATTGAGGATGAAATTGTAAAAAGAAAAGCAGCTAGTAGAAAAGAGTATTTAAAATTTAGAGCAATGAATCCCGATGATGTTCTTAAAATGGATACATCAGAAATGGGTGCTATAGAAAAAGAAGCGTGGGATAGAGACGTAGCAAATATTAAATCTGGGAAAAGAAAAGTTGCTTCAAAGCCTGTAGTTAGTCAAAATACAAAAGACAATACAGTAGACAAAGCCAATGAAAGGAAAGTAAATACAAAAAATAATAGGAAAAAAGACGACGTCAGAAGTAAATACGGTAAGAGTAAGAAAAATGCAAAGCAAGACTCTCAGTCAAGATCTAATAATATAATTACTAGAAATCCAGAAGGAAACCAAGGCGAGTATCAATTAATCCCAAATAAAGATGATACTAATAGCCCATTTGTAGCAGTAGATTCTGAAGGAAACCCTGTCCCAGGTATGTTTGAAGCAAGCCATCGTGTAAACGGGGAGCCTATTATAAAAGGGAGAAGTAGACTTGCAGATCCTGAAGTTATGGCAGGAACAGAAGTTACACTGTCTGTTATAGAAAGTGACTGGTGGAACAACGAGGCTACAGAAGAGCAGAAAAACGACCCAGTTAAGAATATGCCTGTCTATGTAAAAATAGGGGATGATGTTGTAGGAGTATTAGCAAGTGCACAGACTTCTTTAAGAGAAGCAGCAGTAAATGCTTATTTAAAAGATGGCAATGCTGAAGCTGTTACTACAACTATTAAGAAAAAGCATGCTAATAACTTCTATACATCTGCTACTTCTAATCCGCTTGGGATGTTTCAAGAGTTTTATTTCTACAATCCAGTAGAATCTCTCAACAATCCTATTATAGGTGTAGTGACACTAGCACAGAACGGGAAAAAAAGATACAGTGTACCTGAAGGTACAATTGATGAAGGTCAGATTACAGAAGATCTAGAATCAGGACCTCAAAATATGACCCCAGGTCAAGTATTCTTTGCGTTAAAAAACCCACATGGGAAATATATTGCAGCAGCTGCGTCTACTGCCAATCTTTCAGAGAGTGATCAAGCAAGAGCGTTAGAGCTTATTCAGGAAGGTAGTCTTGAAGAACTTGATATACTTGTAGGTACCAATGTACTATACTCTGTAGAAGGTTTAAATAAAGGAAACAGCACAAAAGTTCTTTTAGGTAAACAATCTGGGGAGAATGTATTGTATTCCTTTAATGCCGTTGATGCCTATGGTAAACTAGATCCTAATATTCCTGAAGGTTTACTCATTAGAATTAATGATAAACTTGCAAAACGTGTTCTTAACGGGGAAAAGATAACATTAGACGATCTTACTGCTGGTGTAGAAAGAAACACTCTTCTTGTTAAACCTTCTGTAACTATAGGTGAAATAGCTGAGTTAACAGATGAGACAGCGGCAACCCAGGAAAACTCCATTGCAGCTGCTTATGTAGCTGATAACTTAGCGCAGTTATTAAAAAACATAGTAGCGGCTAAAAAATACCAAGTATCGCTTGAGGCTCTTACTGTCGAGGGAGGATTCGTAGATGCTAACAACAATGAAATTGTAGCTAAGGATGGGGTATCAGGATATGTTAGATACTTAACTGAAGGAACTCAAAGACCTGGAGGTCAAGGTTCTAAAGGTATACTAGGAACTACTACTAGAATTCTAAATGGGTCTGCGTTTATTGACATTGGTTTAGATCTTCAAGCTGAGGGTGAGATTGATGGGGAGACAACAAATACTGCGGAAAAACCTATTATACCTGCTCAAAATCCAGAAGTTAAACCTGCAAAAACTACTACTAAAAAGAAGAAGCAAGTTGCTCCTGGGCAGAAAAATGATACAGCTCCTAAATCAAAAACAAAAGTAGCACCAACTGAAAGACCGCAACCTTCTTGGGGAGAAGATCTCGACCTTACTAATCAAGTAGATCCAGAAACTGGTAATATATTAAATGCGGATAATTATGAGTTAGATCCTGAAACAGGGCTGCTACGTGAAATCACTTCTGCTCAACCAACTAGTGAGGTTGGGCTTTCAGAAAATCTTTCTGCGGTGTATCCAAAAGCATTTGCATTGGCAAGAGAAAAAGGAAGAATAAATACCTCGATGTTACAAGAAAACTTTGGCTTAACTTATGCTGAAGCAGGAAAATTAATAGATGTAATCGACGATAAAGGCTATTTAGCACCGTATGACGGTGGTAAATTTAGACTATTTAAAGGAATCCCATTTAGTTACCTTTCCTATGACCAAGCTGTACGTATAGGTGGCAGAAGACCCACAACTTTATTAAATAAGGCTCAAGCAAAAGCTTGGCTTAAAGAAAGAGGGATACCAGTAGATTTCTATGACCAAGCTATACGTATAGGTGGGGGTACTGTCCACGGATACATGACCCAAGCAGGAGTAAATCTATGGACTCAAGGTGAAGTAGGTACTGAATATCACGAGTCATTTCACTATGTATTTAGAACACTTCTGAATAAAAAACAACGTGACGCACTATATGCTGAAGCTAAGAAGAACTTTAAACCGTCTACAGCAGAACTTAAAAGTTTAAGAAAACTTAATCCAGAATTATCTAGTAGAGAGATTATGGAACTTGCTCTTGAAGAGAGTATGGCGGAAGAGTTTAGAGATTACGTAATGACTATGGAGGAGACTGCAAAGACTATTCCACAAAGAATTAGAAAGTTCTTTAAAGACTTATATAGCTTTATTAAATCTCTATTCATTAACCCTGTGGGTATGAAACAGCTCTATTCTCTGATAGAAGCAAACAACTTACCTAAAAAGTATCTTAGAAATACTGAAAAGTTTGGAGTAGAAGCCACAGCGTTCGCCTATAATGAAGACATAGTAGACTCTGATTTCCACAAAGCTTTGCAAAAGACTATGGTTTCCTTTTTTGTAGAGGGGCATAGAACTAAAGAGGAAGCTATTGGTAGAGAACTATCTTTAACTGAATTTAGACAGCTGATAGGGCATGGGAAAGATAAAGGGCAAGTAGCTAAAACTTTTTTAAAGAATTCTTTTAGATACAAAGACTCTAAAAAAGCATTAAGTCTTGCAGATCTAGTTAAAGTTAGAAACAAGCTAGATGCTAATGAAGACTTAGGTGCACTGTTTGCAGAACTTGGTATGGAGGATCAGATTCCAATAGACACAGGTTTACCTCAATCACTTAATCCAGACTTTAATACTCTTACTCCTCTAGAACAACAGGAACAAGAAGAGTTACAGGAAAATACAGCGGGATGGTTTAGATACATGTATACAAATTGGTTTGATGATGTAACAACTGACGGTCTTGATAACATACGTAAGTTTGGGATGCGAACAATAATGATCCAGGGACTTTCAGTTCACGGATATAACGTTCAATTTGATACATTAGATCAAAAACAAGCTAATAGAGAAGATGCTAATGATGAGCAATCACAGTTTGATAAGATATATAATTTGAGTGCTATGGAGCAAAACCCAATGGATAGGGCTAGTGATGAAACTAGACGAATTCTTGCGGGTATTAAAGCACATGAGCCTAATGATTTAGGATTAACTACATATGTTGATCTTGGTGCATTAGAACGACTTATTATTCCTGCCGTAGCTAATAAAAATAACTTAAAGGAAATGCTTCTTGGGTTAAAGGAAAGAGTTAACGTTTTTCCTGAACTTGCCCCTGTTGTAGAAGCTCTTGAAAAAACTTATTCAGCACAACAACAAGCTGCATTTTACACTACGTACGCTCTTAACTACAGTGAACTAAGAATCATTGAAGAGTCGTACGATAATAATGTAAAAACAACTAAGCTAATCAACTCTAATCGTAAAGGGGCAAAGAATAATGCTATTGACGATTGGAATCACAAAGGCATTCAAAAAACTTCTAGTAAGCCTAATGCTATTTTTAAACTAGTTGATGGTAAGCTTACTGTAAACGAAGAGTACGAAGGACAAAACAGGGGGGAACTAGTTACACAGGCGTACTTAGCTATGAGTAATTTAAATAATGCTGTAGAAGATAGGACCAGGGGTTTTGCTGATGTACTACATTACATGGGGCTCAATTTAGGGCCCACTGTTGGGGAGTCTAGGTTAAGACTTAATGATTATTTAAATACCTTTTCAAATCCTAAAGCGGAATTAATTTCTTTAATAGAAAAAATACAACCTTCTAGAATTGTAAATGCTGCTTTTACACTAAATGTAGATGCTAGCACAAAAGCAGTAATAGATTCTTCTGCAAAAACAAAAGTAAACAAAAACCCTGTTAATTTCTTTGTAGCTCAAAGTAATAGAATTAAAGAAATTGCTGAAATTAAAGCAAACTTTGAATCTTCAGTAGCTATGTCTACAGTAAATGGAGCGGGTAAAGTTGTATGGCCATACAATCTCCCAACTCCAATGGATGCAATATTGCATCAGATGCAGAATAAGCAGGATACAACAGATCCTTCGTACAGAGAGGCGCGTGACATTGTAGAAATGATGGCTAAAGATGAGTTTTTCAATGCTTTGGATCAAGCAAAATACAAATCAATTCTAATGCTTTTAATTAAAAGCGGTAAGTTTCAGATAACATCGCATGGGTTAGATGTTTTAAAATCAGAAGAAGACGAAGTCAGTAAAATAGATTACGAAAATGCTAGTGCTAGAGACTCACTTATTATGAGATTAGAGCAATACGCTAATGGGGGTAATTCTTCTGCAAATTATGCTGTACCTACACAGGAGACTAGAGGCCGTATGGATTTTATAAACATGCCTAGGTTTACTGACCAGAAAGAAATGATTGCAGCTGGGATAGGTAATATAAAAGGTGCAGAAGCGGTAATTAAAGGTCTTATTATTCAAGATCTTATACGTATTGCTAGAGATGAAAGAGTAATACGTGCAGGCAAAGATCTAATAAAAGATTATCATGACGGGAGAGAGAGGTATAAAGCATTTCAACTCACAGGAGTAGAAAACCTATCTATAGATGGTACAAGATTAAGCACATTAATAGCTCGAGGCGTACTAGATGATACGTATAAAGATGACGATTACTTAGAGTTTCATCAGGCAGTAGACAAAATGGTAAAAACTTATCTAAATGAGCATGTAAAAAATAAAGTAAAATCTTTAGAAGATAAGATTAACGAATATAATCTTAATCAAAAAGGAGCATCCAGGCTACCTCTAGCAGCTATTAATAAATTAGGGGGTTTAAATAAGTTCTTAACTACATACACTATTAACGAAACAGTAGCTAAATTAGAAATGGCTAAGGTATTTCGTGGGGGGATCTCTTTAAATAAAAGTGTTACGGATTTTTACAAACGTATGGGTTTGTTTAATACTCCAGGAAGTAAATTCTTTATGCAAGGGGATTCTAAATTAGATCCTAATTACGGAATGGTAAACGAAGTTAACCAAGGCGTCATAGACGAAGTTAGAATCGTTGAAGGAATGCACACTGAACAAGCTGAAAGCTATAAAGCAGAACTTATAGACCAAGGAATATCGGAAGAAGAGGCTGAGGAAAAAGTTAAAGGCTATAGAGCGGGACAAGCTGCAGCTGCTGATGGGCAAGCTTATGGATCCCCAAATCTATGGAGAGCTTTAAGAGAAGGAGAAGGATTGTTTACTGAAGAAGATGCTATATGGTTTGATGAGTATAAGAAAGGTGGAGAGTGGAAGGCCCCTTACACAGCGTCTTATAAATTATATCATGAATCTCAAAAACTTGTAGAGTTTACAACTATAAATGAGAATAAAAAAGAGCAGACAGAAAAACAGTACATCTCTGAAATGGATAAAAACTCTTACATAATTCTTACTAGAGATTTTGTAAAAGGTAAACCAATCTTAACAGCAATGCTGGATAAAATGGAATCAGAGAATGTACATCTAATAAACGTTGTATCTGCAAAGAAAGGAGCTAAGCAAAATGTCATGCCTTTAGACCTATCTTCCCCGAAAACAGTTTTTGATAACTTAGTAGTTACTAAGCAGCAGGGAACTGATTTTTACAAGCCTCAAACAATTAATGATAAGAAATACGACTCTGTGCGACTTAACAGGCAGATTCGTAAAGACGCACTCAACCTTGTCAACAGAGAAGCTAAATACTATCTTAATAGAGGCATAGAAGGCTTAGAAACAAAAGGCGGTATTTCTGGGGAGCAGATGCTAGCAGATTATCATGATGCTTTTGAAACCCTCTTACAAATTCAAATGTCGGAGTTAAAAACAGACTTAGGATATACTCAGCTTTTAACTGCCAAAGCTGCTAATGATCCTAAAGCTATGAAGGAGGCGGGAAAAGAAATATTTAAAAAGCTACGTAATCTATTTCTTAAAGAAAATATTAAACGTGACAGGCTTACAGACAATATTGAGAAACAACTACAGTTAGTATATGACAATGGTGTAGTTGATTTTGCTCTCCCAATTGCTTTCCCTGCGTATCAGGATAAATTCCAGAATCTATTTTTATCTGTGTTTAAGAATCGTGTTCTTAAAACAATGATGAAAGGTAAAGAGGTTGTGCAAGTAGCATCTATAGGTGGAACAATTGAAGACATTAATGGTGTATCTCGAGAGCTTAAGTTTTTATCTGTAGAAACAGACAAGCACGGTAAAAAAATTGGGCATGCAGAAGTTATGGTTAATGCTGAAATTGCTAAGAGGTTTGGGTTAAAGCCAGGAGACGATCTTTCTAAGATACCAGAAGAACTTCTTAGAGCAGTTGGATATCGTATACCGCATCAAGATAAGTCATCAACACTTATTATGAAGATAGTTGGGATACTCCCAATGTCTTATAATAAAGCTATTATTGTCCCAGGTAACATTACTGTGATGATGGGATCTGACTTTGACGTAGACAAGATATTTGTAATGTTCCCAGAGTTTACCAAAGCCTCTGAGTTATCAGATGACTTTGTTAAAGTAACTTTAGAAAACTATAAGTCTTTAAAAGGGTCTCCAGGAGAGAATCTTCATAAGATGGCTTTGCAGAACAAAATGCTAGATACAATAGAAGCTATATCTTCTTCTCCTGTTCACTTTAATGAATCTATTACCCCACTTGATACTAGGAGGTTAGAAGCTATTGTAAAAACTTTAGATAAAATTTCGTTTTTAGATGTAGAAGGAGAACCTTTTGATTCCCCTCTAAAAGATCTAGAGATGGAGGAGAATTATAAAAACGCAACTAAAATGGTTGGAAAGTATTCGAACGCATTAGCTGGGTTGTCTGTAGCATCTGCAGGAAATAAAGGAAATGGTGTATCAATACCATCTACGGCTCAATTCACTATAGACGGAAATACTTATCACACAGTGCATGGTTCTCCTGAAAACTTTAAAGTTCTTGTTGAGCACTTATCAGCAAATCTTGATGCTGCAAATAAAATTTTAGGACCACAGTTAAATGATACTACTCAGACTGTTAACTCTAAAATATTTCTTTATTCCCTCGGTGTAGATCCTTTAGTTGTAACGTTGCTTCACAGAACTCCTATGGTTATGGATTTTGTAAAATTAATAACTATTGACGGTCTTTACCCAAGTAAAGCATTTGAAAAGTTAGGATTATATAGTTCAACTCAAAAACTTATTAAAAAGAACAGTGAGAAAGAAGTGGCTGTATCTACCCCAATGACTACATCGGGACTAGAAGATATGATAACAGCTGAACGTCCTAAAAATGGAATATATAAAGGTGAAGAATTAAAGGTTCTTAAAAACTTTGCTATTAGTTATTTCAAAGGTGCAGATCTTAAAGAGTTTTTTACAGCTATTACTCCAGATACTGCTGACTCTCTTTCCGATCTTGCACCTATGCAATCGTTAGTAGAGCTTATTGAGAAATTTAGTAAAAGTGATAACATGTTTGGGGAAGCATCTGTAAAGCAGTTCTTAAGAGAAGACTCCTTTAAGCTTTCTCGTTCATTCTTTAATGCCTTCCAAGAAATACTAAGCTTGTCTTCAGATCTATTCTTAGGCGCTACTCCAGCAGTGAAGAACTTTAAAGATCAGTTTAAGTCTCTTACAGGTAAAGAGTTTTTTACACCGGATGAGCACAGAGTTATGGATAGAGCTTTGTTTTACTGGATGGCTACAAAAGAAGGATCTCCGCTTAATAAATTAATAGCAGGAGACTGGGCAAAAAATATGGTTGACCCTACTAAAAACACCTTTACACGTTTAGAGGAGATGAGGGAAAAGCATCCTGAAGTTAAAAATAATCCCTTTATAATGCGACTTGTTGCTGCATCTTCAAATGAAAGCGAGTTAAATAGAGTATTTAATATTCAGTTTGAGAATATGCAAACAATGACTCCAGATCTTAGTAATGATATGACTAGGGCATTTAATGAAATCCTTACCAACGATAACGTTGAAATTAAACAGTTTGGGTATAGATTAATTAGAACTCAGCTTATGACTACAGGGTTTAGTCCAGGGTATGGTGCTTATCATGATATGATCCCTGTTGATATATTTACACAAAAGTTTGCATGGCACGAACAAAGTGTAGCAGAGTACTCAAGAGCTCAGATACGAGAAGCTCAGCAAAATCCTAACTACTTTGATAATGCAATTATAGAAATGATAAGAGCATTGGGTGCAACTAGGACTAAAAGCATAGCTATGATTAGTCCTATAAATGAACCTTTTCAAGCATATGCTAATGATATTATAGGGTTTAATAAAAAAGGTCTAAAGCTTGCCCCAGTTATAACTATGAAACGCAAAAATAACAAAGTAGATAAGATTGATATATACGTTCAGATGCGAGATAATCTATATCAAAAAGTTAATCAATCCGGACTTACAGGGCAACTTAATGAGATTAATACAGGAGAAGATTCTGTTGTATCTTTAGCACCTAACTCAGGAAATGTTAGAAATGGGAATAGAATAAGTAATGTTACAGAATACCCAGCGTTAATGAAAGCAATTATAGACGCTCAAGCAACTGCGGGGAGACAAACAGAACTTAGTATTATTTCTAATTCTCAAAAAGATCAACGTGTGATAACTAAAGAAGACTGTCCATAATGGCTTGTAGATATATAGTAAATAACAAAGAATCTAAAGTACTTGATGAAGCACTTAAATACGTAGAAGATGTTGCATCTGAAGAACGTTCTATCGAAGGTATTTCTAAAATACTAGAAGATAACGAGGTAATTGTAATGACAGATAAAGGTAACGCTATTGTTATATCTGACACACTTACCAATGATCGGTTAGAATCTATTAAAGATATAAATCTAGGAGCTAAAGAATTCTTTGGGGTAACTGAAGATCTTATCACAGTAGAAAAGGTTGGCTCTGTAAACAAACTTAATTTTAATACGTCTGTTTTAAAAAACATGACTGCTATAGAAAAAAGTCCTATTCAAGCTCCTTCTCAAAAAGAACAGGACGAAGATAATATGTCTCAAGAAGAGGAGGAAGATATTGTAGAGGATGAAGAAATAGGTGAAGATACAGCGATAGTAGAAGCTAGGAGAAATAATATAGAACAAGCTACAGAGCAGTTTATGGTGGGATTACAGCAACAGGTTGACAGACTTGAACGACTTCCTGAAAGTAAATTAACTGCTTCAAAAATTGCTGAAATGGAAGTTCTCAGAAGAGACTTGAAAAAAGTAAAGTCCGAGAAAGCTACGCTTGATGATTATATGGATTTTGTAGATTTTGTAGTACGTACTTCAGAGAGGGCTGAAAGATTGATGGGTAAGATTACGGACGATTATACTGAAAATTATAAAAACGTACCTAATGAAAAAAGAGTTGAAATGCTTAAAACTCTTTCAGAACTTAAAAAGACTATAGACACTTTCTATGACAGGGATGACGCAAGATCTTTAATCTTCCACCTACAGGATGTAATAATAGAAATGGAGGAGAAGGAAGAAGGAGATATAGAAGAAACAGTATATCTACTTGATGAAGCAGCACGTAGAATGAAACGTACTGATGAGCAGTTTTTAAATTCAGGTCTTGAGATACAAACAGATTATCTTTTATCATTTGCTCCCCCGGAGATAAATAAAGAACTAGCCAGCAGAATAGCAGGAATTGAACAAAATAAACGTATTGATGGTCTTAATCGATGGGATCCTAGATACGCACCTGCTAGAGTAAAAGGCATTACTTCTGTACTTGAGTTAAATATATTACAGCTTGAAGAAAAAATGATTGGGAGAGAGTCTATACTCCGAGAGCTGAAAGAAACTCACAAAGATCAAAGTGCATTAAGTGCTTTTTTCTCTCCTCTTGTGTATAATAAAGAAGCATCTATTCAGCTATTTGCTGAAGTTGTGAGAAAAGCTTTAACTCAAGCACATGATGAAACTTTAGAGTTTAAGTATGATGTGCTTCAAAACGAATTTCGTGAATACAAAAATTGGAGAATGGGGACAGCTAATATTGGGGAAGACAATGTAGCTAAGCTGTATGACCCAATAATAGAAACAATTATGGTTTCTACTGTAGATGCTGAAGGAAATAGAGTAGAAACAGAAGCTCTTACATTTGTACAAGAGTATGCAATGAACAAGTTTAATACTGCAAAAGGACTTGCTTTTGATGAAATGAAAGAGTTGTATGGATTTCCTACAGATCCTGCTGAGTACGATGAATACTGGGAAAGTGATGCAGGCAAAGCATATTCTCAGGCCACTGCTATGTGGTATAGAGAAAATACAGAACAAATTGATGATGCCTATAAAATATTAGTAGCTTTAAAAGAAGAACGTAATAATATTTGGAAGGATATACAGAAGTTAAAGAACGCGGGACACTCTGATCATTTATCTTCTTTGTACTTGCAGTATAATAATGTTAAGTATGAGATACAGAAGTCTTATAGAAATGGGACATATATAGGTAAATTGTCTAGACCTAAAAGGTCAAAAGTAAAAGGAGCTATAGATTATAGTAACCCTAAGTTTAAAGCAATGCCCGCTGAGGCAAAAAAGTATTACGATGTATTACTTACACAATATAAACAAGATCAAAAACGACTTGGGAGAAGTTCATTACGACGTAACAGCTGGGAAGATTTCTCATATATCCTCCCAAGCGTAAGAAAGTCAGCATATGACAGAGCTGTTGAAAAAAATATATACAGTGCTGCTAAAGATTTATTTGTAGATGGGGTTAAAAAAACAGAAACTGATACAGAATTTGGAGCTCTTCTAGAAGCTAATGGGGAAGTACAACGTCTTATACCTCAATATTTTACTAACCTAGTTAATGCGGCGGATATATCAAAAGATATAACTAACAGTATGATCAAGTTTAATGATATGGCTAATCGGTATAAAGCTAAATCAGATATACTAGGTGTAGTTACTATGATGGAAACTGCTATAAAAAGCAGAAAGAAAAAAATTATGCAGAGCACAGGCAACTATGTGTTAGAAGCAACTGCAAAAAAACTTGGTTTTAAAGGAGCTCAGCACGAAGCAACTGATAATGCAGAAACAAATACGTATAAGCAATTAAAATCTTTTGTAGACAATATCGTATATGGTCTCAGTGAGGAAGAAAGTAAGATGTTTGCAAATAAAACAAACAAAATTAATGCAGGTAAGCTAAGTAGTGCTGCAATTACTTTAACCGCTCTCAGTACACTGTCTACTAACTGGTTGCAAGCAACTAATCAGCTCGTACTAGATAAACTAACAGGGACACAAGAAGCAATAGCTGGGGATTTCTATACTATAAGTGATCTTGCATGGGCTAGAACTAAAATGTCTGTAGGTCTAGGTCAATTTGCTTTATTCAGTGATAAGTTTTTACCAAAATTTGGTAAGAAAAATAAACTTGCTAAGTTTCTTGAAACTTTTGATGCTTTTCAATCCTTTGGAAATGAGTTTGGTCAAGAAGCGGGTACAGCTAAGAAAAAAGCTTTAAGAAAAGATTCTTTCATGGTACTTCAGCAGACTGCAGAGATGTTAGTTGTATCAGAAAGAGCTTTAGCTATGGCTCATGCCACTAAAGGGAAGCTTGAAGACAGTAGTGGGAAAGTTCTCCTTAATAAAGATGGGAAAGAAGCACATTTATATGATCTTCTAATAGAAAACAGCAAAGGACGTTTAGTTTTAGATCCTAGAGTAGCTAATTTTAATAAAGATAAGTTTATAGCAAAGCTACATGGTATGATGAAACGTACCAACCAGCTAAAAGGTAACTTTGACAGAGTACGTGCACAACGTGGGGCTTTCTCAAAACTTGTTACATTATTTAGAAACTATCTAGTACCAGGTCTGAGAAAAAGATTTGGTAATTTTGATGGAGCTATGATAGATGTAGAGATGGCCGCAGTAAATGAAGGTTATTACGCTTCAACTATGAACGAGCTTATTAACGCTGGGTTAGATATAAAAGAAGGAAAGTTTGGGAAAGCCTTCGGTCGAGTAGCACGTCCAGGTATATTCTTTAGAAGTAAAACTGACAATAGAGTTAAAGCTAACATGCGTCGTATGTATTTTGAGCTCATCGTAGCCAAAGTAACTGCAATGCTCGCTATGGCTCTTGTAGGGCTAATGGATGACGATGATGAAGAGTCTTACGCAGGTTCCTTTGCAGTTTACCAACTTCTTAGACTACAATCTGAGTGGACTCAATTTAGATCTACTGACTTTATAGACATTGTACAGGACCCAACAGCTGCAGCAAACCCTGTACGACATTTAGCAGAAATGTTACAAGCAATGTGGCTTTACGGAGGTTACCATGCAGGTTTTCCTGGGATAGAAGAGAAAGAAGTTTATTATCAAAAACGAGCAGGAAGATGGAAAAAAGGAGATGCTAAAATTAAAAAAGAAATAAGTGACTTTGTACCGGTACTTAGAGGTGCGTTTACATCTACAGACCCAGAAGAAGCAAGAAAATACTACGACCTTAAATAACATTTGAGGGGCCAAAAAAAAGGGGGCGTTAGCCCCTTTTCTTTTTATATTATTTTCTTCTGCAGAGAATAGTACTGCGGATCAAATACTTCTTTAACTTTATCCGGTTTGCTGTGTAATTCACTGTTTGCAGGCAAAGTAACATCAAGATTCGCTTCCATTTCGCGTCTTAAATTATCTGCTTGAAACAATATTTTACCAGTATGCCCATCAATATCAAATCCATGAAATTCTAAAATCTTTAGTTTCCATATATCATCAATCTGTGAGTATCTACCATTAATATAATGCTTATATGAAGCTTTGCATGTTTTCGGTATGTCAAAAACAAACATTACATGATAAGGATCTGGATCGTATTTGTGTCTAAAGTTTTTAAAAGAACACAAAGCCGCTTCAAATTTTAAGAATATAGCTTCTCCTGAATACCTATACAACAAAGACAGTCCGTCTTTATCTTTAGGAGTTCTTATAAACGCATTAATAAACAAGCGATCCCACATAAACAATTTACGATTCCCTCCGAGAAACGGGAGAGCAAATATACTAGTACTATTAGTATTAGCATTAATTAAATCGTAACATAACAACTTATGTTCATGGTATCTCGCTATAATGTGATTTACTTTATGAGGAGACTTAGCACGAGGCCAAATAGTGTCTCCTATTGTTATAGTAAATTCACAATCATCATACGTACAAGTAAGTTTTTCTATTTCCTTATTCTTATTCTTCTTTATCACACAATTCGTCAAATCTCCTGTTAGTCTAACAGTTCTCCCATTTTGAGGAGTCATTGTTATTTTACCACAAGTTACCATCGGATCCTCGTTGTGGTTCTAACTGAGAAACTTCAAGAGCCGGTAAAACAAGTCCTGTTTCACGAATAATATCTTCTGAGCTTCGTAATAAATATACAAGCCTAAAAGTTTCATGAAACTTAAACAATCCTTCTACCATACCGAATTTTTCTACATACTTTTTAAGAGCAAAGCCCTCAAAGTCTGTAACTCTTGTTTTTAACCAATTGTCAGAAGTTTTACTCCCTACCCCTGGAAGACCAGGTATCCCATCAGTACTGTCCCCCATTAAGACTTGTTTCCAAAGAAACTTAAGAGCCTCTTCAGGGGTAGTATGTTGAAAGTGTGCTTTTTGGTAATTGTAATGCATACCTACACACTGGTAAAGAACATCCTTATCTGGTGAACATACTATTGTTTTACGATTATCTGTAAAAGAATAATAACACACTAAATCATCAGCTTCTAGAGAAGACAATGCCCAGAATCCATACTTCTGTTTAAGATGAGCTTTTAACGCATAAAAGATAGGAGGCTTTGGGCGGCCTTTCCTGTTTCCTTTATATGAAGATGTTACTTTATATCTAAAACAACGTCCTTCAGTCATAAACCCTGCGAACAAAGTAGTATTACACACATCAAGCATATTCTTTATTCTAGCATCTATTCCTTGTATAGCCAACTCAAGAGTAGGCTTATCCATTTCGTAGTATACTAGAGAATCTGCATCTATAAGGCAAATGTTACCATCTTTTGGAAGTCTAGTTACATCAGACATCAGCCGGCAAGTATTCTGCGGCGATTTTTGCTTCTTTATTCCATTGTATAATTAATTCTTCTCTTATTGTTTTCCATTCTTCATCAGTTTTTGCAGCGTAAGTTGAACTGTGGTAAATACTCCCATTCACACCAGACAAGCTAGAGTGTACAAAGTATTGCTTACATCTAATAGCGCCATCAACGTCGTCAGGCACAGCACCAATATGCATAGGGTCAATAAATACATTGTGTATTTCACCACTATACCAAGCGATATACTTAAGACCACCAACGTGTAAACCTTTTACACAAGATTGATTGTCATCAGTATTTACTTGATCCCAAGAGTCAAGATAATGTACACACCCAACACGAATAAAGTGTCCAAGACCTGTACCATTAATACCTTCACAATGGAAAGCATCACCTCTGTCCCCCATCATAGAGGGCTCAAAGAGTCTTTCTTCTACAGTATCCGGTATACCTTCTGAGTCTATCTCTCCTGTGTTAGGATTAAACGTACGCTTGTAACGATTAACTTCTTCCCCAGTTTCGGTGTCATACGAATGAAGAACTTCT